>JGI24710J26742_10002339_pt1 | contig 16785 bp, 15 predicted proteins | sample BioPla2DNA2_FD_26742 | JGI IMG/M metagenome (IMG submission 26742) | reverse complement strand
ACTAAAAACTCAACACTAAAAACTCAACACTAAAAACTAAAATCTCAACTCAAGAATAGCTTTAACAACTTCTGGACTAATATCCCTATTTTCGCCCAATTTCACAAAATTCTTTTTTTCTAAATTTTTGCAAATAGCATCAATAGCTTCGCGTGGAATGTTATAATCAGATAGTTTTGTTTTAATTCCAACTTCATTAAAAAACTCTTCTGTCTTTAAAATTGCCTTTTCTACATTTTCATCATCATTTTCTGAATTAAAACCCCAAACATTTTTCGCATAATGAAGTAATTTTCCGAACTTTTTCTCTTTTTGCGTCCTCATAACTCCGGGCAAAACAATTGCTAAAGTTTGTGCATGGTCTATATTATATAAAGCTGTGATTTCGTGACCTATAACATGAGTGCTCCAATCCTCAACCACTCCTTTTGCAAGCAATCCATTCAAACCCATTGCAGCAGCCCACATTAAATTAGAGTTTGCATCATAATCTTGTCTATCTTGCAAAACTGCACGTCCATTTTTTATAATTACCCGTAGCAAAGCAGCCGACCATTCATCTTGCAAATCTGCATTCATTGGATAAGTTAAATATTGCTCCATCACATGCACAAATGCATCAACTATTCCATTTGCAATTTGAATATCAGGTAGCGAGTACATAACTTCTGGTTCTAAAACCGAGAATTTAGGCATTAAAAGATAAGATTTAAAACTTATTTTATCTCCTACCGACTTTCTCGAAATAACTGCACCGCCATTCATTTCTGAGCCTGTTGCAGGTATTGTTAAAACACTACCCAAAGGCACAGCATCTAATACTTTTTCACCCTTTGCAATCATATCCCATGGGTCATCACCTGAATATTTTATAGCTGCTGCAATAAATTTTGTTCCATCAATTACAGAGCCTCCACCAACAGCCAATAAAAAATCAACTCCATTTTCTTTCCCTAATTTTACGGCTTTCATCAGTGTTTCATAAGAAGGATTAGGTTCTATTCCTCCAAATTCTATAAAATCTTTACCCTCTAAAGCAGAAACAACCCTTTCGTAAATTCCATTTCTTTTTATACTGCCCTTACCATAAGTAAACATGATTTTATTATAAGGCTTTAGCTCTTCAGCAATATTAGCAATCTTATTTTTTCCAAAAATTATTTTTACAGGATTATAAAATTCAAAATCTCTCATATCAATAATATTTATTCTTTTTTAACTTTAGCTTTTCTTTTAAACCAACCATAACCTCGTCCCATTAAGAATAATCCAAGCAGCACAAAAGGTATGCTCAACAATTGTCCCATTCTAATAGCATCTGTCCAACCATCAAATTCAACAGGATCAACTTTTGTAAATTCAATAAAATATCTAAAAACAAACAACACTGTAATAAACCAACCTAAAAACACTCCAGGTTTCCACTTTTGAATATATTTTTGATAAATAAAATAAAAAGCTACAAACATTATAAAATAAAAAATTGCCTCATACAATTGAGTGGGATGTCGAGGAGTCCAGAACTCTGCCAAACAAGCCAAATCTTCAAAACCACACTTTCCTCCCGAAGCATTAATTGCAGGAATAAGGTCTTCGGTGTTTCTCAAAAATTTAAAACCCCAAGGCATAGAAGTTTGCACTCCTATTATTTCTGAATTCATTAAATTACCAAGTCTTACCATTCCTCCTGCAAAAGGAACTGTTAAAACAACTCTGTCAAGCAAACTCAAATAATTAATTTTAAATTTTCGGGAGAATAGCCACACCGCTAACAAAATTCCAGCAGCTCCACCATGACTAGCTAAACCTCCTTCCCAAACATATAAAATTTCTATAGGATTACTTAAATAATACCCAGGATTATAAAACAAACAATGACCTAATCTCAATCCTAAAACAACTCCAACAATAACATAAATTGCAAGTTTATCAACAACTAATTGCTGCACTCCTTCTTTTTTCATCTGCCTTGATAGAAGCAAATAACCAACTAAAAAACCTATAGCTAACAATAAGCCGTACCATCTTATACCTCTGTTGCCAAGATAAAATATAACTGGATCAACATTCCAAGTAATAAACAAAAAATCCATAATTTTTTAATTAAAATTTCATTTACAAAAATATAAAACTAAACAATATTAAAAAATATTTTAAACATATGCTAAAACAAATCAATGTTTTTTTGGTAATTAAAAAATAATATAGTATTTTTGCAACGCTTTTTGGGTTAAACGATGAGATTAGGGGGCACATTAAGTCCCCTATTTTATTAAAAATTATTGATGATAGACAAAAAAGAAATAGAGAATCTTTGTAAATCTGCACTAACTGAAACTCAGTTTTTGGTAGAAATTAAAATTAGTAACAATAACGATATTTTTGTTACTATAGACGATTTTAATGGACTAAAATTGAAGAATGTAGAAGGATAAGTAGATTTATAGAAGAAAATTTAGATAGAGATAAAGAAGATTTTTCTATTGAAGTAAGTTCGCCTGGCTTATCAAATCCTTTTAAGGTGCCAGAACAATACCAAAAAAGCCTAAATAAAGAAGTAGAAGTTATTTTAAAAACTGGAGAAAAAATTACTGGGACATTAACAACTATAAGAGATGACGAAATCATTATAAGTTATTCCTACTTTGCAAAAATGGCAAACAAAAAGCAACAAATTTCAGAAATTTCTAAAATTAAATTTAAAGATATAAAATCAACAAAAAGTGTAATTTCATTTAAGTAAATAATATTTTAAAATAAAAATTATGGATCTTCAGAATAATTTAATAGAAAACTTTGCAGAATTTAAAGAACTAAAAAACATTGACCGTCCTACAATGATAGGTGTTTTAAAAGATGTTTTTACTTCTACGCTTCTAAAACTTTTTGGAGAAGAAAGCAAATTTGATGTTATTGTGAACGACGCAAATGGAGATGTTCAAATCTGGAGAACTAGAACAGTAGTTGAGAATGTAGATTTTGAAGATGAAAACACACAAATTCCGCTATCCGAAGCACAAAAAATTGACGAAGATTATGAAGCTGGAGAAGAGTTTTCTGACGAAATAAAACTTCAAGATTTTGGACGAAGAGCTATTATGGCACTAAGACAAAATTTAAAAGCAAAAATTGCGGAAAGAGAAAAAAATAACATCTTTTTAAAATACACAGACAAAATCAACGAAATTGTTGTAGGAGAAATTTATCAAATTTGGAAAAAAGAAATTTTAATCCTCGATGACGAAGGTATAGAACTTATTTTACCTAAAGCCGAACAAATTCCAAACGATAGATATAGAAAAGGAGACACTATTAGAGCCGTTGTGATTTCGGTTTCAATTGAAAAAGGTTCGCCACTTATTACACTTTCTAGAACATCACCTGTATTCCTTGAAAGATTATTTGAATTAGAAATTCCAGAAATTCTTGACGGACTTATTACAATAAAGAAAATTGTTCGTATCCCTGGAGAAAGAGCAAAAGTTGCGGTAGAATCTTACGACGAAAGAGTTGACCCAGTGGGTGCTTGCGTTGGAATGAAAGGTAGTCGTATCCACGGAATCGTTAGAGAATTACATAACGAAAATATAGACATAATAAATTATACTACCAACACTCAGCTATACATACAAAGAGCTTTAAGTCCAGCAAAAATATCATCTATAAAAATTAAACCCGAAGAAAATAAAGTTGATGTTTACCTAAATCCAGACCAAGTATCTTTAGCAATTGGTAAAGGTGGATTAAATATTAAACTTGCAAGCCAATTACTTGGAATGACTATAGACGTTTATAGAGAAATGGACGAAGATGAAGACGACGTCGAATTAGATGAATTTAGTGATGAAATAGAACAATGGATTATAGACCAGTTTAAAGCAATAGGTTGCGACACCGCAAAAAGCGTTTTAAACCTAAGCGTAGAAGACCTTGTGAAACGTACTGATTTAGAAGAAGANACAGTTATAGAAGTGCTTAATATTTTAAAATCAGAATTTGAATAAAAATTTTTAGTAATTAAATATAGTTTATGACTTCAGACAAAAAACCGGTAAGACTAAGTACTTTAGCCAGAGAACTCAATGTGGGAACAAGCACAATTATTGAGTTTTTGGCTAAAAATGGTTATACAATAGAGGGTGGACCGAACTCTAAATTACCTTTTGAATGTGTTGAACTTCTTGAAGAAGAATTTAAGGAGTCTAAGACTTTGAAAGAAAAAGCAATTAAAAACACTGAACAAGCTCGCGAAACAAAAGAAATGAATCTTTCTAGTGATAAACAAGCTAAAATCAGTGAATTAGCAAAAGAAAAAGAACTAGAAACTGTTGAGAAAGCCACAATAGCCGAAGCCGAACAAGTAACGACTACTGAAAGTGAAGAAAAAAGCTCAACTCAAACAGAAAGCTCGGCAGAAGAAAAAACAACAAAACCTGCAAGAGCTAAACACGAAGTTAAACCTATTGAAAATAGCGAAACTACAGCAAACACAACCAGTCCAAAAGTTGTAGGAACTATAGATCTAGACCAAATAAATCAAAAAACTAGACCAAAAAGAAAAACTAAAGCCGAAAGAGAAGAAGAACGTAAACAAAAAGAAGAAGAACGTAAACTAAAAGAAGAAGCTGCTAAAAAGAAAAAAGAAGCTGAAGCTAAAAAAGAAAAAACTAAAGCTACTGAAGAAAAGAAAACGCCTGAAACCAAAAAACAACCTGAAACAACAGAGACCAAGAAAAAAGTTGAAAAAGAAAAACCTGCCGAAAAACCAAGAGTATTTAAAGCTCTTACAGTAAGCGAAGAAGCTAAACAAGCAGAATTTATTAAAACAAAAATCGAAAAACTTTCTGGTCCTAGTGTTGTTGGAAAAATTGATATAGATTCTTTTTTAACTCGTCAAGAAGAATCTGAAAAAAGAAGAAGACAAGAAAAGGAAGAAAGACAAAAAACAAGAGAAAAAGAAAAAGAAGAAAGAAAGTCTAAACGCAAAAGAATTAAAAAAGTTAAAGTTAATATTCATGACGATCCAAAACCTTCTGAAGGAAGAAGAAGAAGACCTAACAAAAAGAATCTAAAACCTGCTAAACCATCTATTGACCAAGAAGATGTACAAAAGCAAATAAAAGAAACTTTAGCGCGTTTAACTACACCTAAACAAAAATCTAGAACTTCAAAATACAGACGCGAAAAACGTGATTTAGTTTCACAAAAACGTCAAGAAGAATTTGAAAAACAAGAAGCCGAAAAAAACATCTTGAAAGTTACTGAATTTGTTTCGGTAAACGAAATGTCGATAATGATGGACGTACCTGTAAACAAGCTTATTGCAACTTGCATGAGCTTAGGCTTATTTGTTTCTATAAACCAGAGACTAGATGCTGAAACTATGGCTTTAGTTGCCGATGAGTACGGATTTGAAGTTGAATTTGTTAGTGCTGAAGTTCTTAGTGAAATTGAAGAAGAAGAAGATGCTGAAGAAGATTTACTTCCTCGTCCACCAATTGTAACAGTAATGGGACACGTTGACCACGGTAAAACAAAATTGTTAGATAGAATTAGAAATACAAACATAATTGATGGCGAAGCTGGTGGTATCACTCAACATATTGGTGCATATTCAGTAAAACTTCCTAGCGGAAGACATATCACTTTCTTAGATACACCTGGACACGAAGCGTTTACAGCTATGCGTGCTCGTGGTGCTCAAATTACAGACGTTGCAATTATCATTATTGCTGCCGACGATAGCGTGATGCCTCAAACTGTTGAAGCAATCAACCACGCAAGAGCTGCTGGAGTTCCAATAGTTTTTGCAATTAACAAAATTGATAAACCAACTGCAAACCCCGAAAAAATTAAAGAAGCTTTAGCTAATATGAATTACTTAGTTGAAGACTGGGGCGGAAAATACCAATCTCAAGAAATTTCTGCTAAAGCAGGAATAAATATTAACGAATTATTAGAAAAAGTAATTCTCGAAGCTGAACTTCTTGAATTAAAAGCAAATCCTAATAAAAATGCTGTAGGCACAGTAATAGAAGCTAGCTTAGACAAAGGACGAGGCCATGTAACAACTCTTTTAGTACAAGCTGGAACATTAAAAGTTGGCGATATTCTACTTGCTGGTTGCCAAACAGGAAGAGTTAAAGCTATGTACAACGAAAGAGGAAACAGAGTCGAAGAAGCTGGACCTTCTACACCTGTATTAGTTCTTGGATTAAATGGGGCACCGCAAGCTGGTGATAAATTCCATGTTATGGAAAGCGAACACGAAGCTAGAAATATTGCTAACAAAAGATTACAACTTCAACGCGAACAAGGGCTTAGAACTCAAAAACACATTACAGTCGACGAAATCGGTCGCCGCTTAGCTCTTGGTAATTTCAACGAAATAAATCTTATTATTAAAGGTGACGTGGACGGCTCAGTTGAAGCACTTTCGGACTCTTTGATAAAACTTTCTACAGACTCGTTTGCTGTTAATATTATACATAAAGCAGTAGGACAAATTTCTGAATCTGACGTAATGCTTGCTACAGCTTCTAATGCTATAATTGTTGGTTTCCAAGTACGTCCTTCTAGTCATGCACGCAAACTTGCCGAAGAAGAACAAATAGAAATTAGATTGTATTCTGTAATTTACGATGCCATTGAAGAAATTAAAGATGCTATGGAAGGTATGCTTTCTCCAACCATTAAAGAAAAAGTTACTGGCTCTTGCGAAGTTCTCGAAGTATTTAAAATTACAAAAGTTGGTTCTGTCGCAGGATGTATGGTTACAGACGGAAAAATCCATAGAAAATCAAAAGTTAGACTTATTAGAGACGGTATTGTAATTTATACTGGCGAATTAGGTAGCTTAAAACGCTTTAAAGATGATGCGAAAGAAGTAACTGCCGGCTTAGAATGTGGATTAAATATTGATAAATTTAACGACATTAAAGTTGGAGATATTGTTGAAGCATTCGACGAAATTGAAGTTAAACAAACTCTATAAAATCTTAAAATAATCAATGCTCAAAATAGGCGAACTCGAATTTTGCGATAAACCTGTTTTTCTTGCACCAATGGAAGACGTTACTGACCCTTCGTTTAGGTATATGTGCAAAAAATTTGGGGCAGATTTAATGTTTACCGAATTTATTTCATCAGATGGCTTAATTAGAGATGCCAAAAAAAGCGTAAAAAAACTTGATATTTTCGATTACGAAAGACCTGTTGGAATTCAAATTTACGGACATATTCCAGAAGCAATGCAACAAGCAAGTTTAATGATAAACGAAAATGCTAATCCAGATTTGTTAGATATAAATTACGGATGCCCTGTAAAAAAAATTGCAAACAGAGGAGCAGGTTCTGGAATGATGAGAAATTTGCCACTGATGAAAGAAATTACAGAGTTAGTTGTTAAAACTTCAAAATTTCCTGTAACTGCAAAAACTCGCTTAGGCTGGGATTCAGATTCTTTAAATGTTGAAGAAGTAGCTTTGCTTTTACAAGACTGTGGCATTCAGGCTCTTACAATACACGGGAGAACTCGCACACAAATGTACAAAGGCGAAGCCGACTGGACTTTAATTGGAAAAGTAAAAGAAAATCAAAATATTAAAATTCCTATAATTGGAAATGGCGATATAACAGATGCTCAAAATGCTTACGATAAATTTAACAAATACGGCGTTGATGCAATTATGATTGGTCGTGCAGCTATTGGCAAACCGTGGATTTTTGCAGAAGTAAAACACTTTTTAAACACAGGAAAGCATTTGCCTGGTCCAGGAGTTATAGAAAGAGTAGAATACGCAAAAGAACATTTGCAAAAATCACTTGAATACAAAGAAGATAAAAAAGGAATTTACGAAATGAGAAGGCATTTTGCGCTTTATTTCAAGGCTATTCCAGATTTTAAAGAAACAAGATTAAAACTTTTAACCGCACAAACGAGCGAAGAAATTTTAGAAATTTTAAATTTTATTCAAGATAAGTTTGGACAATATGATTCTAACTTTTTTGAAAATTTAAACGAACACAACAAGTGAGTTAAAAGTTTATAAAGTTCGTAAAGTTTTTAAAGTTTAACTAAAAACTAAAAACTAAGAACTTTTATACCTCAACTGCGACACCACAACTCCAGCAATTACAATAAAAACTCCAATAATTTTTCTAATGCTAAGTGGTTCGTCCATCACAAGCCAAGCGATTATTAAAGTAAAAATTGGAATTGTATTACTAAAAACATTAGCTTTAGTAATTGGCATAAATCTTAAAGCATAAATAAAAAATAAAAAAGCTATTGTTGATGCAAAAATACCTAAATTTACAATTGCGATAGCACTGTCGTAAACAAAGCCTGTAGCTTTTATTGCTTGAATATCAAATATCGCAACAATTGGAAGAAACATTATCAGCCCAAAAAGATTTTGCCAAAATAAAATATTTAATACAGAATGGTCTAAAGGCATTTTTTTTATTATTACACTATAGCCATTTGCTGCAACAACAGCTAAAGAAAGAAGTAGCAAACCTTTTAAAGGTACTTGCAAATTCATATGTTTATCAAAAACCAAAAATATTATTCCTAATATTGAAATTAGAATACCTAATATATTTACTGCACGTATTTTTTCTTTTAAGAAATAATAAGCCACAAAAGGCGTAAACAAAGGGATAATAGCAATTATCGCTGATGTCATTGAAGCATCAACATATTTCAAGCCATTAGTTTCGCCGATAAAATATAAAAATGGTTCAAAAAATGCAAGTATTATAAATAGGTGTAAATTCTTTTTGTTAGGAAGTTTAAATCTTTTAGTCAAGAATAAAACTGGTAATAAAACAATAACAGACACTAATAATCTGAAAAATATTACAGTAAAAGCCGAATAATCCTCCAAAGCCATTTTTCCCCAAACATATGAAGTACCCCACAATGCCATACTTATTAAAAGTAAGACATACAAAACTATTGGTTTTGGATTTTTCATTATTTTTAAAAAATCTTGCTAAATAATTTTAAACTAATTGTTTCAACAAGTTTTTAATATCAACTTTTTCTCTTACAAGGCTAGCTACTTTATTAATAGGTATTCTTTCTTGTTCCATGCTATCTCTGTACCTAATAGTAACAGTATCATCTTCTAAACTTTGATGGTCAACTGTAATACAGAACGGAGTTCCAATAGCATCTTGTCGGCGATAACGTCTGCCAATAGAGTCTTTGTCTTCGTATTCACAATTCATATCAAACTTTAGTTCATTCATTATTTTGCGAGCCAATTCAGGCAAACCGTCTTTTTTAACTAAAGGCAAAACTGCAACTTTCACTGGTGCTAAAGCTGGCGGTAAATTTAAAACTACACGCGTTTCGTTGCCAACTTGTTCTTCGTTATATGCAGCAGATAAAACTGATAAAAATGTTCTATCCAAACCAATAGAAGTTTCTACAACATAAGGGATATAGCTTTCATCAGTTTCGTTATCAAAATATCTAATTTTTTTACCCGAAAATTCTTCGTGTTGTTTTAAATCAAAATCTGTTCTTGAATGAATACCTTCTAATTCTTTAAAACCAAATGGAAAATCAAATTCTATATCAAAAGCAGCATTTGCATAATGAGCAAGTTTGTCGTGTTCGTGCCATCTATATTTTTCTGGGGCAATTCCCATAGCAAGATGCCATTTCATTCTTTTTTCTTTCCAAGCTTCGAAATAAGTAAGTTCATCTCCAGGTTTTACAAAATATTGCATTTCCATTTGTTCAAACTCACGCATTCTAAAAATAAACTGACGAGCTACAATTTCGTTTCTAAAAGCTTTTCCTATTTGAGCTATCCCAAAAGGAATTTTCATACGTCCTGTTTTTTGAACATTCAAATAATTTACAAAAATTCCTTGAGCTGTTTCGGGTCGTAAATAAACTGTATTTGCTCCTTCGCTTAAAGAACCTAATTTGGTATCGAACATCAAATTAAATTGACGCACCTCAGTCCAATTTCTACTTCCAGAAATAGGACAGACAATTCCCTCGTCTATAATAATTTGACGAAGTTTTTCAAGGTCGTTATTTTCTAAAGCCGAAACAAAATTAGATTTTATTTCTTGAATTTTTTGAGCATATCCTAATACTCGTGGATTAGTTGATACAAATTGAGCCTCATCAAAAGCATCTCCAAATCTTTTAGCTGCTTTTTCTACTTCCTTTTTTATTTTGTCATTAATTTTCTCAATATGTTCTTCAATCAAAACATCGGCACGATAGCGTTTTTTTGAATCTTTATTATCAATAAGTGGGTCGTTAAAAGCATCGACATGACCCGAGGCTTTCCAAACTGTTGGATGCATAAAAATTGCAGCATCAATTCCAACAACTTCTTCGTTAAGCTGGGTCATAGCTTTCCACCAATATTCTTTAATATTATTTTTTAATTCTACTCCATTTTGACCATAATCATAAACTGCACTTAGTCCATCATACAATTCAGATGATTGAAAAATAAAACCATACTCTTTACAGTGTGCAATAATTTTTTTAAAAAGCTCGTCTCTATTCATATTTTATATTTATCTATTAAATAAAACTCCTATTTGTAAAGTTGGGCAAAAATACAAATCATTTTTGTTATATAAAGTAATAATTGTCATTAGCTGGGTAGTTAATGCAATTTTTTCTGTAAAATTATAATCAAAACTAAGCAATGGGTTCAAAGAAACACCTGAATAAAAAAATAACTCACTCTCGTTTAAAACTGTTTCTGTTTGACTTTCAATATGTAAGTTTCTAAGTTTTCCCATTCCTATTCCAAGCGAAGAGCAAAATCTAAATTTATTTTTCTTGGCTGTAATTCCGACAAAAGGTCCTCCGTAAGCAAAACTAATATACGAATTTTCGGAGTTTTTAGATTTATAAATTGCTTTATTACTTCCTCCATGAATACCTAAAGTTAAATGTTTTTTAAAGTAAAATCTAAGTATTCCACCAATTCCTGTGCTAAAATTATTTATTTTTTGATAAGAATTACTAGCACTTACATAGCCAGGCTGAAAAAACAACATACCTCCGCTATACATATTTTTATTTTCTTGAGAAGAAAGGTTTAATATAAAAAAAATCAACAATCCACTTAATAAAATTCTAATCATCTTCTATATTGATTTTGTCCTCCTTTATTTTGTGGTAAATTTGGATTATCGTCAACAATTACATCGGTTTGTCTGCCTCCACGAAACATAGACTGAAAAGTAATATTTCCTCTTTGGTCGTAATAAGTTGACTTTCCTTCTTTAATTCCATTCTTATAATTAACTTCTGATTCTAGTGCTCCAAAATCATAAAAAGTTTGCCATTTTCCATCTGGTTTATCCATTTTGTAAAATTCTATTTTTACAGTATTACCATTATCATTATTATAAACAAACTTTCCATTTCGTAGTCCTTCGTAATAAACTCCTGAAATAATTTCAGTTCCTCTAATATTAAAAGTTTTATAAGAACCATGCAAAACAGAAGTTATTCTTTCTTCTTCTCTAAATTTACCCGAAGATTTTTCTTTAACAATTTTATAATTTTCTTCTACTTGTTTTTTTCCGTTTGGATACCAAAAATAATTTTTCCCTGAAAGAAGTCCATCTGTATATTCCACTTCTGATTTTTTGCTTCCGTTTTCGTGCCAAGTTTTCCAAGTGCCAACCATAATACCTAAGTCGTAATTTCCTTGCATTGCCAAAACTCCATTATCGTACCATTCTTTCCACAAGCCATTTTCAAAACCATTTTCAAAATTTCCTTCTCTAAATTTATTTCCGTTTTCANAATATATATTCCAAACTCCGTCTTTTATTCCAGCAGCATAGTCAACTTCTTTCCACAGTCTTCCGTTAGCATACCAAAAATTCCATCTTCCTTCCATTTTTCCTCTTACAAAATGCCCTTCATTTCCTTTACTGCCATCGGTTCGCCAATATGTCCACAATCCGTCTTGTAAATCATCTTTAAAATTTCCGTCAATATCTTTTTTACCATCTTCAAACCAAAAGTGAGCCTCGCCCTCCTTCAATCCATTTTTGTAATTAATTTCGCTTTGTTTATTTCCATTTTCATAATACTTTATTTGAACCCCATCTCTTAAATCATTTACATAATTATTTATACTTCTAACTTGCCCGCTTGGATACCAATATGTCCATGATTTTTCTCGTTTAGAATCAATTAAAGTTCCCTCCATCTCTTTTTTGCCAGACTCAAACCAATAAATATTTAAACCACTTTCGTAATTTAATTCGCTCTTTTTCTTGCCACTCTCAAACCATTCTTCCCATTTTCCGACTCGCTTACCTTTTTCAAAATTGCCTTCAGATGATTTTACTCCATTCTCATAATAAAAAGTCCATAAGCCCTGCTCTACCCCATCTTCTAAATTCCCTTGAGATTGAATTTTTAAACTATTAAAATAATTTATCATTTGCCCGTTGCCATCTTTCACTATTTGCTTACCTTCTAAATCGTAAGCATTTAAAATTTTTATCCTCAAACCTTTTCTGTATAAAACTTCTAACTGAGGATTGCCATTTTCGTAATAAACTTGCCAAACACTATCTTTCAAATTGCTGTGATAAAAGCCTTTTAGAGATGGTTTTCCATTTTGATAATTTTCATAAAACCTACCATGACGCTCATTTGCCCAATAATTATATTCCTCTTTTACCTTGCCATCAGAATAATAAATAATATTTTCGCCATGCAACATATCTTTATGATAATCAACTTTTGCCATCAATTTACCGTCAGGAGAATAATATTCCCAGGTTCCTTCCTTTAATCCTAAATGTAAAACACCTTTTTCCTTTATATTGCCATTTGGATAATTCAAAACATAATCGCTATACTCTTGTGCAAAAAGACCAAGATTTAATAAAATTATAAAAGATAAAACTGCTTTTTTCATAAAGTAAAATTTATAAATTTCTTAATCTACAAATATAACATTTGTAAATCGATTTTCCACTTTAATAAAAAATCTTGTAAACAAAAATTTCAACAATTAATGTTAAATGTAAATAAAATTCCAAAACTAAATATTAATGGCAAACAATAGAAAAAAAATTTTAAGATACTTAAAACACGAAAAAATTGGGAAAAACACGAAAAAATCATAAAAAAAGTGAAAAATATTTAAAAAAATATTTGGAAGTAAATTTTTTTATATATATTTGTTAATAAAATTGTTGATAACTTTTTATTATGAAAACTAAAATTATATTTTTTTCAGCTTTTTGTTCATTATTTTGCTCAAGCGTGTTATTCGCTAATGAACTAGTTTTAAGTGGTATTTATCAAGGTAAAAATTTATATTTTACCAATCCGAGCTTAGGCGAAAACNAAGGATATTGTGCCTACGAAATTATTGTTAATAACACAGTTTATAACAGCACCCTTAACTCAAGTACTTTTGGAATTTATTTAGATGGTATTGGTCTAAAGTTTGGTCAAGATTTTAAAATTGTTATCAAACATCACGAAGGCTGTTCCCCAACATTAGTAAATCCAGAAGTATTACAACCAATTAGTACTTTCTCAATTATTGAAAGCAATTTAGAACTAAACGATAATTTAGTTTTTAAAACCAAAGACGAAGCTGGTAAACTTGTTTTTCACGTTGAAGAGTTTAGGTGGGGAAAATGGAGCGAAATAAAGAGAATACCCGGCGAAGGTGGTCCTCAAGAAAATGAATATTCTGTAAAAGTTTATCCTTTTAATGGCGAAAACAAATTTAGAGTTTATCAAATTGATAATAAATACAAAAAACATTATTCTGAAGAAATGGTGTTTAATGTCGAAAAAGAACCAGTAAAAGTACTAACCAAGCTACATAAAGTAAAAAAAGAAATAGTTTTTTCTGATGTTACTCGCTATGCGATAATTGATGACTATGGTGCAGAACTAATTTCTGGACAAGGTAAAAATGTAGATGTCGCTGAATTGAAAAAAGGAAATTATTTTTTAACCTTCGACAACGAATATGTGGTTATAAAGAAAAAATAATTTTACAAAAATACTTTTCTAAAAACTGCTCAATTATTTTACTTAATACTTAGCTTTTAAACTACTTATTTTTCCTATTTTTGCAAAATCAAAATGCTTATCTACGAAAAATATATTAGTCAAATTTTCGACATTAAAAGCGAAGAGGAATTTGCAAATCTTTGCCTACAAGCCTTTGAATATCAATACAAAAACAATGAAATCTATAAGCGATATTGCAATTTACTTAAAATAAAAACAGTAAATAAAATAAACGAAATACCATTTTTACCAATTTCATTTTTTAAAACCAACAAAATTTTAACTAAAACAAAAGATTTTGAAGTCATCTTTTCATCGAGTAGCACAACAGGCTCTATTCCTTCTCTTCATTATGTTTCGGACATAAAAGTTTACGAAAAATCTTTTGTAAAAAACTTTGAATATTTTTATTCTTCACCCTCAAACTATGTTATTTTAGCTTTGTTGCCTTCATATTTGGAAAGAGAAGGTTCTAGTTTGATTTATATGGCAAAAGATTTAATAAACTTATCTCAAAAGCCTGAAAGTGGTTTTTTCTTAAATCAGCACGAAGAATTACATCAAATTATTCAAAGTTTAGAAAAAAAATCTCAGAAGTATATATTATTAGGTGTAAGTTTCGCTNTTTTAGATTTTGCTGAAAAATATAAATTAAACCTAAACCATGGAATTATTATGGAAACTGGCGGAATGAAAGGAAGAAGAAAAGAAATTACTCGAAACGAACTTCACAAAATCTTAAAAACCGCTTTTTCTTGCGAAAACATTCATTCTGAATATGGTATGACAGAGCTTTTATCGCAAGCATATTCAAAAAAAGATGGAATTTTTGAATGTCCTCCACAAATGAAAGTTTTAATTCGCGACCCTTACGATGCTTTGTCTGTAAAAACTATTGGCAAAGGAGCCTTAAACATAATTGACCTTGCCAATATTAATTCATGCTGTTTTATCGAAACTAGCGACTTAGGCTCTGTTTTTTCAGACGGAAGTTTTGAAATTTCTGGAAGATTTGATGACAGCGAAATAAGAGGCTGCAATTTAATGATAAGCGAATAAAACTATTCACAATTATCCATAGGTTCTACATGAATTGTTGTATGAATATTCATCTCGTTTAAAATATCTTTTTCTATTGCACTTGCTATTTTATGTGCTTCTGCAATATTGTAGTCTGGATTTAATTTTATATGAAAAGTAAGCTCTTGGNGTGTTGAGTAATTATGAATATGAAAGTGATGAGCTTCAACATCGTGAATGTAATTTTTAGAAATTATTTCCTTTACTTTATTTATTAAATCGTCGCTAGCTTCTTCGCCAAGTAATTTGCTTATCGCTTCTTTAATAATTTCAAAAGTTGCATAAAATAACATTAAAGAAATTATTATTCCTAACACAGAATCTATCCACCAAAAATATTTCGCCACAGCTATTCCTGCCAAAACAACTACAGACGAAAGCGCATCTGACCTATGATGCCAAGCATCGGCTTTTATTGATAAATTTTTGGTTTTACGTGCAATATAAAAAGCATATTGAGCAANGCCTTCTTTTACTACAATAGAAATTGCAGTAGCATAAATAGCAATTTTGCCATAATGCACAGCTTGATGTTCGCTAAATAGTTTTACAGACGAACTTAAAAAATCCCAAGCAATAATTCCTAAAATAAAACCTACAAACAAAGCTGCTATTTGCTCCCAGCGTCCATGTCCAAACGGATGTTTTTTATCTGCTTTACGCGAAGACAAAAATATTGCAAAAACAACAACTATAGAACTAATAGAGTCCGACAAAGTGTGCCAAGCATCAGCAATAATTGCAATTGAGCCAGTTTTTACTCCAGCCCAATATTTTAAAGCAAATAATAAAATATTTACAACAACAGAAATTCCAGCTGCCCAATAGCCTGCGCGCACCCTATCTATTTGACCATCAGCCTTTTTCATCACAAATAATATCTCATGTCTTTTATATATTTATACACCTTTTCTGGCATAAAATATCTTACATCTTTATATTCTTTTATTGCTTTTCGGATAAAGCTAGAAGAAATTTCCATCATTGGTGCATCTACAATTTCTATATCAGCTTTTTCGCCAAAACTTTTAAGGTCTGGAATTATTGCCCCCGGTCTTTTATAAACATATAATTTATAATTTTCCAAAATAAGTTTGTAATTTTTCCATTTATGAAAAGTTTCCAAATTATCTCCACCAATGAGCAAACTAAATTTTTTGTTAGGAAATTTTTCTTCCATATATACCAAAGTATTAATTGTATAATTAGGTTTTGGAAGATTAAATTCTATATCCGACACTCTAAACTTTGGATAATCGCCAATAGCAAGATTTACAAGATGTTGTCTTTCTCTATTACCTAAAAGATTTTCATTTTGTTTAGCTGGATTTTGCGGTGTTATTACAAACCAAACCTCACGCATTNCATAAAATTCTGTAAAATACGAAGCAATAGCCAAATGTCCGTTGTGAATAGGATTGAACGAACCAAAAAACAGCAATATTTCTATTTTATTTTGCATCTAATAAATCAATTTCAAAAACTAAAGTCGAAAATGGTGGAATAATTCCATATTTTTCCTCGCCATAAGCCAAGCGGAAAGGAATAATCAAAATCGCATGACCACCTACATTCATTTTCGACACTCCTTCTTCTAAGCCTTCTATCACTTGATTTTCGCCCACAACAAATTCAAAAGCTTGATTTCT
>JGI24710J26742_10002335_pt1 | contig 16806 bp, 21 predicted proteins | sample BioPla2DNA2_FD_26742 | JGI IMG/M metagenome (IMG submission 26742) | reverse complement strand
CAATGCCACGAATGTATTAAGTTTTTTATACTTCCTTATCCACCCGTAGCATTTGGGGCTATTTTTTTCTTTTATGATAGCTTATAAAGTCAAATCTTATTTGCTCAGAAATAAAGTTAAGCATCTGCGCAGTCGAATCGATTAAATCATGTACTGTTTCAGTATCAATTTCAAGCGGTATATCGGCTGGATACCTTGTTTCGATATAGTAGCGGTTAAGGTTTGCGCATTTTACAAGCCATTGTGAAAAATGCTCATCAATCTGCACAGCCTGTTTACAAAGCCATGTTAAGTTGTGACCATCATACAGTTTATTTTTTTTGAAAAGAAGATAACCTTTCAGTGCTTTTTCAATGCACTGTTGGCAATGGAAAGCCACAGCACTATAACATCTTTCATCGTCAATTAGATGTTTTGCAGAGAGATAGTCAATATTTGCATTAAAAAGCCAATCAAAATATCTTCTGCTGTCACTAGCTCGATAACCCCTACTCATAAAGCAAAGTCCCCGTATTGTTTATTTTCCATGCAAAAGTACCGATATCATCTTTTAAGTCATTCCATTCTGACTCCTTATAGATAACAAGGTCAAACGGGATATCGCTGTCAATGGTCATATATAGGTGGCATTCAAGCTCGGACACACTGTGCACGCTGTCAGCGACTATAAGGCACAGCTTAAAGCTAGTTACCTCACCGGAAATATTGACTTTATTGCTTATAAGGTATATTTTCAAAGGGGAACAGATTTTAACGATTACATCAGCTATGTTTCTGATTTTTGTCGTATCAATCATATTATCACTCCTTAAGTTATGGTTAACCTAGATTATAGCGGATGCGTGCCTTGTCACATGACAACCGATATTTACAGCAACTGGAAGTCCTGCAATATGGGTAGGATATTCTTCTATATTGACACAGAGTGCAGTAATGGTACCACCAAAGCCTTGCGGACCGATTCCAAGTTGATTAATTTTGTCAAGCATTTTTTGCTCTAAATCGGCATAGAAGGGTTTAGGGTTTCTAATGGAAATATCTCTGCACAATGCTTTTTTAGCAAGATATGCACAATATTCAAAGCTACCTCCAATACCAACACCAGCAACAATTGGGGGGCATGGATTACTGCCAGCAACGGAAACACTTTCTACAACAAAGTCTATAATTTCGTCGATAGTTACAGATGGTGTAAACATTTTAAGAGCGGACATATTTTCACTTCCGAAGCCTTTTGGACAAACATCAATTTTAACCTTATCGCCCTCAACAATGGAGGTATGTATAACAGCGGGGGTATTATCGCCTGTATTTATGCGTTCAAGCGGGTCTCCCACAATTGAGCAACGCAGATAGCCTTCGGTATAGCCTCTTGAAACACCTTTATTTATGGCATCTTTAAGGCTTCCACTTTCAAAATGGACATCTTGTCCTACCTCAATAAAGATAATCGCCATTCCAGTGTCTTGACATATTGGAATATTTTGCTCCCTTGCGACCTCAATATTTCTTGTCAAATCCATAAATATTTCACGACCGACAGGTGATTTTTCGATATTTATGCTGTCTTTTATTTTTTCCTCAAGGCTTTTTGAAAGCTGCATATTAGCTTTAATACATAAGTCCCTGACGGTATTTTCAATTATTTTTACATCTATATTTCTCATTTTTCCCTCCTATATAGATAACAGGCGGCTCTCAACACAATTAACTCACCAAATCTCAAGTTTAGGCTAAATTTTAGTTATTAAATATGTCTAATTTGCGGTCCAGCGTGCTACGTAGGTTATGGTTAAGGGGTGAGCCATTTGTACAGTGAACTGCAAGAACACACGAATACTCACGAACGCTCACGAAAAGCCATGAACATTCACGAGCACTCACAAAAGGTTACTGCTTAATTATTTTTCCATTAATCATAACGAGAGTTGGCTCACTTAGAATATCAAGCGGATTATCTGTATTATAAAGCTGCAAATCAGCGTCTTTTCCAATCTCAATACTACCAACCTTGTCAGCAATACCGATAATTTCAGCAGCATTTATAGTTATTGCTTTTAGCGCCTCATCAAACTGCAATCCACCTTTAACGCACAATGCAGCAGATGTAGGCAGATATTGGATAGGAACTACGGGATGATCTGTACAAATACAGATATTTACATTATTTTTATATAATTCGCCTGCATTTTTCTCATTAAGATCTTTGAGCTCTGGCTTTGACCTGTCGCAGATAATAGGGCCTACAATTGCACTGATATTTTCCCTGCCAAGAATATCAGCGATAAGATGCCCTTCAGTTGCATGAATTAGCACTAAATCAAGGTTAAACTCATTTGCAATACGAATTGCAGTGAAAATATCATCAGCTCTATGACAATGAAAATGAGCCTTTTGTTTTCGGGTTATAATAGGTATAAGTGCCTCAGATTTTAGATCATATTCAGGAGGCTCAAGGTTTTCCTTGTCATTATTATAGGCTGTCAAGTCATTATAGTATTTCTTTGCCTTATAAAGCCCTTCACGAATTATAGCAGTTGTTGCCATTCGTGTGACAGGAGTCTGGTTCTTGTCATTATACACTGTTTTAGGGTTCTCTCCAAGTGCAAATTTAACTCCGATTTTGCGAATAAGCATATCGTCAACGCGCCTGCCATATGTTTTAATTGCAATCATTTCACCACCGACAGCATTTGCGCTTCCTGGGGTTGTTACAACGGTAGTAATGCCTCTTTTATATGCCTCCTCAAAGCAAAAATCAAGAGGATTAACACCATCGATAGCACGAACATGGGGTGTAAAGGGGTCGCTTGCCTCATTGCAGTCATCGCCCTCAAAGCTGATAGCGTTTTCAATTATTCCAAGATGAGTATGGGCATCAACAAAGCCGGGAATGAGCANCTGCCCCTTGCCATCAATATCTTTTTCGGATATGGAGGAGGGGTGGCCCTCACCGATATTGGCAATTTTACCATTATGAATTTCAATCCAGCCGTTTTCAATCTGTAAATCAGACATTGTTTTTATTTTAACATTATATATTTTCATTTTCAACCTCTATTATTTGTTAATAGCTTAAAAATATCGTCGGCTATCTGGTTAGGAGTTTTATCAGCATTCACTGATAAGGAAGAATTAGCCTTATATATAGGATAGCGTTTATTGTATAAATCCTCAAGCTGTTCAACTGTATTATTAATGACAAGAGGGCGTTTGCTGTCACCTGAAATGCGTTTATAGCAGGTTTTAAAGGGGACATCTAAGAAAACGACCATTCCATTTTTATTAGCAATTTCAGCATTTTTATCATTAAGCATTGCCCCACCACCACAGGCTATAATCATCTGGTTTTGAGAAAGTTCTTCAATTGCTTTGGTTTCGAGCATACGAAAATACTGTTCACCCTTTTGTTCAAATATTTCAGCAATGGTCATATTTTCTTTGTCCTCAATGTATTTATCCATATCCACAAAATTTATACCAAGCAGATTGGCAAGAATACGGCCAACTGTTGATTTTCCACAGCCCATAAATCCACAAAGAAAAACCGTCATTTAAAGTCAGCCTCAACTTTCCTTTCACTTTCAGCAATTAGATTATCAATCTGTTCATTAGTAAATGAGCTGTTATACCAGATTTCATGAGCCTTTACAGCCTGCAAGACAAGCATGCCCATGCCACCAATTGTTTTCTTTCCGAGCTTTTCAGCAGTAGTAATGAGTTTTGTTTTAACAGGATTGTAAATAACATCAAAGATATTTTCACAATTTGATATAACCTCTTCTGAAACAGGGCAAGCATCTGATTCAGGGTACATTCCGACAGGTGTAGCATTTATAAGCAGGTCAAATTTGTCCTTTATTTCGTCTATAAGAATGATTTTAACTTTGGAACCGGGTGATATTTCGCTAATTTCGGCAAGCAAATTCACAGCCATTTTTCTTGCGTCCTCAATTATAGCGATAGTGAGATTAGCTCCATGCAAAACAGCCTCAATTGCAATCATCCTGCCGACACCACCACAGCCTAAAAGCAAGACATTCTTATTAAGCGGAAAATCCTTAAGTGAACGCAAAAAGCCTTCGCAGTCAGTATTGTAGCCAACGAGCCTGCCATTGTTATTATGCACACAATTGACAGACTTATATCTTTTTGCCGAGTCATCAATAATGTCTAAATGTGGTATAATTTCCGTTTTATATGGAATAGTAATATTAAATCCATCAAGAGTACTTAATTCACTTACTTTTAAATCAAATTCATCAGGCACAATATCCGTACAATTATATTCCGCAGAAACTCCTGATAATTCAAACAGCTTCTGATGAATAAACGGTGACATGGAATGCCCTAACGGGTGACCTATTAAGGTATATTTCAGCATTTTATTCCTCCGAATCCAGTATATTTAATGTTGAGTTAAGGGTAGTTAGGTTTTCAATATTATAGGTATTTGCATCGGGCAAGGTTTTTTTAACTAGACCTGTTAGAACTCTGTTAGGGCCTAATTCTATAAATGTTTTGATTCCAAAGTCAGACATAGCGTTGAGTTCAGAAGTAAATTTTACAGGTGAAACTATATGCCTTGCAAGTAACGATGGCATATCTGAAAAATCGGTAAGCTGCTCACCAGTAACATTTGAGAAAAATGCCTTTAATGGCTTTTTAAAGCTGATATTCTTTATTTGCTCATAGAACTCATCAGCAGCACCTTGCATAAGCTTTGAGTGGAATGCAGACGCAACCTTTAAAGGCATAACCTTTGCCCCCTCTTTAGTTAGCTTTTCTATTGCAACAGCAATAGCCTTACTTTCGCCAGCAATAACAGTCTGAACAGGGGAGTTGTAATTTACAGCTACGACATAGCCGTTAACCTTTTCGCAAATTTCCTCAACCTTTTCAGCAGGGAGTTTAAGCACAGCTGCCATAGCACCACTTGTTTCATTGGCAGCCCTGTCCATGGCAGTTGCTCTTGCTTTGATTACCTTAAAGCCCTCCTCAAGGGTGAGCATTTCGGAAGCAACCATAGCGGCATATTCTCCAAGCGAATGTCCAGCAACAGCATCAAATTGAATATCATTTTTAATTGCAACATTAAAGCATAAAAGTGATGTAGCCATAATTGCGGGTTGAGCATAGATAGTTTTAGAAAGTTGATTTTCGTCTCCTTCAAAAACAACTCTCTTTAAATCAAATTCAAGAATTTCAGAGGCAGTATCATAAATAAATGAAAATTCGGGATAATTGTCGAGCAATTCCTTTCCCATTCCAATATACTGTGAGCCTTGCCCTGAAAATAAAAATGCATTCATAATAAAAATCCTTTCAATTATGTAGAGTTCATTTTGTGGCATAAAAGCAGGAATTTATATTTTTTCTATTAAGATACCACAAAATAATACATCAATCAATAAAATGCTAAATATTATATTTCATAGCTAAAATCAACAAAGTGCACTATGAATATTTGTGCAAAAAGTCAAAAATCGGTCTAGGTTTAATGAAAACTCAAGCATATATTGAAAAAAAGTTGAAAATAGCTTAATATAAAAATAGAATTATCTTACTTATAATATACCATATATTTTACAATAAAACAACTTTACAGGAGGAATTTCTTTTGCAAGGAATAAATATTTTAGGCACAGGTCTTTATGTACCAGAAAAAATAATGACAAACGAGGACTTTTCCAAAATCGTTGAAACCAATGATGAGTGGATTACAACCCGTACAGGCATTAAGCAAAGACATATTTCTACGGGCCATCCAACATGGTACTTAGGTGTTGAGGCAGCTAAAAAAGCACTAGAAGTTTCAAATACCAACCCAGACGAGATAGATTTGATTGTGATTTCAACTACAACTCCGGATTATTATACACCCTCCTGTTCTTGTATTGTTCAGCGTGAGCTTAATCTTACAAATGCAATGACAATTGATATAAATTGTGCTTGCACAGGCTTTGTTTATGCTTTGGATATGGCTAGACGATATCTTTTTACAGGAGATGTAAAAAAAGCTCTTGTAATCAGTACAGAAAATCCTTCAACTTTTATAGACTATGATGATAGAGCTACTTGTATTCTTTTTGGTGATGGTGCAGCAGCTTGCATTGTTGAGGCGTCGGATAAATTGTATGCGAGCTTTTTAGGTGCTGACGGCAACGGTGCAAAGCATCTTATCTCAAGACATAATAATAAAACAAGATGGCACAAAGATGAGGAAAGATTTGATGATAAGGCACCCGAAACAAAGGAGCATTATCTATTCCAGGACGGCAAAGAGGTATATAAGTTCGCAACAAAAATACTTCCCTTTGCAGCTAATAAAACACTTGAAAGGGTAAATCTAACCCCTGAAGATATTAGCTTTTTCATACCGCATCAGGCTAATTTGCGAATTATACAGACAGCAGCCAGCAATCTTGGTGTTTCAATGGATAAGTTTTATGTCACGCTGGATAAGTATGGAAACACATCCAGTTCAAGTATACCAATAGCATTTGACGAGGCTGTAAAAAATGGTATAATTAAACGAGGGGACAAAATCTGTATGATAGGTTTTGGAGCAGGTTTGACCTATGGTGCAATTGTATTGGAATATTAAGATAGTTTTGTAAATAACTCAATAAATTTTAGATTATCTCATATATGATGAGTATAATTAATTTAATAGATTGGTTTATGATAGGAAAGAAGAGGAAATAGAATGAAGACAAAAATTACTGAATTACTTGGAATAAAATATCCCATTATACAAGGTGGAATGGCTTGGATTGCAGATAGCTCACTTGCGGCTGCAGTATCGAACGCAGGAGGTGCTGGAATTATCGCAGGTGGTTCTGCTCCGATTGACTATTTAAGGAATGAAATAAGAAGAGCTAAGGAGCTTACAGACAAGCCCTTTGGCGTAAATATTATGCTTATGAGTCCGAATGCAGAGGATTTGGCACAGCTTGTAATTGATGAAAAGGTAGCTTTTGTAACTACTGGTGCTGGAAATCCAGGAAAGTACATGGCTGCATGGAAGGATGCGGGAATTAAGATAATCCCTGTTATTCCAACGGTTGCTCTTGCAAAGCGAATGGAGCGTGCTGGTGCTGACGCAGTTGTTGCAGAGGGAACAGAAAGTGGTGGACATATCGGAGAAAATACAACAATATGCCTTGTTCCACAGGTTGTTGATGCAGTATCAATTCCTGTTATAGCAGCGGGGGGGATTGCTGACGGAAGAGGTATGGCAGCAGCGTTCATGCTAGGTGCAGAGGGAGTTCAAATAGGAACACGCTTTCTCGTTGCTGATGAATGTAATATACATGACAACTACAAGGAATTGGTATTAAATGCAAAGGATACGGACAGTATTGTTACTGGCAGATTTACAGGACATCCTTGTAGAGGGATAAAAACTAAATTTGCAAAGAGTCTTTTGACATTTGAAAGGGACGGAGGAACTCCTGAGGAATTTGAGGAGAAAACTCTTGGCTCATTAAGGAAAGCTGTTCAAGATGGTAATATTGATGAGGGTTCATTCCTTGCAGGAGCTATTTCTGGGCTTGTAAATGAAAGAATGTCCTGTAAGGAGATAGTCGAGGAGATTATTACTGATGCAAAAAAATTATTAAAAATTATTGATTAATGATATAGATTCAAAATAAATATATTGTGTAAGTAAAAGGGAGGAAAATATGGCAAAGACAGCATTAGTAACAGGTTCAACACAAGGTATAGGAGCTTGCATTGCAAAGAGGCTTGCAAAGGATGGTTATAATATTGCAATAAATTGTCGTTCAGAGGCTGAAATGTCCAAAGGAGAAAAGGTTGCAGAAGAATGCAGGGAATTTGGAGTAGAGGCTGAGTGCTTTGTTGCAGATGTTTCAAAGTATGATGAATGTGAAGATATGGTAAAGGCTGTTAAGGAACGCTTTGGAACAATTGATACATTGGTTAACAACGCTGGTATCACAAGGGATGGCTTGCTGGCAAGAATGAGTGAGGAAAATTATGATATAGTAATTAATGTTAATCAGAAGAGTGTGTTTAACATGATGAAGCTGGTTGGTAATGTCATGATAAGGCAAAAAAGCGGCAGAATAATAAACATTTCATCTGTTGCAGGCTTATATGGCAATCCTGGACAGATAAATTATTCAGCTTCAAAGGCAGCGGTAATTGGCATGACAAAGACAGCAGCAAAGGAATTAGGCTCAAGGGGCATTACTGTCAATGCAGTTGCACCCGGGTTTATCCAGACACCTATGACCGATGCCTTGACAGATGAACAAAAAAATGCTATTTTAAATGCCATAGCTATGAAAAGATATGGTCAGGTTGAGGAAATTGCAGGGGTAGTTTCTTTTCTTAGCTCTGATGATGCAAGCTATATTACAGGTCAAACTATTGAGGTTAGTGGTGGTTTGTCCATGTAATGGGGTAGCGGATTTTTTGCTCAGGACAGCTAATGTCAAATTAAAAAGATGAGGGAGATACATGAGAAGAGTAGTAATAACTGGGATGGGAACTATTAATCCCTTAGGAAACAATGTAGAAACATTTTGGAATAATATTAAAGAAAATAAGAATGGTCTTTCGTATATCAAGGATTTGAAAAATGTAAAGGTTGCTGATGATTTTGAAATAAAGATTGTTGGTGCTGTTAAGGATTTTGACTGTTCAGAATATATAGATAAAAAAGAGATTAAGAGAATTGATAGATTTACTCAGTTTGCAATAGTGTCCTCAATGGAGGCATTGAAGATGAGTGGTTCTGATTTTAAGAATATAGACCCCTTCAGAGCAGGTGTAATTATCGGTTGCGGTATAGGAGGGCTGGAGCTTACACAGCAGGAACATAGTAAGTATCTGGAGAAGGGACCGAACAGGGTTTCCGTTTTCTATGTGCCTATGATGATTGCGAATATGGCTGCGGGAACTGTTTCTATGAAAACAGGCTTTAAGGGGGATAATTTTGCAACAGTAACAGCTTGTTCTTCAGCAACTCACGCTATTGGAGAGGCATTTCGTAAGGTCAAGGATGGATACCTTGATATATGTCTTTGTGGAGGAACTGAGAGCTGTATTACAGAATTTGCACTTGGTGGCTTCAACAACATGAAGGCATTATCTAAATCAGATGATATAAACAGAGCCTCAATTCCTTTTGACAAGGAGAGGAATGGGTTTGTTTTGGGTGAAGGGTGTGGAATACTTCTGCTTGAAGAGTATGAACACGCTGTATCAAGAGGTGCGACTATATATGCAGAAATTTCTGGATATGGTGCAACCTGTGATGCATACCACATGACTTCTCCAGCACCTGATGGTGAAGCTGCAAGCATGGCTATGAGTCTTGCCTGCAAGGAGGCTGGAGTAGCACCTGAGCAGGTGGATTATATAAATGCACATGGAACATCAACGAGTTTGAATGATAAATATGAAACAAATGCGATAAAGCTGGTACTTGGCGAAGAGGCAGCGGCAAAGGTTAAAATTAATTCTACAAAGTCAATGATAGGACATCTTCTTGGTGCGGCTGGTGCTGTTGAGGCAATTGCAACTGTATTGCAGGTGAAGAATTCATTGATACACAAAACATTGGGATATAAGATATATGATGAAGAATGTGATTTGGATTATTGTGTAGATGGTAATGTTGAACAGGAAGTGAATGTGGCTTTGACAAATTCACTTGGCTTTGGCGGACATAATGCAACACTTTGCATAAAGAAAGTAAAATAGCTTTTAAATTTAAAATATATTTTTAAGCAATATTGAGTTATAGTTGACATACATATAATTTATATATGATATATAAGAATGTGGAGGAAACAAAATGAATGAAAATAAAAATGGCAACTTATCCTTCGGTGAAATAAAAGAGCTTATAAGCCTTGTGGCTGAGAAAAATCTTGGTAAATTTGAGTTAAAATCCGATAATTATAAAATTACAATTGAGGGAAAAAAAGAAAGAATAGTGCAGTCAGCAGGTGCAATTAACTCGATACAGGCTCATCCCGCACAGGTTGCTGCTGCATCAGCAGTTTCAGAGGACGGCAAGGCTGCGGCAGTAGCAGTAGCTTCAAAGCCTGAGGTAAAGGGCTTTGAGGTTAAGGCACCTATAATTGGAACATTTTATGAAGCTCCAGCACCCGACAAGGAGCCTTTTGTAAAGGTTGGACAAAGGGTGAAAAAAGGCGATGTTCTCATGATAATTGAATCAATGAAGCTGATGAATGAGATACAGAGTGAATTCGATGGTGTTGTTAAGGAAATATTGGTTAAAAACGGAGATGCCGTTGAATATGATCAGATATTAATGATAATAGGAGAGTAAAATGGATATAATTTTAAATCAGGAGCAAATTAAGGAGATAATACCGCATAGGGACCCGTTTCTGCTCATTGATGAAGTGGTGGAAATGGAATTGGGTAAGCGAATTGTTGCAAGAAAGCATATAAAGGCGGACGATTTCTGGTTTAAGGGTCATTTTCCCGATTATCCAGTTGTGCCGGGAGTACTGATGATTGAAATGCTTGCACAGGCTGGTGCAGTTGCAATGCTTTCTATGGAGGAGCATAAGGGTAAGATTGGCTTTTTAGCAGGTGTAAATAATGCGAAGTTTCGCCGACAGGTAGTACCTGGTGATACACTTTTGCTTGAGGCTGAAATAATTAAGGTAAAGGGTCCTATTGGAATTGCAAAGGCAGTTGCAAGTGTAGATGGACAGAAGGCTGTTTCAGCAGAAATATCATTTGCTCTTAAATAGCAAGACAAATAAGCTAAAAAGATAGGGATATTGAAATGTTTGAGAAAGTATTGATAGCTAATAGAGGAGAAATTGCAGTTAGAATAATAAGGGCTTGCCGTGAGTTGGGCATACGCTGTGTTGCAGTATATTCAACTGCCGACAGGAATTGCCTTCACGCACAAATTGCTGATGAGGCGATTTGTATTGGCCCAGCCAATACAAAAGATAGTTATTTAAATGCAAAGGCATTACTTGCCGCTTGTGAGATTACAGGCAGTGATGCTGTGCATCCGGGTTTTGGATTTTTAGCTGAGAATGCGGATTTTGCAAGACAATGCAGTAAATGTGGCATTACATTTATTGGTCCAAGTCCTGAATCAATAGAAATGCTAGGTGATAAGGCTGTTGCAAAGGAAACTATGAAAAAGGCTGGGATTCCAGTAATTCCAGGCTCCGATGGTGCTATAGAAAGCATTGAGGAGGCAAAAAGGATAGCAAGAGAAATTGGCTATCCAGTTTTGGTAAAGGCATCAGCAGGAGGCGGGGGCAGAGGAATCCGCCGTGTTGAAAATGAAAGCGATCTGGAGGCACAGATTATAGCAGCTAAACAGGAGGCAAAAAGCTTTTTTGGTGACGATGGAGTGTATCTAGAGAAGTTTATTGTGAATCCCCGCCATGTTGAGATACAGATTGTTGCCGATAAGCATGGAAATGTCGTGCATTTGGGCGAAAGGGACTGCAGTATGCAAAGACGCAACCAAAAGGTTTTGGAGGAAAGTCCAAGCCCGATTATGACCGAGGAGCTGCGTAGAAAAATGGGAGAGGCAGCTGTAAAGGCTGCTAAGGTTTGTGGATATTATAATGTGGGAACAATTGAGTTTCTGGTTGATGAAAACCTTGATTTTTACTTTATGGAGATGAATACCCGTATTCAGGTTGAGCATCCTGTAACAGAATCTGTAACGGGCATAGATCTTGTTAAAACACAACTTAAGATAGCAAGTGATGAGGTGCTTTCATTTACACAGGATGAAATAAGGATAACAGGTCACTCAATTGAGTGCAGAATTAATGCTGAAAATCCAGCTTTGGGCTTTAGACCATCTCCAGGTAAGATTATAGCATTGCATACTCCGGGAGGACCTGGAATAAGAATAGACAGTGCTGCATATCAAGGTTATACAATTCCCCCTTACTATGACTCAATGATTGCAAAATTGATTGTTTATGCACCAACTCGTGAGGATGCAATAATGAAGATGAGATGGGCATTGTCCGAATTTATCGTTGAGGGTGTAGATACAAATATTGATTTTCAGCTTGATTTGATAAAAAATCCTAGCTTTGAAAGCGGAGAATATGATATAGGCTTCTTAGATAGGCTTATGAAGAAATAGAAGTAGATGTCCAGTCATAGAAAACGGTGGTGAAGTAAATGTTAGAAGATTTGTTTAAGGTAGTCAAAACAAGATTCAATGGTACAGAGGGCAAGAGTGATGAAGGTGTTCGTAAAAAGGACATTCCTGACGATTTGCTTTTTAAATGTCCAAGATGTCTGCAGACAATTTTCAGTGAGGAGTATGCTGCACTGAACAAGGTTTGTCCAAGTTGTAATTATCATGGCAGACTTACTGTAAATGAAAGACTCAGGCTGACTATTGACAAGGGCAGTTTTGTTGAGTATGACAGCGATATGATAAGCAAAAATCCGATAGATTTTCCTGGATACGCTGAAAAACAGGCTAAGCTTAGATGTGAAACCAATCTGAAGGACGCTGTTGTAACAGGCGAGGCGACTATCAGGGGTATTAAGGTTGTTATCGGCGTAATGGATTCAAGATATATGATGGCTTCTATGGGTAGCGTTGTAGGTGAAAAGCTGACAAGGGCTATTGAAACTGCAACGGAAAAAAAATTACCCGTTATATTTTTCTGTGCATCGGGTGGAGCAAGAATGCAGGAGGGCATAATTTCCCTTATGCAGATGGCTAAAACTTCGGGTGCGATTGCAAAGCACTCCGAGCAGGGGCTTTTGTATATATCAGTGCTTACAGACCCTACAACAGGTGGTGTAACAGCCTCTTTTGCGTCGCTGGGCGATATAATCATTGCAGAGCCGAAGGTTGTTATAGGTTTTGCAGGGCGTAGGGTTATTGAGGGCACTATTAAGCAAAGGTTGCCCGACTACTTTCAGACAGCAGAGTTTATGCTTGAAAAAGGCTTTGTTGACATGATTGTTGAAAGGAAGAGAATGAGGAGTACGCTTGCTCATTTGCTAAAGCTTCATGGATATACAGATGAAAACAGGTATAATAACTAAGGGAAGTCGAGGTGTAAAGATGAATAAGCTGAGTGCGTATGAACGACTTGAACTTATAAGGCATAAGAACCGTCCGACTGTCAGGGACTATATACCACAGATTTTTGATGAGTTTTATGAAATTCATGGTGACAGGCTATATGGTGATGATGGTGCGATAATCGGCGGTATAGGCAGGCTTGGTGAGCGTCCTGTAACTGTTTTGGCACAGGTAAAGGGCAGAAATATTGAGGAAAACAAGAAGTCAAATTTCGCAATGCCACATCCTGAGGGGTATAGAAAAGCATTAAGGCTTGCAAAGCAAGCTGAAAAGTTTAAACGCCCTATAATATGTCTGATTGACACTCCGGGTGCATTTTGCGGTGTTGAGGCTGAAGCAAGGGGACAGGGAGAGGCTATTGCTAAAAATCTTGCTGAATTTATGATGCTCAGAACACCTGTTATATCCATTGTTTTAGGCGAGGGTGGAAGCGGTGGTGCATTGGCTTTGGGCGTTTGCGATGAGCTTGCAATGCTTGAAAATGCACTTTATTCAGTAATTTCACCGAGAGGCTTTGCAAACATTCTCTGGAAGGATGCAAGCCGAGAAAGGGAAGCTTGTCAGATTGTTAAGTGTACTGCTGAGGATTTGATGAGATTTGGGGTTGCTGAAACGATAATTCCAGAGCCGGTTGGAGGAGCACATAACGATTTATACAAAATTTCAGAAAATATTAAGGAATTTTTGTTAGAAAAAGTAGAGGAAAAATGTCAAAAAGATATTGACCTTTTACTAAAAGAACGCTATACTAAGTTTAGAAAAATTGGCGAGTTTGAGGAGAACGAAGATATTGCCAATTAGACAAGTTATAATGGCAATTTGCCTTTATATATGCGTTTAGGTATACATCTAACATTTAATGTAAGACTGTTTTACTATGATGCTATTAATTAAATGCTTGAATGGAGGATAATTATGGTTTTTGAGAAAGTGAAAAATATTATTGTTGACCAGCTTGATGTTGATGCTGAGAAGGTAACAATGGAGTCCAATGTAACTGAGGATTTGGGTGCAGATTCATTGGATGTTGTTGATTTGATAATGTCAATCGAAGAAGAATTTGATATGGAAATCGACGATGAAGCAGTTGAAGGAATGAAAACTGTTGGCGATATCGTTGCTTTCATTGAAAACAATAATAAGTAAAAAAATGACCGACACGGATTGGTGTCGGCTTTTTTATTTGTATTAAAAAAGACTATATTTTGAAATTAATTTTAGTTACTAATGATATAGATATGTATTAATACTTGAAAAGCAAAGCGATATTTTGTGAACCTGCTCCTATTGTCCAGAACATTACATAGTCGCCACGCTTTACAATGCCTCTTTCTATTGATTCATACAAAGCGATTAATGGACTTGATGTTCCAGTATAGCCATATTCTTGACCGATAAAGAGGCTTTTTTCTTCTCCGATACCAAGCATTTCACGCAGGGTTTGAACATTTGAAAGAGCGTATTGTGAAAAACAAAACATTTTTATATCATCTACTGTAAGATTATTTTCCTCAAGCAATTCAGTCATACTCTGGTATGCACGACCAAGTGATACATTCTCGAAAGGGACCCAGTTAAGCAGCCACTGTTCTTTATTATCTGTTTTAGGAATCTTGGAGGTACCGCACCCAGGAAAGAGTATATTATTGTGCTCGCTGGAATTTACATAGCACTTTGTGCCTAATATACCACAATCTTCATCAGTTTTCTCTAAAATTATTGCACAGGAGGCATCACCGTAATGTCCATAACAGAATTCACTGGTTGGCTTCAAAAGAATATTAACATAATCAGCACCAACAATTAATGCACGCTTTATTACATCGCTTGTTTGCATATATCTGTTCACCATATCAAGACAAACGGTCATACCTGCACATACAGCGTTTATATCAAAGCATATGCATTGTTTTTTTCCGTTAATTGCATGGTGAACATGGATTGAGCTAGGTGGCACAACATATTCAGGCAGGCACGATGAATAGATAATCATATCAATATCTTCGCCTGTTAGATCAGCTTTTTTTAATGCACTTTCAACTGCGTTTAAAGCCATTGTAAGGCTGTTTTCTTTGTCAGAATCAATCAGATATCGCTTTTTTCTTCCAAATACCTCGCTCAAGAATTGTTCAACATCCTTACCCTGCTTTGCGAAATGGTCGATATAATAGCTATTATCGACAACCTTTTCGCCATGATATACAGCTATTGATTTTAATTTTAAATTCGCCATTTTTTACCCNNTTTCATTAAAATAAAGAAGAAAGTAAAACTTCCTTCTTTATTTTGCTTTTTTTACAAAATTGTTAGATAACATTAAAATTATCAAACCCAATCTCATTAGCAAGTCGCTTAACCTGCATTTTTACAATTGCGTTACTACCAAAAGCAATTGTAACAGTTTTAAAGCCCATCTGTTTATACATACTAAGTACATTCTTAAGCATTTGCTGCATTTCGTTTGGAGATGCACTTAGCTTTGTACCATCGAGCTTCAAATGGCAGGTTGCAGGGTTAATTTTCTGTACTACTTTTTGAAATTCTGTCACAAATCTTTTTGCGTCCTCAGGTGGAAATAAACCTTCAAAAGCAATGTCAAGTTCATTCTGTGCTGATTTGATACTAAAACTTCCCATAAAATGACCTCCTAAATTTTTTTGGTTTGATATTTTTTCTTGCTTTTTAGGAATATCCTAGCAAGATTATATACATTTTATACTAGGGAGTTACTAAAGTCAATGCAATTAAAAGAAGTTTTACATAAAGTTAAATCATTCTCTAAAAATGCTTGTCTATTTGTTAACAAAGTTCGTATGGGTAATAATTTTTAAAATTTAAAAAAAATAAATATAGGTGTGGACAAATCGGAAACTTTATGATATAATAGAGGAATGAAAAAAATAACAATAACAGCCGAAAAAAAGTGTCCACAATGTGGAAAAGTTGAAAATCAGATTAAAAAGGGATTCAATTCATCGGGAACACAGCGTTGCAAATGTAAGGAGTGTGGCGTTGTCTATACAATTAACCCGAAAAAGAGAGAATACCCAGAAGAAACCAAAAAACTTGCGATGAAAATGTACTATTCAGGAGTTAGTGGACGAGGAGTGGGCAAGGTTTTAGGTATGAGCAAGGCAAATGTGTATAATTGGATTAAAAAAAACGGTTCAAAACCTGAGTNATAATTACCAAATATTAGAATTAGATGAATTATATTGGTTTGTGGGAAAGAAGCCAAGAACCAAAACACGCGAAAATACGTATGTTATGACTATGGTAAGCCGATTGCCACGTCAAATTGTAGGGTTTGATGTGGCTTTCGATAAGTCACCAAAACGTATCCAAGCAATCGTAGATAATGCCCCCGAAGCAGATAAATACTATTCAGACGGTTGGTTGGGATATGTTGATGTTGTTTATCCAGGCAAATATACTCGGAATGTTCATAACAAAAATGATACTTTTACCGTAGAGGGAATAAATGCCGATTTACGTCACTATATACCAATCCTTGCTCGCCGCAGTCGTTGTTTTCCGAGAACATTGGAAACACTGCAAGCTGTAGTGGCTGTGTTTGTCGACGCCTACAATCAATTTGGTATTGCAAAAATGAATTTTAGACGCAATAAAAATAAAAAATCTCGTGAACTACCATTTTCTTTTGTGGATTTTCTTTAGGCTTTCGTTTGTCCACACCT
>JGI24710J26742_10002330_pt1 | contig 16816 bp, 16 predicted proteins | sample BioPla2DNA2_FD_26742 | JGI IMG/M metagenome (IMG submission 26742) | reverse complement strand
AATAATTAAAAAACGAAGTAAATTATGAATATTATTTCATGTTGTTATATACCTGAATTATAATATTATGAACTAAAATATGGTAAGATTGTTTTTGGGGTATTGCATTAACAATTGTACGAAGATTCGGTGTTTTTTGAAGTAAATTCCGTATTAATAATGTGGAGGACAGCATGGGAAAAATCATTGTAGAGGTATGTGTAGGTACCCATTGCACCATGATGGGTGCAATGAATATTATCGACTCCATCCACTCTTTGGAGGAAATTCAAAGAGAGCTTGATGAAGATTTTTGCGAGGTGGAAGTGCGCGCAACTCCATGCAGAAAACTGTGTGGCGGGGAAGTCAATGGACCGTTTGTCAAGATTGATGGAGAAGAAATACAAAGTGCCGAGAACGAAGGGGTAATGGCGGCAATTATGTCGCGATGCCGATCAAAAAATCTGTGATTGATTTTGTGGAAGGGTATTTTGACTATAACGGAATAGGTCTCTTTAGATAAAGGAGGGATTATATGAGAGGTCTGTTTACCCCTGTGACCAAGATCAGGCGGCAGGTATTTACGGAAGTGGCAAAGTTCGCTTTTGAAAGACCGCTTGACGGAGAAGATTTTGCATATTTTTATGAAAGTTCTTACAGAATTATACCGGGAGAGGTCGCCAAATATCGCGACAGTGTATTCAAAGAAAGGGCGATAATTCGCGAGAGAACCCGTTTGGCGATGGGGCTTGACATGAGACCTGTCGGCAGACATAAAAACTTGACTGATGAAATGTCAAGAGCCGCAACAGGTGAAAAAGTTCTCAATCTGCCGCTTATAAATGTCATACCTTTTGCTTGTGAAGCCTGCCCTACGGATAAATTTGAAGTTACGGACAACTGCCGAAAATGCTTAGCCCATCCCTGCACAACCGTTTGTCCGGTAAATGCGATATCCATGGGCAAAACAGCTGCGGTGATTGATCACAGTAAATGTATAAAATGCAACAGGTGTTTAAATGCCTGTCCCTATCATGCCATTGTCCGTTATGGAAGACCTTGTGCAGAAGCCTGTGGAGCGAATGCGATTGGTAGCGATGAACTCGGGCGTGCAGAAATCGATCAGGAAAAGTGTGTGTCCTGCGGTCTCTGTATAACCAGCTGCCCCTTTGCTGCGATAGCCGACAAGAGTGAAATATTTCAGCTTGTAACCGCGATACGCAAAAAAGAGGAGGTGTTTGCAGCTGTTGCACCATCTTTTGTTGGACAGTTTGGACCTCTTGCCACGCCGGGTAAAATTTTGGCCGGAATCAGGGCGCTCGGTATAAGCAAAGTCATTGAAGTCGGTTGGGGAGCAGATGTGGGATCACTCCACGAGGCTGAAGAATTTTTGGAGCAGGTTCCCGAACACAGGGATTTTCTGGGTACAAGTTGCTGCCCGTCATGGGCGATGTTTGCGGAAAAAAACTTTCCTGAGATATCCGAAAACATTGCAAAAACACATACCCCTATGGTGGCTGCGGCGAAAAGAATAAAAAAGGAAAGACCTAATGCAAAGGTGGTTTTCATCGGACCCTGTGTGTCAAAAAAAATAGAGGCTTTAAATGATGAGATTCGACCGTATGTCGACTATGTGATTACATTTGAAGAGCTGATGGGATTGTTTAGTGCAAAAAGGATTGAATTGAATGAACTTGAAGAGGAAGAATTTGAATCACAGTCTTCAAGAGACGGCAGAAACTATGCAATGGCAGGCGGAGTTGCCGATGCGGTTGTAAATGTCGCTAAATCCATAGCTCCGGAACGGGAAGTGCAGGTGATGAGAGCCGACACGCTGAAAGAATGCAGAAAAATATTAACTCTGGCTAAAGCGGGAAAGGCTAAAGGGTGTCTGCTGGAGGGAATGGCATGTCCCGGAGGGTGTGTTGGAGGACCGGGCACCTTGTTACAGATTGCACGGGCGGAAAAAGAGGTTAAGGCTTTCGCAGATACTTCACCATATATGACAGCTACTGATAACCCCTTGGAAGGATTGACATAAAGCATATAAATTTTGTTTTCAGGGATAGATAACCTATGCTATCAGAGAAATTGCCATTTCACTGTAAATGTGTTTTAATATGCTTGATTTTTACTATACGGAATCCAAGATATGTCTTAAACAAAACGAAATAATAGTTATTCTTTTGTAAGTCGGTTGTTCTTTTAAAAATTCTTGGAGGATTTTTTTGGCTGACACTATTTCGGTAGTGGTTTTACACTACCTGCAGAATAAAACTTGGAAAGATACGTTGCGGTCAATACTTTCTCAGGATTATCCGTCTGTTGAATTGGTTTTCATGGATGATTGTTCTCCCGGATTCGATATTAATGAAGTGGGAGATTTTATCAGAAATAATTCAAAAGGAAATCTTGTAGGTTTTGAACTCTACCGTCAGCCGGAAAATGTCGGGACGGTAGAAAATTTTCGTCAGGCTCATGACTTTTGCACGGGGAAATATCTCACCCATATTGCGGCTGACGATGCCTATATCTCAAACTCTGTGCTATCCTCATATGTCGAGTGCCTTTCAAAAAAACAGGAAGATGTTTTAGGGGTTTATGGCCAAAGTTACTTATGCAACAGAGATCTTGTTAGATTAGGAGACACATATTTTGAGCAGGAAAATGCAATGAAGCTCAACACAAGTGATTCAAAAGAGCAGTTTTTTGAGTTGTCTTTGAGGTGTTGCATTCCAATGGGGGCAACTGCGTTTATTCGTGAAGAGTACATCCATCATGAGGTTTCAAACAATTATCGGTTGGTTGAAGATTGGCCGTTTTTTATTAATGCCACCCGAAAAGGAAAAAGATTTTTTTACGGAGAATTTGATGCTCTTTTATACCGTGACGGAGGAATATCAAGAAATATTTCGACTTCCCCAACGCTAATACAGTGTTTTAGTGATACGCTAAATCTTTACGAGAATGATGTTTTTCCATACATTTCCGTTCACTCCATTTGCAGGCAGATGCGGATATATTATGAATACAATCAATATCGTATCGTTGCCTCCAATCATGCCGGAGAGTTGTCTTCTAAGAGCAGAATCATGCTTTTAAGAAGGCATCCGAAGTTAATGTTGTCTTTGTTGTTTGAGCGAATCAAATCTGCAAAACTAATATCATTATTTATACTTACTTGGTTAGTGGGAACTATTGTCCTGATTTCATTGAAGACCGCTTTTCTGTCACAAATATGTTTTACTGCCGCAACATTCTGTTGTTATTCATTGGTCGGTTTTGTGAGATCAATTGGAAAGATTTTCACCTTTCTTACCTCTAAAAGGAAATCATAAGGGGGCCTTAATGATAATAAATACCAGAGTGATTGAATTTAGCTGCCATTCCGATGAATACGGTTCGCTGGTTGCATTGGAGAGCAACAGAGATATACCTTTTTCAACCAAAAGAGTTTACTACATCTATGAAGTTGATGAATTAATGCGAAGAGGATTTCACTCCCATAATGACCTTGAGCAAGTAATGATTTGCGTTCACGGAAGTGTCAAGATTCTCTTAAAGACTCCGTTTGAGGAGGAGGTCATCACGCTTAATGACCCGACGCAGGGACTCTATGTAGGGCCAATGGTGTGGCGGGAAATGTTTGACTGGCAACAGGATGCAGTTCTTTTGGTGCTTGCCAGTGAGTACTATGACGAGAATGATTATATTAGAAATTATGAAGAATATGAAATTATGGCAAGAAAGCATTTTAGGGGAAGTGGTGTATGAGAATGATGCAGGTACCGTTTGCCAAGTTTGATAAAATGCATGGTGACATCAGAGAAGAGATGATTCTAAAATTTGCGGAAGTCTATGATAAGGGTTGGTTTATTCAAGGGGAGGAATGTGAAGCTTTTGAAAAAGAGTTTGCGGAATGGAACGATGTTGCTTACTGCGTCGGTGTCGCAACCGGTCTGGATGCTCTCTCTCTTTCCCTTAAAGCGCTTGAAATCGGAATTGGCGATGAAGTTCTTGTCCCATCAAATACCTTTATCGCAACTGCTCTTGCGGTCACGGCTGTGGGAGCTTCGGTTGTGTTGGTCGACCCTGATGAGGTGACATACAACATGAGCGGAAAGGGGCTGGAAGAAACTCTCTCGCCGAATACCAAGGCGATTATTCCCGTCCATCTTTACGGTCAGGCGGCTGAGATGGATGAGATTATGGATTTTGCAGAAAAACACAATCTATATGTGGTTGAAGATTGTGCCCAGGCTCACGGTGCACTTTATAAAGGTCGTAAAATCGGCACCTTTGGCGATGTGGGATGCTTTTCGTTCTATCCCGGCAAGAACTTGGGGGCGCTGGGCGACGGCGGTGCGGTCACGACAGATAATAAAGAGCTGGCTGACATAATCAGGAGACTTGGGAACTATGGCAGTACAAAAAAATACCACCATAAATACCTCGGTACAAACAGTCGGCTCGATGAAATTCAGGCGGGGCTTTTGCGCGTGAAACTACGTCATCTGCAAGAATATAACATTCAGCGCAACGAATATGCCAAACGCTATCTGGAGGGCATTAAGAATCCCCGTATTAAGCTTCCTGCAGTCGGCGCCGACCGGACTCATGTTTGGCATATATTTGCCGTTATGTGTGAAGATAGGGAGCGTCTTAAACAGTATCTTGAGGATAGGGGTATAGGCACTGTTTGCCATTATCCGATAGCCATTGCGGATCAGGAATGTTATGAGGGATATGGGTTGCCTCGTTTGCCGTTTGCAAAGTATATTGCTGCAAACGAACTTAGCCTTCCGATGTATGTAGGTATGACGGATGAAGATATAGAGTATGTCATCGATGCTGTAAATAAGTTTTAGAGAGGAAATGATTATGTCTATAGCAAAGACGGCGCTTATAGGGGAAGGGGTAACAATAAGAGAAGGAGTTATCATTGAAGATAATGTTATTATCGGCGACGGGAGCTATATAGATTATGGAGTGGTTATCAGGGAGAATGTGACTCTCGGAAAAAACAGTTTCGTTGGAGCTCAAAGCATTTTAGGAGAATTTCTTTTTGATTTCCATTCCGACAATACCAATAAAAATCATCCGCTGATTATCGGCGACAATGCCCTGCTTAGGAGCGGGACCGTAATATATGGGGATTGTGTCATCGGCGACAATTTCAGTTGCGGACATAAAGTTACCATAAGAGAATGTACTAATATTGGCAATAATGTAAGCGTTGGAACCCTTGGAGATATTCAAGGCAGATGTGAATTAGGGAACTATACTCGCCTTCACAGTAATGTTTTTATAGGGGAACACAGCAAAATCGGCAACTTCGTATGGATTTTTCCTCATGTTGTATTTACCAATGATCCCACACCTCCTTCGGAAACGCTTAAAGGTATTGTTGTAGATGATTTTGCCTGCATCTGTGCTCGTAGCTTGGTAATGCCCGGCGTACATATAGGAAAGGACGCTTTGATTGGTGCGTGCGCAAATGTTACCAGAGATATCGAAGCCGAAATGGTAGCAATCGGAAATCCAGCCCGTGTTGTCAAAAATGTCAGAGAAGTTAAGGATGAAAACGGACAAACTCACTATCCATGGAGATACTATTTCGACAGGGGAATGCCCTGGCAGGGAATAGGTTATGAGAATTGGATAAAAAAAGATATGTAAACAACAGTATTTGCTTTTGAGAAAGCAAATGAATATTAAAGCAGTTAGAATTTTAGGGATCAATGGGAAAGAATATTGAAGCCGTTTTGCTTCTTTGTTTATATTGTTAGCTGCTAGGAGCAGCTAGGGAGTTTTCTATGAAAGAACAAAATCTACAGCCTCTGTTTACGGTTGCGGTTGTCACGTTTGAACAACGGCATTTTTTAAAAGATTGCCTGAAGTCAATTTTTGATCAATCCTATAACAATATCGAGCTGATTATATGTGATGACAGCAGCTGCGATTTTGATGTAAAGGAAGTTGAAGAGTACATAAAAAAAGAAAAAAGCGAAAATATCAGAAATGTTGTTGTCTATAAACAGAGTGAAAATGTCGGAACCGTAAGGAACTGTCAAACGGCGGTAGAGCTTTCGAACGGAGATTTCTTTAAGCTTCATGCAGGTGATGATATGCTGTTTGATAATACTGTGTTGCATGAAATCGCCGAATACTTTAATAATAGTCCGAATACAAATCTTATCGCGGCAAGGTCGGTTGCATGTGAAAGAGATGGAAAGATAACAGAAAACAAATACCCCTCTAAACTCGACTTTCACGGAGCTGCAAACGCAAAAACAGCTGAACAGCAATTTGTTTTATATGCAACGAGACCGTGGGAAGCGTATATAAGTCCACCTGCGGTATTTTGGCGCAAAGCTCTTTTCTCAAGGATAGGCGGTTTTGACCAAAGCTACAAATATTCCGAAAGCTGGCCAACATGGCTCAGACTGACGCAGAGAGGAGAAAAGCTCACATATTTGGATAGGGTTACGACAATTATTAGATACGGTGGCGCCTTTAATCCCCGACAGTTGGAAAACTACTATGAGGTGTTGAAGCGCAACGAAGAGAGCAAACGTTTGCTTAGGGAAATATGCATGCCGCGTTTAAAGCAAATGCATTCCAAAAGTTCTCAGCTAAGGTGCTGGTATTCCATCAAAAGTATTGAAATGCGGGAAATGAAGGAAATTAGATGGTATAACATGCTTGACCGCAGCAGAATATTATGGAAGATTAAGATGTTTCCCGCTTTCTTTTTAAAGTCTTTGTTTGAATTGAGGAAGGGCGGTTTCTCAAGACTAATTCGGAGAAAGTTAAATAAGTACGCCAGAACAATTTTCATAGTCGCGTTTATAAAATGGATGATTCCACAGTTTACGCTGATTAAATCAACACTCTTTGTGAAAATAGCTGAAGCGGTTTCTTCTTTAATTCTTTGTATCGCTTTGATAGCTGTAATCTTGAGATTGTTACAGTGGTGTGGAGCAAAGTTGTTTCATGTGTTAATGAATTACCGCATGGCGATAAGGAGGGGTGACGAATGAGTGATGAGAATGTTGTGAGCGTCGCTATTGCTTGTTATCGAAACTACGAACACCTCTTTGAAGCAATAAATTCTGTGCTTATCCAGGATTATCCATATATTGAATTGATAGTCAGTGACGACGGTTCCGCGGATTTTCCTAAAGAGATATTTGAAGCTTATATTTCAGAGAATAAAAGCGATAATATTGTCAATACTGTTGTCAGGACCGAAACTAAAAATGTAGGAACGGTAAAACACTTTAATCATCTAATAGATTGTTGTTCCGGGCATTACCTCGTGTTTTTGGCAGCGGATGATTGCCTGTATGATTCGGGGGTTATTTCTAAATATGTCGAGGGAATTCAAACTGCCGGAGAAGATGCCTTAATTGTGATGGCACAGACCGGAATGTATGATGTGACCATGACCGATTTGGATTATTATTTTCTCCGTCCGCATGTCAGGTCTTTGCTGGAACAGAAAAAAAGTAAGGAATTGTATGAATCTCTTTTACTCTACCCGTTTCTTCCAACAACGAGCACTTTTTTTAAACGTGAATTCTTTGATGTATTGGGAAAGTTTGATGAAAACTATCTTCTTATCGAAGACGTCCCTTTGCATTTTGAGATTACAAAGCATGGGCTGCCGATTCATTATGAGAATTTTGTTGCAACGAAACATCGCCATGGCGGTATAAGCCACGGCCAGAAAAAAACATTGAGCAAAAGCAAGGCAAATTATCTTCGAGATTGTGTAAATATATCAAAAGACAAGATGGCGGAAGCTAAACATCTGTCTCTTGAGATACCGAAATCGCTTAGAGAGAAAGCTTATATTGAGAACTGTTGGCGCGAGCATTCCCTTGCCTTTGAGATTGAGAACGCAAAGCTTTCGCATAAGATTATCGCAATACTCAAACACCCATATTATATAATTGTCAACAGATGGCTTAGAAGCAGGTCTGTTAGTTTTAATCGGCTTTTTAAATTGTTCTTTACGGTAGGTCTGGCACTTGTGATTGGTGCAAATTTGTTAGCGAGTTCATTTGATCCTGTTTTTATGCCGGTATTACTCCTATTAAACAAACTATCCATCGGAATCTGTTTACTGGCCGGGATACTATACATTGTATTCCTAATTTGTAAAATTTTTGAATCAATTTCGAACTTTGACGATACAAGACTTGACTTTTAAGATTCATGAAAGGCAATGCTTGGGGGAATAGAAAAGAATAGCAATATAAAACGAATCAAATCGTTTGATAGAGTTGAGTTGTTGTTATTTTTTTGCTTTATGAAAACATCTTTTTGTTTTATTGGTTTTATATATTAGAATTTTCCAAGCGTTGGTAACCTCTTCATAAATAAGATATTCTTTATTATTCTTGAATGTTTTAAGCAAAAGCCCCTCTTGTTTAAAAAGAGGGGCTTTTTAAATGGTGCCGGTGGCCGGACTCGAACCGGCACGCCCGTTGGGCACATGATTTTGAGTCAAGCACGTCTGCCAATTCCATCACACCGGCAAATGTAATTCCTGAAGTATTATATATAAAAAGCAATTCCTTTGCAATGAGTCACAATCATAAAAGGGAATATTTTCCGTTTTTTGTGCGATGTTTTGTACGATGTCCCATAACACCTTGACAAAAATGAGTTCCGAGACTATATTATTATGCGTATACACTTGGTTTAGTTGGTTGGATTTGAACTCTATTCTTTGCATGGAACACAGAAATAAACTGGTGAAGGATGCTGTAGAAGCCCTTTCGCCATATATTGAAAAGAAAGCTCGAAGATTTTCCTTCGTCGGTTTAACTCGTGAAGATATTTTTCAGGAAGGTCTTATCGGGCTTGTTTTTGCTGTGCAAGGGTATAAAAAAGAGAATGGTGCTCCGTTTAATGCATACGCAATGAGATGTATAGATAATAATATTAATTCCGCTATACGAAACCACTTTAAAAGCGGAAACAGATGTCTGAGTGACTATTATGAACTTTCGGAGGGTGACACTCCTATTGAACTGAAGGACACCCCTGAAGAAATATTCATTTCGCGGGAAAGAATAGATGATTTAATGAGGAAAATCAAAGACAACCTGTCCACACTTGAAAAAAATGTACTCGCATTGCATGTAGATGGTTACAGCTATTCTGCTATATCCAAACGCATTAATATAAATAAAAAAGCCGTGGATAATGCTCTGCAAAGAGCAAGAAAAAAATTGAGAGGCAATTAATAAAAATTATATATGCCCTTTGTAGCTTAATGGCAGAGCGTTTGTTTCAACAAAGGTGATGGTTCAATTCCGTCCGTGGGCAAATATTATTTACCCTATAGAAAAGAGGAGAGCAAAAGCATGTACGAAGACAAGACCCTAGTATGTAAAGATTGTGGAAAAGAATTTGTTTTCACAACCGGTGAACAGGAATTCTACGCATCCCGCGGATTTGAAAATGAGCCGCAAAGGTGTAAAGAGTGCCGTGACGCGAGAAAGAGCGCAAACCGTGCCCCGAGAGAAATGTTTACTGCAGTTTGTGCGGGGTGTGGCGGAGAGGCGAAAGTGCCCTTCCAGCCGAGAGAAGATAGACCTGTATATTGTAGCGATTGTTTCGCACAGAGAAGAGGTTAAATCTTGAATGAAAAACCTGTGTCGTAAGGCACAGGTTTTTTTCTGTCTGTAAGGCAGTATTGAAAATAACCCTATCATAAAATATAATTAATAAGAAAAAATAATTAGGAGAATTAATATGGTTGTTACAAAAGATACTATTATTGGAGACGTCCTTGATTTTAACATCGAAACTGCAAAATTTTTCTTTGATTTGGGGATGCACTGCCTGGGTTGTCCTGCATCGCGCGGGGAGTCGATAGGTGAAGCGGCTGAAGTGCACGGACAGGATGCGGATGAGCTCGTAAAGAAAATAAATGAATTTCTTGCAGGATAAGTCGAAGATTTCACTTTCAAAAAGACTGAAGTTTACTGCCGCCGCTGTCCGTGATGGGAGCAGGGCGGCAGATGTTGGTTGTGACCATGGATATTTGTCTGCCCATTTAATTTTGAGCGGTAAATGTCCTTTGATATATGCGACGGATATCAGTGAAAAATCATTAAAAAAAGCAAAACGCCTTTTTGTAGAAAAGGGTATAGAAGAAAAAGTGGTAGCCTGTCTTGCTGACGGATTAGATGGTATTTCTCCCGATTCGGTAGATGACGTGGTTATAGCCGGCTTGGGAGGGGACAGTATTTTTGGAATAGTGTCACGACACAGCTGGTTAAAAGATTCGGATAAACATCTTGTGCTGGTGCCGTCGTCACGTCATGCAAAACTCAGAAGATATCTCTACAAAGAAGGTTTTGCCATTTTGAGCGAGACGGCTGTCTGGGATAAAAGGAGAGCCTATACCGTTATGTCGGCAAAATATGAAGGTAATGAAAAGATTACTACAACCATATTTGAAGAATTCGGAAAAATTTTGAGCTCTGACGGAGATAACAAAGAGTATATAACTGTCGTTAAGAGAAGATATGATAGAGTATTGAGAGAAATAGGAAAAGCGGACAAAATTGATGTTAACATAGTGAAAAGAGCAAGAGAAATTTTGACATATATTGAAAACTTGGAGGTTTGAATATGGTTTCAGCGGGAGATGTTTATCGCATTATTGATTATCTGGCTCCGTTCGATGCAGCGGAGGAATTCGATAATGTCGGTATTCTGGTAGATACCGGAAATAAAACTGAAAATATTCTCTTTGCTTTAGATGCGACGGATGAAGTGATAGATGAGGCCATAGAAAAAAACTGTGGAATAATAGTAAGCCATCATCCGGTAATATTTGAAGGAATAAAGAGAATTAACAAAAAGACTCCGGCATACAAAGCGGCGTTTAACGACATTTCCATTATTTCTGCACACACATCTCTCGATATTGCGGAAGGCGGAATAAATGATGTATTGGCGGAAACCCTCGGACTGATTGTGGAAGGAAGATATTGCGACGGCATAGGCAGATTCGGACATTTCAGGACTGAAAAGCAACCCCTGGAATTTGTGGAATTGGTTAAAACACGACTCAAAACCGGTGAGATTAACTGCGTGCTGGGAAATAGGAGTATTAAGAGGGTTGCCGTCGGTGGCGGATCCTATAAATTTGTCAAGGCTGCCATAGCGATTGGCGTTGATGCTGTTGTAACAGGTGAAATAAAGTACGATGCCGCATTAGAGGCTAAGAGTGACGGCATGACAGCCATAGCTGCGGGACACTACCATACGGAAGTTATCGGAATGGTCGATTTGATGGGTAGGGTCCAAAACCTGCTATCAAATAAAGCCAAGTGTTTTTTTACGGAAACAAAAGAAAACCCATTCGAGTTATTGTAGGAACAGCGGTAAAAAATGGCTCTCGATTCGGTGATGATAAGAATAATTGCAGACGAACTCCTCGGTTGCGTTTTAGGTTCAAGGATTGACAGAATTACCATGCCCAGACGCGATGCGGTGTTGTTGTCTCTTAGAAATAAACACTCCCAAAACAAACTTTTTATTTCGGCACGATCGGGAGCAGCGAGAATAAATCTGACGGAAAGAGAATTTGAAAATCCCAAAACCCCTCCGGGATTTTGTATGTTGCTGAGGAAATATTTGGGCTCCGGTAGAATATCTGACATCGAAACTATTGAAGGCGAGAGGATAATTCTGTTTTATATCGATGCAATCAATGAAATTGGCGACAGAACGCGCCTGACACTTTCGGTTGAACTCATGGGAAGATACTCCAATATTGTGCTTGTAAATGAGGAAAATGTGATTATTGATGCTTTGAAGCATATTGATTCTCAAGATAGAGATAAAAGAACGATATTGCCGGGACATCCTTTCACCTATCCTCCAAAAATAAATAAGACTCCGCTGTCAGACGAAACTTCCGAAATAGTTGATAAAATCCGAAAGAGCAAGGGGACAATTTCCAAGGCTGTGCTGGATACGATTCTCGGAATAGGACCTGTAGTGGCGAGGGAGATTGCCTGGAGGACCGACAAATTTGATGGCGAAGCTGCGGGTATGGATGAAGAAACCGCAGAGAAGCTTTTCACATCCGTAGATGAAGTGAAGCTTGCGGCCGCGGGTAAAAACAGGTTGTTGTCAATAGTCTATTATGAAGGCAGGCCTGTAGAATATTCCTTTCTGCCATTGACACAATACGAAGATTTGGAATTTGTGCCATTTGAATCGGTATCCGAGTTGCTGGACAGTTATTGGAAGGAACGGGAAGACGAAGAACTTAAAAAGGCGCGATCCCATGATTTGATGTCAAAAATAAATGCGCTTTTAGAAAAAGTGGCAAAGAGAAAAAAGGTCAGAGAAGAAGACTTGAAAGATACATCACGAAGCGAAGAACTGAAACTGTTCGGAGATTTGATAACGTCGAATATACACAATATTGAAAAGGGAAAAGAATCTGTCAATTTATACGATTATTACAATGATTGTATCATTGATATTCCCCTTGACCCGAGAATGTCGCCTCCTCAAAATGCACAAAATTACTATAAACGCTATAGAAAACTGACAAACGCAGCGAAAGTGTTGACCGAGCTGATTTATGAAGACAGTGAGGAACAAAAGTACCTTGAATCTGTGAAATACTATATAGAAAATGCGGTTTCGGTCCAAGAATATGCCGAGTTGAGGGAAGAGTTGGAAAACGCCGGTTATTTCAAGAAGTCATCCGCTAAAAAAACATCGGAAAAGAAATCGGATTTTATTCGTTACCGAACCTCCGACGGTCATAATGTAACAGTGGGAAAAAACAATAAATCGAATGAAAGATTGACCTTTAGTGCTGCGAGAAAAAGTGACTACTGGTTTCATGTTAAGGGAGCTCCCGGAAGTCACGTTATATTGACTGTTAGGGACGAGATGCCATCAGACACGGCACTCGGTGAAGCTGCAATGATTGCGGCGTATCACAGCTCTCAATCGGGCGGAGAACTCGTTCCCGTAGACTATACCGAAGTTAAAAACCTTAAAAAAATAAAAGGCAAAAGAGTAGGAATGGTCAGCTACTCAAACTACAAGACGGCCTTCGTTACTCCTGACAACAAGATTGAAGAAATGAGAATAGATGGATAAGGGTATCTCCACAAAAAACAAGAAAATTTATCTCGACAATGCTGCTACAACCAAGATTTCCAAAGAAAGTCTAAGAGCAATGAGAGAGGTCTCTGAGGAGTATTATGCAAACCCCTCATCGCTCTATGCTTCAGGGATTAATTCCCGAAAGTTGATAGAAAATTCTCGAAAAACAGTTGCAGAAGCATTGGGTTGTGAGCCGGATGAATTTGTCTTTACATCATCGGGAACCGAATCGAATAATATTGCGGTTTTAGGATCATATTTAGCGAGGAAAAATTTCGGGGAGAACATAGTAGTAACCGGATACGAGCATCCAAGTGTATATGAAACAATGCGGTTTCTCGAAAAAGAAGGTGTGGAAATAAGGTGGATAAACCCGGACAGTTCAGGAACCGTCAATGTGAACTCGATTTTAGAATCGGTAGACAAAAAAACCGCTCTCGTTTCCGCGATGCACACAAATAATGAAATTGGCTCTGTGCTTGATGTCGAAAAGATTGCAAAAAGGGTAAAATCTATCAATTCGAGAACGGCGGTTCACTGTGATTTCGTTCAGGGTTTTTTAAAACAAAGCATCGAAATAAAGTATTTGGATATTGTTTCAATAAGCGGACATAAAGTACACGGACCAAAGAATGTCGGGGGTCTATATAAAAAGAAAAACCTCAATTTTTTCAGCACCGTTTTTGGAGGAAGTCAGGAAGGCGGAGTAAGAAGCGGAACGGAGAATCTGATTCTGATTCCCGCATTTTCCGCGGCGGTAAGTTGCTATGATACTGAAAAAAATGCAATACATGCACGCTTGTTGAATGATGAACTCAGAAAGGGATTGAGAGAGCTCGGTGGAATTGTAATTAATTCACCTGAAGATGCATCGCCTTTTATTTTAAATTTTTCCGTACCGGGTTATAACTCCGAAACGTTGATGCGGTATTTGGATGAAAACGGAATTGAGATATCTGCCGGTTCCGCCTGTTCAGGCATAAAGGACAGCAGTACGTTAACCGCTATGGGACTGCACAGAGATATTATCAAATCATCTTTAAGAGCAGGGTTTTCTTTGGAAAACAGTACGGAAGATATTGAGTATCTGCTAAGTTTGATTGAAGGGGCAAGAAAGAAACTTACCCCGAGTAGGAGAGGTAGATGAAAGAAGTTATGCTTGCGAAATACGGAGAATTGGCTCTGAAGGGAAAGAATAAGAGCCAGTTTGAAGGATTGCTTCTTAAAAGCATAAGGAAGAGACTTTTGAAATTCGGAGATTTCGATATAAAAAAAGCACAGTCGACAATATATGTCATACCTGCAAGTGAGGGCTTCGACATCGATGCCGCAACATCTGCGCTTACGAGAGTATTCGGGATATCTTCCGTTAACAGAGCTGCCGTTGTAGAAAAGGATATAAATGCCATATCAAAAGTTTCAGCAGAGTATCTGCGTGATGAACTTGCGTCTGCGGACACATTTAAGGTTGAGGCGAAAAGATCGGACAAAAGTTTTTACCTTGACTCCATGCAGATCGCCTCACAGATAGGTTCAGAAATACTGTCAAAATTTAAAAATCTTAAGGTCGATGTTAAGGAGCCTGATGTAAGAGTTGTCATAGAGATAAGGGATTACGGCGCTTACATTCACAGCGGAAATATAAGGGGGGCAGGCGGTATGCCGCAGGGAAGCGGCGGCAGGGGACTGGTTCTTCTTTCCGGAGGAATAGATTCGCCTGTTGCATTGCATATGGCTGCAAAGCGGGGGTTGGATGTTGTGGCCGTTCACTTTATGTCGCCTCCTTATACGAGTCCGATGGCGCAGGAAAAAATTCGCAAAATTTCAGAAAAACTGTGCGACTGGGTTGGCAGGCTTCCCGTTCTGTTTGTGAGTTTTACCGAAATTCAAGAAAGAATAGCGAAGTACTGTCCGGACAACCTGTCTACTGTTTTAATGAGAAGAAGTATGATGAGGATTGCAGAAAAGATTTCCGCAAAGGAAAGATGTGGTGCGATAATCACGGGTGAGAGCTTAGGTCAAGTAGCTTCACAGACTCTCGAGGCGCTTATCTGTACCGATGATGCGACATCATTGCCGGTTTTAAGACCGCTCATATGTTTGGATAAATCGGAAACGATTCTAAGGGCGAGACAAATAGGAACTTTTGAACCTTCGATATTGCCGTATGAAGATTGTTGCACCGTTTTTACACCCAAAAATCCGAAGACAAAGCCCAATTTGAGGGAAGTAATATTTGCGGAAGAAAAAGGGAACTATTTGGAGATTGAATCTGAAGTGGCGGATAATTATCAGGTAGAAATATTTAGATATTAAAGTCACGGGGAGTATTGATGAAAGCAGAAATAATATCAGTAGGAGATGAAGTTTTAAGAGGTGATGTTGAAAATGTAGACACATCATATCTTTCAATGCGCCTAATCGATCTTGGATTCAGTGTAGAACGTCACACTTCGGTCGGAGATAATGAAACCGATATAAAGTTTGCCGTAACCTCTGCTTTGGAAAGGAGCCGGGTTATTGTTATAACCGGCGGACTCGGGCCGACAATAGACGATATGACAAGAAAATCGGTTGCAAAAGCCGTAGACAGAAAACTCATCTTCAACAAGGATATAGCCGATAATCTCGAAAAGTGGTTTTCAAACAGAGGATACAAAATAACGGAAAACAACTTCAGACAAGCCATGGTTATTGAGGGTGCCGAATTATTGAGTAATGAGAACGGAACTGCACCCGGACTTTATCTTAATTATGAAAAATCTACGATAATCCTTCTTCCCGGACCACCGCGGGAACTGATACCCATGTTCGAAAATGAAGTCGTTCCAAAACTGGAACTGCTGACCGACTCGGACAGCTATTTGATAACGATGAATACCTTCGGCATAGGGGAATCGGCACTGGAAGAGGAGCTGAAGGATCTTCTATACGCAGAGAACCCTTCTGCAGCACTCTATGCGAAAACCGGGGAAGTTCAGATTAGGATCACTGCCAGGGAAAGCGATGCTCAGAATGCGATGATTAAGGCTAATGAACTGGAGTCAAAAATAAAACACAGATTGGGAAGCTTTTTATACAGCGAGGGCAAAAAAAGTCTTCCGGATGTTGTAGTTGACTTACTGAGAATGAGCGGTGCTAAAGTCGCGGTTGCAGAGAGTTGCACCGGAGGTATGGTATCTCAAATGCTCACGGATATACCCGGTTCTTCGGAAGTGTTTGATTACGGAATCGTATCATATGGTGATTGGATTAAAGAAAAGAAACTCTTTGTCAACAAAAAATCGATAAAAAAGTATTCCTCTGTCAGCGGTAAAGTAGCCGAAGAGATGGCAAAAGGAGTTATGAAAGAGGGAAAAGCCGACTACGGGATTGCCGTAACCGGGATTGCAGGGCCCGGAAGGGGAGATTACGACTCTGATGAGGTGGGACTTGTATACATTGCAGTAGCGGATAAAAACGGTACCTATGTAAAGGAGTTCCATTTCGGCGATAGGGGCAGAGAGTTTATTAGAATAATTTCGGCGAAAAATGCATTTGACATGTTGAGAAGGCTCATTCTCGGTCTGGAAATTATTGGCATCAACACCGAAAGCTCGAAGAATATAAAAAGCAATAAAAAGATAGACAGGGAGATAAAGTCAAACAAAAAGTCATTATTTGTTCTTCTTGT
>JGI24710J26742_10002328_pt1 | contig 16824 bp, 16 predicted proteins | sample BioPla2DNA2_FD_26742 | JGI IMG/M metagenome (IMG submission 26742) | reverse complement strand
ATTATCTTTTGTTAGCTATTTGTTTTAAGTGATTTCCTTATCACAGTTATTATTATATAATAATTATTATTAGTTGTAAAGCCTTTTTTATAAATTATTTTAACTTTTTTGTATTTTTTTCTAAGATAGGTCTTCTATCCCTACAGAATCCTTTTTAAATACTGGATTTCTTCTTTAGATATATTCCTATACTCCCCTACACCTATCCCCTCTAACTTAATATTTAATATTCTAATTCTTTTTAGATCTATAACATTATATTCAAGGGACTTGCACATTCTTCTAATTTGCCTATTAAGACCTTGAGTTAAGATTATCCTAAAGATATATTCATCCATTTTCTCTACAGTGCAAGGTCTTGTTATTGTATCAAGTATTTTTACTCCCCTTGACATTTTTAATAAAAATTCTTCAGTAACTTCCTTGTCTACCCTTACTATATACTCCTTTTCATGATAATTCTCTGAAAACAATATTTTATTAGCAAGCTCCCCATCATTAGTCATTATAATAAGGCCTTCAGAATCCTTATCTAACCTTCCAACTGGAAATATATATTCTGGGTAGTTTAAGAAGTCTATGATATTATTCTCCTTATCATTAGCTGCTGTACAAACTATCCCTCTTGGCTTATTAAAGGCAAGATATATTTTCTCCTTAGGAATAACTTTCTTCCCATCTAGTAATATCTCATCAGCTTCTTCTACCCATTGCCCCTTTTCACAAAGGATACCATTAACTCTTATTCTTCCTTCTTCAATTAGCCTATTAGTTTCTTTTCTTGAACAATAACCGTAGTTGCTCAATAATTTATTAATCCTCAAATTTTCTATCCTTTCTCTTTTCTCAAAGTTCATTCTTTATTCTAATTTATTTTCTTAATTTTGTACATTTATCCAAAGTTAAATCTAGTAAATTGTTACCCTAGGTAATATATGATAAATTCAAATTATACCTATATATTAAGGAGGGATATTATGAACAAAAAGAAGATTTTTTATTTATCTTTAGCTATTATATCATTAATAATTATAGTTTTTTCCTTAACACCTACTAGTAAGGAAGACTTGGAAAATAAGCCCTTTTCCTGGGACAATGTCAGCCTTTATTTTGTAATGACTGATAGGTTTTATGATGGAGATAAATCAAATAACAATTCCTATGGCAGAGTAAGTATTGATGATAAAGGTTCAACAGTTGGTACCTTTCATGGTGGAGATATTAAAGGCTTAACTAAGAAATTAAAGGAAGGTTATTTTGATGATTTAGGCATTAATGCAATTTGGATAACCTCCCCTGTGGAACAAATTCATGGCTTTGTATCTGGAGATGCTCAAAATTCCTTTGACCACTATGGTTATCATGGATATTATGCTCTTGATTGGACATCCATAGATAAAAACATAGGTACCGTTGAAGAAATGAGGGAATTCGTTGACTTAGCTCATTCAAAGGGAATTAGAATTGTTTTAGATGTTGTTATTAACCATACTGGTTATGCTAATAAAGTAGACATGGCTGACTATAACTATGGAGAAGGCAAATGGGATAACTGGTGGGGAAAGGACTGGATAAGAATTGATTTGCCTGGATATGATAAAGGAGGTACTGATGATATTACTATGAACTTATCAGGCCTTCCAGATATTAAAACAGAATCAACAAAGGGAGTTGATATAGCTCCTATTTTAAAAACTAAATGGGCAAAGGATTTAAAGGAAAATAATGATTCCTGGGTAATACCTGCAGCTAAAAAATATAGAGAAAATTTAAATATACCTCCTGCAGAATATATTATAAATTGGTTATCTGCTTGGGTTGAGGAATTTGGAATAGATGGCTTTAGGTGTGATACTGCTAAACATATAGAAGTTGAACATTGGAAAAATTTAAAGACTAAGTGTAATGAAGCTTTAAATAATTGGAGAAATAATAATCCAAATAGTCCTGGTGCCCAATGGACAGAAGATTTCTGGATGACAGGAGAAGTTTTTGGACAAGGTTTAGAAAAAAACTACTACTATGATAATGGCTTTGACTCAATTATAAACTTTAAATTTCCAAAGGGTGATAGCTTAGATTCTCTTGAAAAAATTTATTCAGAATACTCCGAAAAGATAAACTCAGATCCTAATTTTAATGTACTTAGCTACATTTCTTCTCATGATACAGGTATGACTAGGGGGAATATGATTAACCTAGGAAGCAAACTTTTATTAGCTCCAGGAGGAATTGAAATTTACTATGGTGATGAAACAAACCGTAGGCCTTCAACAAATACTATTACAACTGCTACAGACCAGCCTTCACGATCAGATATGAACTGGAATGATATAGACGAGGAAGTATTAAGCCATTGGCAAAAACTTGGCCAATTTAGAAGAAATCATATTGCTATTGGGGCCGGAGAACATAAACTAATTCAAAATTCCCCTTATGCCTTCAGTAGAATTTATAAAACAGAAAATTATGAAGATAAGGTTGTTATTATACCTTATGCTGAGGAAGAAGTTACAATTGATGTTTCATCAATATTTGAAGAAGGGGCTGAAGTTAGGGACTTCTATTCTGGTAAAAAGTCAAAAGTTAAAAATGGTTCTGTAACCTTTAAACCTTCTAAAAACAATATAATTTTAATTGAATTAATTGAAAAAATTTAAAAGAATTTTTTATTTTAATATGCAAATACTATATCTGAAATTCTATTGTAAGAAAGGATGATTAGTAATGCCAAAAGATAGCCAACCAGATAATAAATATGCTCGTATGGTAAAATGTAACTTTCAAACACCAATAACTGATGAAGAAGGGAAAAACAAAAATAGAACAAGAAAGAAACAATCTGTAAAAAGGGAAGGTTTCCAAAGTTCCAATATTAATAAGGAAGGATAAATTAAGTTTTTAATAATTATTTATATAAAAAGGAATGTTATACCCTCCTCCATAACATTCCTTTTTAATTAATTCATTCCCTTTTACTTTTTCCCTATTACTTCTTACTTTTTACGTCTTCCCTACTACTATGCTGAGTATTCTCTAAGTTCTTCTATTGATAAGCCTCTAACATTATTATTTAATGCTACTTCCTTAATTGTATCCACTACCCCATTGTCATTATTACTTTTTGTAATAAATCTTGATACCTTCTTTAAATCCTTATGAGCATTCTCCATTGCAAAGCTATAAAAAGCACTTTTCATCATTTCTACGTCATTTAAATAATCACCAAATACCATTGTTTCTTCGTATTTAATTTTTAATAGTTCTTGAATCTTTTTCACAGCAAAGCCCTTGTTTGCTTTTTTACTAGTTATATCAAGCCATATCTTACCTGAAACAGTTACCTTAGTTTTATCCATATAATCCTTATAATACTTTAAGCTGTTTGTTTCTGATCCTGAGAAATCACAAATGGCTACTTTTAAAATTTCATCTTCAACCTTAGTTATATCATCAACTATTGTATGTCTTGTATAATATTTTTTTGTTTCCTCTATTAGTCTTGGATCTGTACTTTCTATATAAGCTCCTTCTTTACCACATAAAATAGGAAAAGCATTTTCTATCTTTCTTCCAATCTTAATTATTTCCATGGCAATATCTTTTTCTAAAGAATTTACCATAAGTTCTTTTCCTCTATATACAACATATGTACCATTTTCAGCTATAAAAAGCATATTTTCTTTTACTTTATCAAATCTATCTATAAGATTATAATACTGTCTTCCGCTTGCTGCACCAAAAATTATATTTTTATTTAATAATTTATCAAAGGTAGGGTAAAATTCCTTGTTTATTTCATTATTATCATTTAATAAAGTTCCATCCATATCAGTTAAAATTAATTTAATCATTTAATTCCTCACTCCAGTATCTTTAATAATTCTTTATCTTAAGTTATTATTAATCCTAAACTTTTTCGTTTTATGTAAACATTATCAATTATTATTCTCTATTAATATTAATTATTAATTAACAACATTATACCTCAATACTATTTATTTTTCAATCTACAGTTTTTGCAAACTTTTATCCTTCTACACCTTTATTTTTTTCCTTCCTTAGTTTACAATTAAAAGTAAAACTAGCATATTATTATGCAATTATGTACATAATTTTAGTAATTCATAATTTAACCTAATGTTTGAAAAAAATATTATTTTATATAGGAGAGGTACTTATATGTCAAATGAAATTAATTCATCTAATTTTATTAGAAACATAATAATTGAAGATTTAGAAAGTAAAAAACATGATGAGATTATAACTCGTTTCCCACCTGAACCTAATGGTTATTTACACATAGGTCATGCAAAATCAGTAGTTTTAAATTCTGGCCTTGCAAGGGAATTTAAAGGTAAGTTTAATCTAAGATTTGATGATACTAACCCAACAAAGGAAGAAACTGAATATGTAGAATCAATTAAAGAAGATGTTAAGTGGCTTGGTGGTGACTGGGATGCCCTATATTTTGCATCAGACTACTTTGATATCATGTATGAAAAAGCTCAGCTTTTAATAAAAAAAGGCCTAGCTTACGTTGACGACTTAACTGCTGAGGAAATAAGAGAATATAGAGGAACCTTAACAGAACCAGGTAAGGAAAGTCCATTTAGAAATAGATCTGTTGAAGAAAACTTAGACTTACTAGAAAGAATGAAGAATGGAGAATTTGCTGATGGTGAAAAGGTTCTTAGAGCAAAAATAGATATGGCATCACCAAATATGAACATGAGAGACCCTGTAATTTATAGAATTGCCCATGCTACTCACCATAATACTGGTGACAAATGGTGCATATATCCAATGTATGACTTTGCTCATCCTTTAGAGGATGCTATAGAGGGAATTACTCATTCTATCTGTACTTTAGAATTCGAAGATCATAGACCTCTATATGATTGGTTTGTTAGAGAATGTGAAATGGAACATACTCCAAGACAAATAGAATTTGCAAGACTTAATATTACTAATACTGTTATGAGTAAGAGAAAATTAAAACAATTAGTTGATGAAAAGGTAGTTGATGGTTGGGATGACCCAAGAATGCCTACAATTTCAGGTCTAAGAAGAAGAGGATACACTCCTGAAGCAATCAGAAACTTCTGTAATGCAATAGGTGTTGCAAAAGCCAATTCAGTAGTAGATTCTCAAATGCTTGAATACTTTATAAGAGAAGACCTTCAATTAAAGGCTAACACTGCAATGGCAATTATGAAACCTTTAAAAGTTGTTATTACAAACTACCCAGAAGATAAAACAGAAATGCTTACAGTTGCTAATAACGCTAAAAATGAAGCTGCTGGTACTAGAGAAATTCCATTTTCAAGAGAAATATATGTAGAGCAAGAAGACTTCATGGAAGTTCCCGTTAAGAAGTACTTTAGATTATTCCCAGGTAACGAAGTAAGATTAATTGGAGCCTACTTTATTAAATGTAATGAAGTTATTAAAGACGAAAATGGAAATGTTGTAGAATTACACTGCACATACGATCCAGAGACTAAGAGCGGCTCAGGATTCACTGGAAGAAAGGTTAAAGGAACAATTCACTGGGTTGATGCTAAATCTGCTGTACCAGCTGAATTTAGGCTTTATGAACCCCTAATACTAGATGATGCTCCAGAAAATCAAGGCAAGGATTTCTTAGAACAAATAAATCCAAACTCCATGGAAGTACTAAACGGATTTATAGAGTCAACTACAGCTAAAATAGCTAAGCCACAAGAAAAATACCAATTCGTAAGAAACGGTTTCTTCAATGTAGATCCTAAAGACACAAGAGAAGATAAATTAGTATTTAATAGAATAGTTTCATTAAAGAGCTCATTTAAATTACCAAACAAGTAATTTAGTGTGGAGTTTGGGGTTTGGAGTGTGGAGTGTGGAGTTGAATCCAGTTTTCAAGTTTTAGATTCCAGTTTGATTTAAGTTGCAAGTGAATAGTAAGATTAATTTTAGAGAATCAAAATGCGTAGATTTGCATTTTGATTCTCTNTTATTCTGCGAATAGCATAAAAAAGAACCTATGCAACAGACTTTCATGAGTACTGTTTATAGGTTCTTTTTATTTAATATTTAAGCTTGTCTTAAATATCCATTATTCCTTTTCCTTCTCCATACATGCTGTACCAGTCTGCATTAAAGTCATCTACTGCTTTTTCTATAGATGGATTTTTAAATACTTGTTTTAATACATCTGGTCCTGCAGTTATAGATTCTGCTCCGTTTGCNAAGGCTTCTCTAACTTGTTGAACGTTTTTAAAGCTTGCAGCTAAAATCTTGCAGTCATAATTGTCTTTTTCGATTCTTCCTTGTANTTCTCTTATAAGCTTCATTGGATCTCCATCTAGGTTGCCTATACGGTTAACATATGGAGCAATATAGTCTGCACCTGCTTCTAGAGCTAAATATGCCTGCATTATTGTATATACTGCAGTAGCAGTTATTTTTATTCCTTCTGCCTTTAAAGCCTTTATTGCTTTTANACCTTCCATAGATACAGGTACCTTTATATAAACATCCTTATCTACTTCCTCTAAAATTCTATGAGCTTCTTTAATCATTGTTTCTGCATCTTTTGAAATTAATTGAACATGTAATGAACGTTCTTTTCCAATTATATTTCTAACTTCTCTAATGTGATTGAAGAAATCTTTTGGAGATGTAGCTTTAACAATTGAAGGGTTTGATGTTACCCCCACTATTGGTAAATACTCAACCATTTCTTTAATATCTTTTAAATCTACTGTATCAATAATAAACTCCATTTTTGCCTCCCAATACTACAAACTAAAGTGTTTGCTCAGTTCTTCCAATTATATCATCTTGAGTTTGTTTAGATAATACATTGAAGAATGCGCTGTATCCTGCTACACGTACTATTAAATCTCTGTGTTTTTCTGGATTCTTTTGTGCATCTATTAGTGTTTCCCTATCAACAACATTATATTGTACGTGGAATCCCTTTAAGCGGTTGAAGAAAGTACGAATAAGCATTATTAATTTTTGTTTATTTTCTTCTTTAGAAAGAAGGGCTGGTGTAACCTTTTGATTTAATAATACTCCACCAGTAATATCTTCTGTTGGCAGCTTAGATACTGACTTAAATACTGCTGTAGGTCCATTAGTATCCATTGAGTGAGATGGTGAACATCCTTCTGCAAGTGGTACTCCTGCATTTCTTCCATCTGGAGTTGCTAGTGTTCCTAAACCTTGTCCAACGTTCGCTGAAATTGAAGAAGTTCCTGCATAACGAAGTCCTCCAATTGGTCCTCTTCCATATCTTGTATTTGGATATTTAACTACTTCANCAATATATATATCATAAGCTTCTCTAACTAGTAGGTCTACATAGTCGTCATCATTACCATACTTAGGAGCTTCATGAATTAACATATTTTGAATTTTCTTTCCTTCTTCTCCTGCAAAGTCATTTTCTAAGGCAGTCCATAATTCANCAGGTGAAATTTTCTTTTCTTCAAATACTAATTTCTTAATTGCAGCTAAAGAGTCTGCTAAGTTTGCTATACCAACTTGAAGTCCACTTACAAAGTCATATATAGCTCCTCCCTCTTTAATTGCTTGACCTCTGCCAATACAATCCTCAGTTAATGCAGAACATAATATATCAGGCACTTCTGCTTCTAACACTAAATCACAGCAGTTTTCTATAATTACACTGTGTCTTGTAAAGTCTCTAATTATAACATCCCAAGCTTTCTTTATATCCTCATAGCTTGTCATATCTTTAAAGTGTCCAACACCTTCAGCAACCTTCATTCCTGATTTTGGATCAACTCCATTGTTCATAGCTATAAGTAATGATTTAGGGAAGTTTAAGAAACTCATACCAGTACATCTATATCCCCACTTACCTGGAACTGCTACTTCAACACATCCAATTGCACTATAGTTATATGCATCTTCTTCTTTAATTCCTCTTTCAATAAATGAAGGGATAATTATTTCGTCTGAGTTAAATGCTGGCATACCAAATCCAAGCTTAACAACTTCTATACACTCATTCATAAACTTATCATCTAATCCCTTATGGTATCTTACAGTTAAGTTTGGTTGTGGTAGTTTTGTTTGTGCTACAGATCTTAAGATAAGATATGATAATGGGTTTACAGCATCTTTCTTATCCGGAGTTTGTCCACCTATTGTAACATTTTGATATAAAGGAGATCCTGCACTAAATTGTGTATGAGACCAACTTCTTATTTTGTTTATTGTAAATGTTTTTAACCAAAGGTTAGTTAATAATTCACAAGCTGANTCTTCTGTAATAATCCCAGCTTCTAAATCNTTCTTATAGTATGGATATAAGTATTGGTCCATTCTACCATAAGATAAGGAGTGTCCATTTGATTCAATTTGTAATATTAAATGAACAAACCACATTGATTGAATAGCTTCATAATATGAANCAGCTGCTTCATAAGGTACTTTATTCATTACTCTATTAATTTCTAATAGTTCAGCTTTTCTCTTTTCATTAGTTTCTTTTTCTGCCATTTCTAAGGCTAAATCTGCATATCTCTTTGCAAAACTTCTAACTGCTTTAATAACAATTAATATGGATTCATAGAAATGATATTTCTTTATATTATTGAAATCAGTTAATTCTAAAGAATTCATTGCTTCCTTAGTTCTTCTTTCGTAATCTTTTAATCCATATTTCATAATTTTGCCGTAATCTACAGCTATGTGAGCATCTCCAGAAGTAATATTTCCTTCTGCCTTTATAATTCCTAAATCATAGAATACTTTAGATGCTGGCGGCATTGCTGCTAACCCTTTATCCTTAACAGTATTATGATACCAGAAATCTGCTATTCCTCTTAATTCTTCCTTAGTTTCCTCTGTGATATAGAAAACATCACCATCTCTTTTATCAAATTCATCTAATTCATTTATAACCCAGTCCATTGCATATTCAGGGAAAATTGGAGCACTTCTATTTGAAGAAGCTTGATTACCAACTATTACAGTTTGATCTTCAATGAAAATTGACATGTTATTTAATACTTTTTCTAACATGTAAGCTCTCTTTAAATGTATAGGCTTATTAGCATGTTCCTTATAAGCTTCTGTTGTTAATATAGCTCTTTCAGCACAAACATGTGGTTTTGCCTCTAATAACTCTTCTCTAAAATGATTCATTCTTTCTGTTAAATTTCCAAAATATTGACTCATTTTTATCCCTCCTTGTTATACTTTTATTATATCAAAACCTCTTCGTATGTCAACANTTTTTATTTCNAANGAAACTATAATAATTTCATTCGAAAGTTTTTCCTTTATTTTAACGATTTCATATGTTATAATATATACAAAGAAATCATACTAGATTATTACTGATTAAAAGATTGTTTATTTGACAATAATATGGAGGATGATAAAATGTTACCTTGTATTTTTAATATTCAAAAATTTAGTATCCATGACGGTCCTGGCATTAGAACTGTAGTATTTTTTAAGGGATGTCCCCTTGTATGTAAGTGGTGCTCCAATCCAGAATCACAAAGCCCAGCAATAGAAATAACCTGGGATAAATCTAAATGTGCTCACTGTTTAAAATGNGTTGCAGTCTGCCCACAAAAAGCAATCACTCACGAAAACAACAAAATTATAATTGATGGCAGAAAATGTGATGGCTGCCTAAAATGTGTTGATGAATGNAGTGAAAATGCACTTAAAAACGAAGGAGAATACAAAGAAATTGATAGTATAATGAAGGAGATATTAAAGGATCTTCCTTTTTATGAAGAATCTAATGGTGGAGTAACTTTATCAGGCGGTGAAGTTTTATCTCAATATAAGCAAGCTATNGAGCTTATTAATGAGTGCAAAAAANACAATCTGCATGTAGCTATTGAAACTACTGGTTATTCATCACAAGATGAATTTAAAGCCTTAATTAAGGATGTTGATTTATTATTATTTGATATGAAGCATCATGATAGCGATAAACATTATGAAGGTACAGGAGTTCATAATGAAATAATAATAGAAAATATGACTTATGCTGCAAAAAGTGGTAAAATGATTATAGCTAGGATACCAGTAATCCCTGACTTTAATGATTCTCTTGAAGACGCTTTAGAATTCTCAAAATTACTAAAGAAAATTGGTGTTAAGGAAGTTAATTTATTGCCATTCCATCAATTTGGACAAAGAAAATACGAATTGTTAAATAGAGATTACTCTTTAAAACTAGTTAAACAACTTCATCCAGAGGATTTAAAAGATTATCAAAAAGTATTCCTTGATGAAGGCTTAAATTGTTATTTTTAGGAGATATTATGAATAAGAGACATTTACAAATACTAACATTAATAAGCCAATTTAAAAAAATAGAAGTTAAAAGCTTATCTGAGTTATGTGATGTATCACAAGTAACTATAAGAAAGGACCTAGATGAATTAGAGAAAAAGGGACTTCTTAAAAGAGAGCATGGCTTTGCAATGGTTAATAATGAAGATGACTTAAATTATCGTTTAACATTTAATTATGAAGAAAAATATCTAGCAGCTCAAAAAGCACTAAAAATTATAAACGATCATGAAACAATAATGATTGAATCTGGATCTTCCTGTGCAATATTAGCCCTGGAAATTGCAAAAGCCCATAGGGATATTACAATAATTACTAACTCCTGTTTTATACCTAGATACCTTAAAGATTTTAAGGACACTAAAATAATAGTATTAGGTGGCGAATATCAAGGAAAATCGGAAGTTAATGTAGGCCCGCTAATTAAACATAACCTAAGGGAATTCTTTGTAGATAAGCTGTTTATTGGCACTGATGGCATTAATGAAGAAATGGGGCTTACAGGCAACGACTATGATCGTTGTGAAGTTGTAAGAATGATGAAAGAAAAAGCAGAACACCTATATGTTCTTACAGACCTTTCAAAATACAATAAAAAGTCAAATTTCAAACAATTTGATTTAAATGATATTGATTATTTAATATGTGAAGATAATGTTCCGAATTCTTTAAAAGAATTATCAAAAAAACATAAGTTTAAAATTTTATAAAAATAATGGCATTTGCANATTAATGCAAATGCCATTATTTTTATTGATTTTCAGCCTTCTGAAAATCCACTTAAACTGAAACCTAAAAATTGAAACTTCTTAACTGTTTTTGATTTGCCAATAGCATCTCTTAGGTGAATAAATCTTTTCTTCTTTCTTTANTTTATCCATAACCTTTGATACTTCTTTTTTATCAAGACCNGTTCCTTCTGCCACTGCAGTAGCATTTAAAGGCTTATCATTTTTAACAAAGTAATCTAAAACAATATTATAATTTTCCATATCATTCATCTCCTTCATTAATTTTCTTAATACTATTTTACATAATAAATGGTATGGATCTCAAGTGTAAATTAGAAATTTTATTACTTATTTATAATAATTAACAAATAATTAATATTTATCGATAATTATTTTTTAATTTCTTCAATTAACTCTTTAAAGGAGATTTTATTTAAATCTAGTTCTGCTAGTTCAACTTTATTTTCAATTATTTTTTTCAAAATCATAGATTCCTTATTGTCACCTACTAAAATTGCTCCAATGATAATATTATCCTTTATAAATACTCTCTTGTATATTTCTTTGTCCTTATCCTCTTCAATAACTGTTATCTCACAATTTTCTTCATCAATATTTCCAGCAGAAAAAATTGAAATATTAAAGGCATTCATCATAGTAACTGGTGTTATAATAGAATAAACTTTCTCCTTGCCNGCCATATTATAGCCAGCTACCTTTCCTTCTTCAGAGGCAACCATCCAAAGGCCTCCAACTTGCCCTTCTAATTCTGCAACATCACCAGCAGCATAAATATTTTCTATGTTTGTTTGCATTTTATTATTAACTAGTACCCCACGATTAATCTTTACTTCAGTATTTTCTAATAATTTTACATTAGATCTTATTCCTACAGAATAAATTATCATATCACAATCTATATTAGTTCCATCCCTTAAAGTAACACCATCAACATAGTCTTCTCCTGTAATGCTTTCTACTTGTGCATTTAAAAGAATTTTTATATTAGCCTCTTCTATTTTCTTTCTTAGAATATCAGAAGCTCTTTTATCTAACTGGCGGGGCATTAACCTTTCCAAAGCTTCAACTACAATAACATCTTTGCCTTCCTTACTAAAAGCCCATGCTGCTTCTAATCCCTGTACTCCCCCACCTATATTTAATATAGTTTCTTTATCTTTAACATTTTTTTTAATCTCTTCAATGTCTTCAAGCTTTCTTATAGTAAAAACATTTTTCTTATTTATACCTTCTATTGGGGGGATAAAATTACTTGCACCAGTAGCTATTAATAACTTATCATATTCTAAACTACTTCCATCATTTATTTCAATCTTATTATTTACAGTATCAATAGCAAGAACTTCTTTATCTAAATATAAATTTACCTTATTTGAATCATACCATTCCCTTTTTTGAAGGAGGAATTTGTTTTCTTCAATATTATCAAAAAGCCCCTTTGTCAACTTTATTCTATAATAAGGATAGGATTTTTCATTTTGAAACACATATATATTTATTTCCTTATTAACTTCCCTAATTGCCTTTATTGCACTTACAGCTGCAATACCTCCCCCAATAATCACTATATTTTTATTCAACACAATCACCACCATTATATTAGTTAGAAATTTTCTATAATTTATATTATTATAGCATTAATTAAACTTATTATAAGTCTAACCAAATAATCTTTATGTGATTCAAATCAAAAGATATAAATGGTCATACAAATTACTATAAAGCAAATAAGGAAGCCGTATTTTCGACTCCCTGCATTATCAGATATTATAATTTATTTAAACATCTTTTCATAAACAATATTTATTAGCTCATCTTCGCTTAAACCATCAATAGTTGATATTTCTATCATTTTATTTGGTGAAATAATAATATAGTGATGTCCATGTTCATTCATATAAACTTTTATGTCCTCTGGCAAATTAGTTTTCTTTTCTATATAATCAACTTCAATTTTATCTTTAAAGGCCCATACTTTATCAAAGTTATATTTAACTAGCCATTCAAATTTACTTTCAAATAAGCTATAACTTAAATGAATTTTTTCACCCTCATTAAGGTAAAGCATATATGATGCTATAGATGATTTCCTACTACTTACGTATGAGTTGCCTTCTAAATTTTTATCTCCAAAATCTTCAAGGGTTAATATTTTTTCATTTTCTATTTCACTATATTCATAGTTATTATTTTCTTTTAAAAGCCTACTAAAAATTATATTGTTTAAGATTCCAATTGAAATAATAAAAATTACTAAGGACAATAATACATAAGAAATTGTAACTATAATCTTATTATTTTTATAATTTTTATTTTTTACTAACGATATTATATAGTTAAATATAGCTGCTAATAGCAAAAATAAAATTAAAAAACCTAGCATATTAAAATCATGTTCAAGAGCAATTACTATTAATACTAAAAGGGTGATTACCGACATTATTTTATATATGACTTTTCTTATTGCCACACTTGCTGTAAAATCATAAGATACTTTTTCACCCTTATATAAGTTTCTTCCTCCTTTAATACTAAACACTAAAAAACTAGCTATTCCTATAAACTCATGGATTGCAAAAATAGTAAGCTGCAAAAGAACACCTAAACTTAAAGAATTAGCTAAAAAATGTGCATCTGTACCTCCGAAGGTTATGAGATATTGGGGAAATAAAAGAATTATTATATTTATAAAGTTTAACAAAACATGTTTTAAAGATGCTTTCCTAATAATATTAAACTTTTCAAATTCATCAGTATGAATTTCTACTTTCTCTTTCATGCCTTCACTACAATAAATTTGTATTTTCTCTCTTTCACAAACAAAATCCCAACCAGCTTTTTCACAGTATTCTCTATATTCTAAAGCCCTTTCACTATCCTTTTAATGCCATTTCTTCAAAATAGTCTTCTAAATGCCTATATTCATAAGGCAAAAAATTGTATATAATATATTTAGTGTTTTTAAACCTCATCATATTCTCCCCCTAAAAATAATCTACCATCTTCTATTAAATTCATTAATCTACTATACTCTTCCTTTAATATATCTAAACCCTTATCTGTTATTATATAGCTTCTTTTTCTTCCAACCACTTCTGTTTCCCTAATCATTTCTTCCTTTTCAAACCTTGCCAATAAAGCATATAAGGTTCCTGGTCCTACCTTTACTCGTCCCCTAGATATTTCCTCCACACTTTCCATAATATCTACCCCACACCTCTCCTCAAGTAGCGAGAGTAAAATATAATACATTGGCTCTGTTAAATTTTGAAATTGTTCTCTTGCCATTTACCTTCACCTCTTATATCGATACTCGATATTGAAAATATACATAACCAATCCTTTGGATAATATTACCTTAATTATAATATCGAGCATCGATATTGTCAATAATACCTTGTAATTTTTACTAATTTATATTAACTTTTTACAAAATCATTCATATAATGACACTGTAGATTAATTTAAAAGGATTAGGTGAATATGTTAGACTACGGCTATAGAAATCATTGTTATCCTGTTGTTTGGGATAATTACTGGAGAAACTATAGAGTGGATGTTGAAACAGCAGTACAAATCGCTCTGCAACATGTGCCAGGTAGAGTAATAAAAGTAGAATTAGAGTATGATGACGGCTTATTAGTCTATGAAATTCATATCCGTACTGAAGGTGCCCTTTATGAAGTTAAGATACACGCTAACACAGGACAGGTATTAAAAATCGAAAGAGAATATGATTAAATCTGTTTCGATTTTTAAAAGGAACTTAGTAATGAAAGTTACTAAGTTCCTTTTATATTAAAATTTATTAAGTAGCTATTTTATAAATTTAAAAATGCTTCAAATCTAGCTTTTGTCTTTTCTTCTCCTAGTATTTGCATAATAGTGTAAAGATCAGGAGTATTACTTCTATGGGATAAAGCTGCTCTTACAGCTCCTGCTACATCTGAAATCATTCCTTTATATTGGTCTGGATTTGCTTTGAATTCTTTTCTATTAGCACAGTATCCAAGTCTTGCTCCTATTTCTTTTAATTCTTCAAACCAAGCTTCTTGGCTTCCTGAATTAAAGTTAAACTCATCTTTGTAAGTTTTGATAATTTCTTTTGCAGCTTCTAAAGTTAAAGTCTTTGGAAGTTGTACATCTTCAGCTCTTTCCTTGTTAAATAATTCATCGAAGAAGTAATCAATCTTTCCTTTAACGTCTTCCCATTTTCCGAAGTCTTTTCTTGGTTTTGGACCTTCCTTATCTATATTAAAGATTTCCTTAGCCATTGCTTCATTATTAGTAACTAATTCATACATTTCCTTATCATATTCTTTAGCCCAAGCAGTATATAAATCATATACTTTTTCTGCCTTAAACTTACAAATAACATCCTTACTTACATCATTTAATTTAACTATGTCAAATAAAGCGCCTGATTTACTCATTTTATCTAAAGCAACTGGGAATTCATGATAATCAGTATGTGGATTTTCTACTCTCCAATCTTCAAAGCTTGAATTTATTATGTTTAATAAGTATTCAATTACAGATTGTGTTGGATATCCAACTTCAGTGTAGTATGAAACTGCAGCTTCTGCATCCTTTCTCTTTGATAATTTTCTCTTAGATCCATTATCATTTTTCATTATTGTTGGAATATGAGCATAATTTGGTCTATCTAAACCTAATGTATCAAATAATTGTACATGTATTGGAAGAGATGATAACCATTCTTCCCCTCTTATTACATGAGTAGTTCTCATTAATGCATCATCTACTACGTGAGCAAAATGGTATGTCGGAAGACCATCTCCCTTAATTATAACTATATCTTGGTTATTTTCTGGGAAGCTTATATCTCCCTTTATTAAATCATGAAAATCAACTCTATTATCAATATTTCCTGGTGATTTAAATCTTATAATATAGTTTTCTCCATTGTTTATTTTTTCAATTGCTTCTTCTGCAGATAAATTTCTATCTGTAGCAAATTCTCCATAATATCCTGGAGTTATTTTGGCTTCAATTTGTCTTTCTCTTAAGGCTGCTAACTCTTCTGGTGTAGCAAAAGAAGGATACGCTAATCCCTTTCTTATAAGATCCTTTGCAAAGGCTTCATAAATTTCTTGTCTTTGGCTTTGACGGTATGGACCATAATCTCCAATTGAAGTATCTTCTCCAGTCATTCCTTCATTAAAGTCCATTCCAAAGTTATGCATTGTTTCTATTGTATCTTCAATTGCACCTTCCACTTCTCTTTTTTGGTCTGTATCTTCTATTCTTAAAAAGAAAACACCTTCACTTTGGCTAGCTAATCTTTCATTTATTAAAGCAGCAAAAACTCCTCCAATATGTTGAAATCCTGTAGGTGATGGTGCATATCTTGAAACTATTGCACCTTCTTTTAGATTTCTTTTTGGATATTTTTCAAGATAATATTCTGGTGTCTTATCAATGTTTGGGAAAATTAAATCTGCTAATTTTTCTAAACTCATTTGTTTTCATTCCTTTCTATATATAAAAAAGTCTCCCCCCCTAATATTATAGGACGAAAGACATTATTCCGCGTTACCACCTAAATTGATTAGTAATACTAATCCACTCAAATCTCTATAAGGGGAGAACCCATAAACCTACTTGCTATAATTCTTATGCTGTTTCAGTTTATAACTCCAGAGCTTCTTTCCATAGCTTTAAATTCCAGGCTTCCACCATTCCCAGATCTCTATAATTTAAACTTCTA
>JGI24710J26742_10002324_pt1 | contig 16854 bp, 14 predicted proteins | sample BioPla2DNA2_FD_26742 | JGI IMG/M metagenome (IMG submission 26742) | reverse complement strand
GGGCGGCGGCAGTAGCCAAAAAACTATATTTAGCAATTTTCAAGGTTCTGATTGAGCCTATTTTTTAGTCTAAGAGTTTTCATACGTTACTTTACACTACCTTTAGCCTTTAGTGTTCACCCTTGTTATCAATACTACCGTCTCCACGTGCATTGAAACTTTAGTTCGCATTAACATTCGCGCACACGGTTTTGAATTATTATCCCCCTTATTTACAGAGTAGTAAGTTGGCAGTATCTATCCTTTCTGTATGCGATAACATTTTCCGAATAAGCGGCACAATAACTACACTTACTACTCAAAGCACAGCCCGTAAACCAGTAAATTTCTCAAAAGAATTAGTTACTTTTCTATATTATTGATAAGCATAATTATTGAAGCAATAGAAGATGGCATCATTCTATACTTCACACCATTTGGGGTAAGCATATAATTTTCACTAAATTCACATTGCTTCAATTTATCTATTGTAAAGAAAGCAAATTTTTTCCCATCAATTATTTGTTTTTTTCGATTCTGTCTTTTCTGCTCTTTTGAACTCATCACTCTTTCAAAATTTTCTATAAACTGCTCTTTATTATAATTTTCTGTTTTATAATAAAAAAGAAACTGTGGTTTACCCCCTTCTACAAGATCACGATAAAAAGCAAATATTGTATTTTCAAAATTATCTTTTTCATCTGACAAATCGAGTTTCAATTCATAACTAATTTCTAAACATATTGCTTTCGAAATACCCTCCTTTGTCAATTCATATTTATCATTTAGGCAATATTTAGTTTTTAGAGAGGCCCCAACGCTTTGCTGCCACATTCCTTTAGCCACAGATAACTCATTTCCCCTTTTTACAAAAACAATATTTCCATCAGCTAATTCTACAAAGCCGTTAAACCCTAAGTGATTAGAAAGTTTCGATTCAGACAGTTTTGACAAAAATGGTCCTGGTTCATAAATTTCTCTAACAGACCTTCCTTGATTGAATTGATAGTCCATAGCACGATTAGTCAATAACGAATCATAATAAGTAGTATATCCATATATTAGTTTTATTTTTTTATCACAAACAAAATCATTAAGACGAATATTTTTGTTGTTATAAACTACAGAATTGGAATGAGCATTAAAAATATTGCTAGAATTATCTGCAATCTGTTTAGGCAAATTATATACAGTCCTATTTTTGTCTAATTCAATCTCAATATCAAAAAAATCATCTTTTATTTTTCGTTGAATTAAAGAAACTGCAGGAATATATACAAGCTCTTGCTGCTTATTTTTAAATGTAATCATATTACGTTTTTCAACTTCATACTTATTGGCTAATAATTTATAATTTGTCTCTAGTTTTACATCATCTTCTGTATTTTTTCTTATTATTCCCAATATAAGATTAGCAATACTCTCGCATATAAATACAATCAAAAAAGAAATAAGAATCGATGTATCGTAAAAATCTTTTAACACAAACCTTCGTTCTCTTATCTCATTAATAATGATTGTCATTAATGGAATAAATAAAATCATAATTTTTATTCTATCCGCATTAACATATTTACTTGCGATCTGATATATTTTTTTCTTCATATTCTTAACTTCCTTCCTTGAACAATCGTCTATTATTTTATATTATTCGCACACGTCTGTAAGCTCAAACTATTCCGGCGCACGTCTTAGGTGGCTACGAAATTTTACCCCTTCTTGAAAATCGGAGTTTTATATACATTTTTTCCTACTAAAAACACAGATATATATTTTCTAAATAAGCACGGAAACCCGCTTAAACTGGGGCTTTACGCGAGAGCAAGCAAACCGTCTCCACATGCACACTATGTCCGAACTGATCCACAGGTTTGACCCTCTTTATCTCATACATGCTTTCGCATAGATACTTTAAATCTCTTGCTAAAGTAGCAGGATCACAGGAGACATAGACTATTCGTTTTGGTTCTATGGATAAAATGGTGTCCAGTAAGCTCTTATCACAGCCCTTTCTTGGCGGATCCACAACGATTACGTCTGCCCGGATATTTTCTTCTNCGTGCTTTTTAGGAAGTATCTCCTCAGCTGCTCCAACATAGAATTCTACATTTTCAATCCCATTTAGTTGGGCATTCGTCTTCGCATCCTCGATGGCTTGTGGTATAATCTCGACACCATAAACCTGTTTGGCCTTCTGCGCCAAGAATAAAGATATGGTCCCGATTCCGCAATATAAATCCCATACAATCTCATTTCCATGAAGATCAGCGAATTCCAGGGCTATATTATATAGCTTTTCGGTCTGAATCGGATTAACCTGAAAGAAGGATAACGGTGATATTTGATATTTAATAGAACCGATATAATCTGTTATATACGGCTCTCCCCAGAGTGCTACGATTCTATCACCCAGAATAACATTGGTCTTTGAAGTATTAATATTAAGACATATGCTCTTCATACCTGAAATGCTTATGAGNCCTTCTATAAGCTCCTTCTTATGAGGTATATCCTTGCCGTTTATTACAAGACATACCATCACCTCTCCCGTTGTGTATCCAACTCTGATAAGGATATGGCGAAGAAGCCCTGTATGCTGCTCCTCATTATAGGGCTCAATATTGTAATCCTCTATAAATGAACGCATAAATTTAATAATCGGTGTGTTTATCTCAGCACCAATATAGCAGTGTTCTGTATCAATAATCGAGTGAGTTCTTCCTGCATAGAATCCGATAATAACATTACCCTCTTTATTACGTCCCACAGGGTACTGGCTTTTATTACGATAATAATATGGCTCGTCCATCCCACAGATAGTTTCTATGGGTATATTAGAAAACCCTCCGATTCTTTCGAGGCAGTTTCTAACCTTGTCCTCCTTATACACAAGCTGCTTTGAATAATCCATATGCATTATCTGGCATCCGCCACATTTGTCTGCAATCGGACATCTTGGTATAACACGATTCTCTGAAGGTCGGATAATCTCTACAAGTCTGGCATATCCGTAGCTTTTCCCTGCCTTCATTACCTTAACCAAAGCCTTATCACCGATAATTGTGTTATTTACAAAGAGGGTATACCCCTTATATTTGCCTATACCCTCTCCGTTCGTTCCAATATCTTCAATTTCTATAACTATCTGATCATTTTTCTTAACCATATTCATAACTGCCTTCTATATGAATGAATTTTATTCTTTATTCTATTCCCTTTGTGCTTCTCATAATATTAGACTCGAATAACCGCTGATAACCCATCCACTCCACCTTAGAATCACATGAGCATAAGAGTTCAGTCATCGTCTGAAGCTTGGCATCTGTATTATCAGCAAAATGAAGTGCCATGGCTTCGATTGTAGCAGGNTTCTTAGGTGAACCGTATTCCAGTTCTCCATGATGAGCCAGTATACAATGTATAAGCTCCCCGGCAAGTTTCTCCGGGAAATTAATCATGTTTTTTATCTTTTCCGCAACCTTATTAGCTCCTATAAATATATGTCCCAACAGCTGTCCTTCGTCAGTATAGTCATTTCTGGGAAACGGAGACAACTCATCCATTTTTCCGATATCATGNAGTAAGGCGGCACAAATCAGTAAATCNCCGTTTATTATTGGATAATTTTCAGCATAGTAATGGCACAGATTAACAACGCTAAGTGTATGCTCAAGCAAGCCTCCCATAAAGCTATGGTGTACGCTTTTTGCTGCGGAATGCTCCTTGAATTTCTTAATGAATTCCGTATCCTTAATAAAGAATTCCTCTACAAGAAATCTAAGATTTATATCCTTGATGCTTCCGATGTATTTTTTTATCCTTTGATACATCTCATCAATGTCTTTATCGGTCTTTGGGAAAAAATCCTCCGGATAATATTCCCCTTCTCTTGCTTTGTATATCTTGCTAATATTTAACTGAAGTGCATCCTGNAAGCTGGTAACCTTCGCATCAATATGTACGAAATCCATTGCTTCATATTGCTCTATCTCGCTGTTAAAATCCCATATTTTTGCATCGATTGTTCCCGTTTTATCCTGCAATAGCAAAGATACATAATCCTTACCGCTCTTTCCGGTCAGAACCTGCTTTGATTTACAAAGATAAATTTCATTCTTAATTATGTCTCCTTCTCTTAAATCCCGGATATACCTCATTTTTACCTAAACCTTTCTAATTTGCATTCATTAATTGCCTTCATATTATACCCTATCATAAATTATATATAAAGTGAAATGTTTTATTATATTAAATAATATAATAAAGTGGCTGTATAAACAGCCACCGTCAATAAATTCTTATTGCTTTTTTTCTTCTAATACAACCTTTATCTCCATTTCCTTATCTGATGTACCGGTTGTCCTCNTAATATTTAAAGTAACTTGGGAACCGGGTTCATACTCCGATATGGCATTATAGAAATTACTCATATTTGATATTATTCTATCCTCTACATTCAGAATAATATCACCGCTCATTAGCCCTGAATTAAATGCCGGAGAATCTCTCTTTACCTCATACACATAGACTCCACTCGTAACATTATAACCGGACATAACTGTTTGAGGTAAGTTCTCAGCAATTATACCACAGTATATTCTGGGCTTTTTATTTATCATTCTGTTAATATATGATTTTATCTTGCTTATACCCAATACCGTACTAAGCTCCTTATTAAGCTCCTTCTTTAAGGTTCGGGTTATGAGTCCTACGATTTCCCCATTATAATTTATAAGTATTCCGTCACTTTCATCATTGAATACCATATTGGTATTAAATAAATCCAGTTCATAATCGGTTATACTAACCACACTGCCTTTGCTCGTGACAATACCCATATCTATAGATTCGGGATATCCATTAGGACTCCCCATTGCAATAATGGGACTCCCGACTGCAAGGGTATATGATTCTCCTATATTTGCGACATTAATATTACGTAAAAACNTAGGTGGAATATCAATAAGACTCACTGAAATAATTGCAATATTCAGCTCACTTTCATAATCATGAAGAACGGCATTAGCAAATGTTGTATCATTTATCTCAATCATTATACTGCTGGCATCCTTAACCCTATCCAGACTGACTAACAGCATAAGGTTGGTGCCATCATTTTCGATTACAACACCGGTTGAATATATTCTTCTTTCAATTGGATTGCCAAACCAATCCTTGCCGTCAATTATACTTGATACGGTTAAAATAGACTTGCTTGTCTCCTCGAAAAGCTTCTTAATATCTTTATAAATAGCAATATAATCCTCGATATCCGCATCCTTTGTAGGAATTATTACAGGATTGGAATCAACCTGATCATCTATTTGTCCGTTTGAATCATTTGTATCCTGTACGTCAGGCTTCTGTTCGTCCGGATGGATAGTAGGTAAAGGATCATCATCAAAATTGTCCTCAGAATCGTCATCAATACTATCATTATTCTCATTCCCTGAGCCAACTGGTGTGGGGGTTGGTAAGGTAAAGGGATTGTGTTCATCTTTATGGAGCAGCCTAAATAAACTTGGTTCTGCTATACANAAGGTAAGCGCAGCAACCAACCCGAATACTATTGCCATAAATATGGTCATAATAAAGGGTATAAACCATTTCCTGAATTTCTTACGCTTCTTGGGTACTACCTGCTCTTTTATAAATTCAAATTTCTTATTATCCTTATTTACTTCAGACATAAATTGTTCTCCTTATTTGAAGCAATCTCATATAGAGAATAGAACGATTTCCAAAAGAATTATCATTTATTCTTATGTAAATAAATAAGGTGATACATAAGTCCTATTTTATCACCTAGTTGTGAACATATTATGAATAGTTTGTAAACTTCCACGCATAGGCCTATTAGTCATTCTCGAGTCTACAGTATTTTTTTTAGTGTTTTAATTTTACACAAACTAAGGTAAAATAGAAGAAGAATATATAACCTGAAAGGCTTAAAACTATGAACGAAAAAGCATTACNTACTCTTGAATATGATAAAATCATCAACAGGCTATGTGAAATGGCAGGCTCAAGTCGTGGCAGGGAACTATGCGAAGGCTTACTCCCTAATAATAAATTATCGGAAATTATTCGTCTCCAAAAGGAGACATCTGATGCACTCTCCCGTCTGCTTCGTAAGGGAAGTCTGTCCTTCTCAGGCATCCATGATATTCGGTCATCCATTATGCGTCTTAGGGTTGGATCTTCGTTAAGTGCTATCGAACTCCTTCGTATAAGTTCTGACCTTGATGCAACCCTTCGAATTAAGGCATATGGGGGCTATACAGGCAAGGAAGACGATGAGGAAACCGGGGATTCACTGACTGAATATTTTGCAGGGCTGGAGCCGCTTACCAATTTAAATAATGAAATCAAACGCTGTATCATATCAGAGGAAGAGATAGCCGATGATGCTTCTTCTACCTTAAAAAGTATTAGAAGGTCAATTCGTTTAACCAATGATAAGATTCACAACGAGCTCTCCTCTATATTAAACTCATCTAAGAATGTGCTTCAGGAGAACATTATAACTATGCGTAACGGAAGATATTGTCTTCCTGTTAAGTCTGAATATAAAAACCATTTCCAAGGTATGATTCACGATCAGTCCTCAACGGGTTCTACACTTTTTATTGAGCCCATGGCCATTGTACGTCTTAATAACGACCTTAGAGAGCTTGCCATCAAGGAGCAGGAGGAAATAGAAAAAATTCTTGCCGAGCTTTCCATGATGGCCGGGGAACACGTTGAGCAGCTTGAATATGATTATAATACCATAACAGGGCTCGACTTTATATTTGCCAGAGCAAAATTATCTAAGCAAATGAAGGGCACTGAACCGAAATTCAACGATAAAGGTATTATTAATCTTAAAAAGGCCAGACATCCTTTAATCGACCCTAAGCATGTGGTACCGATTGATGTCAGAATCGGAAGCGATTTCAATATGCTGATTATAACAGGTCCTAATACGGGAGGCAAGACTGTAACCTTAAAAACCGTAGGCCTCCTCACTCTGATGGGGCAAGCCGGTCTTCATATACCTGCATTCGATAATTCAGAATTAGCCATCTTTGATGAAGTCTATGCCGATATAGGGGACGAGCAGAGTATAGAACAGAGCCTGAGTACCTTTTCCTCACATATGACGAATATAGTATCTATTCTTCATAAGGCCAATGAGAATTCACTTGTTCTGTTCGATGAACTGGGAGCAGGAACCGATCCCACTGAAGGAGCGGCTCTTGCAATGGCAATTCTGACTCACCTTCATAAGAAGGGAATCAGAACCATGGCAACCACCCACTACAGTGAATTAAAGATTTATGCTCTGTCTACTGAGGGTGTGTTAAATGCCTCCTGTGAATTTGATGTGGAAACCCTAAGGCCAACATATCGCCTGCTAATAGGAATTCCGGGAAAAAGCAATGCCTTTGCCATATCCAGTAAGCTCGGCCTTCCTGAATACATCATAGAGGAAGCCAGAAAGCTTATTGGGAAGCAGGACAGGACCTTTGAGGACCTTATCAGTGATTTGGAAGCCAGCCGAGTAACCATAGAGAAGGAACAGAACGAAATTCAGCAATACAAGGCTGAAATTGAAAAACTTAAGAAAAATCTTGACAGAAAGAATGAGAATCTGGAAGCCAGCAGAATGCGGATTCTTAAGGAAGCAAAGGAAGAGGCTTATTCCATAATCCAGGAAGCTAAGGAAATCGCAGATGAAAGCATACGAAAGTACAACCGTTGGTTACAGCAGGGCGGGAATATCAAGGAGATGGAAGCTGAAAGAGCACAGCTACGAGACCGTTTAAGCGAGAATTCCGATTTACCTATCGAAGAAAATTCAAAGCCTGCTAAGAAAGTGTCTCCAGATAACCTTAAAATCGGAGATTCCGTGTTTGTAACAAGCCTAGGTTTGAGGGGAACCGTAAGTACTCTTCCAAACGCAAAGGGTGATTTATTGGTTCAGATGGGAGCACTAAGCTCACAGGTAAATATAAGTGACCTGGAGGCCATAGAAGACACCGAAAAGCCTGTCGAAGTTAAGAGGAGCCGTACACAGACCGGTAAAATCAGAATATCCAAATCCTCATCCATCAGGCCTGAGATTAACCTAATCGGAAAGACAGTGGACGAGGCTTTATTCGAGCTGGATAAATATCTTGATGATGCATATATAGCCCATTTACCCCAGGTTACAGTAATCCACGGAAGAGGAACAGGCGCTCTGAGAAATGCGGTGCATGACTTCCTTAAGAAGTCAAGATATGTTAAGAGTTATAGGGTGGGCGGTCATCATGAAGGTAATACCGGTGCCACTATCGTAGAATTTAAAGAGTAAGTTGTTTAGATATTTATTTGTTTAGGAGGATTGGTATGTTAAAACAGAAAATTCTTATTGTAGATGATGATGTAAATATAGCCGAACTGATTGCCCTTTATCTTACAAAGGAATGCTTTGATACGAAAATAGTTCATGATGGAGAAGCAGCAATACAGGAATTTAGCACATACCACCCAAACCTCGTTCTGCTGGACCTTATGCTTCCGGGAATCGATGGATATGAGGTGTGCAGAGAGCTTAGAAGAATCTCAAAGGTGCCTATTATTATGTTATCTGCAAAGGGCGAAATTTTTGATAAAGTCCTGGGTTTAGAGCTTGGTGCTGATGATTATATAATCAAGCCCTTCGATTCTAAAGAGCTGGTTGCCAGAGTTCGTGCGGTTCTTAGAAGATTTAATCCGACAATAGACGAGGATATAGAGGAGACTCCAACCGGTGAATATGTTAAGTACACTGATTTACTAATTAATATCAGCAACTATTCTGTACAGTATTATGGCAAGAATATAGAGATGCCTCCAAAGGAGCTGGAGTTGCTTTATTTCCTGGCATCAAATCCTAATCAGGTATTTACAAGAGAACAGCTACTTGACCATATATGGGGATACGAATACTATGGAGATACCCGAACGGTCGATGTGCACATCAAAAGACTAAGGGAAAAGATAAAAGACCATAGTGATTGGGGTATTGCTACCGTATGGGGCATAGGTTATAAATTCGAGGTACGAAACTCGAGAAGATAAAACTATTAAGGAGGGCAGGTGCACATCATGAAAAAGACTCTATGGTCAAGGCTAATCATATGCTTTCTCGTTTCCGTCGTGGCTGTCTTCGTATTCTTAAATACATACGGTATGTCTCTGTTGGAAAACAGACTTAAAAAGGATCAATTCAATCTTCTGTATAAAGAAGCTTCATTGATCTCCAACGCATATAGAGGCAACTTTTTTGAAGAGGATATAACATTAGATAATCTTGCATCCCAGTTCGCTTCCATAGACTCCTATTTGAATATTCGGGTCTGGATTGTAAACAGGGATGGAAGTATTGTTGCCGATTCCTCAAATGTGACAAATCCTCCCGATGTAAATATAAATGACATAGACCCTGAGTTTCTAAATAGAAATATGTCCGAAAATACTATACTAAAAGATTTGCTTCCCGAGCCTATGCTAAGTGTCGTATATAGAATAGATTATAACTTTCAGCTACGGGGATATATAGTCCTTCATTCTCCTATGAAGGACATTCAAAACAAAGCGAATATCTATCTTGATGTAATAAATATATGCTTCCTTTTGTTCTTTCCGTTGCTGCTCTTGATATTTTTATATATATACTTTATAACAGCAAAGCCATTGACAAACTTAATGAAAGCAGCAAAGGAATACAGCTCCGGTAACTATAATTACAAGATAAATACTAAGGGACTTAATGAATTCAAAGACCTCAGCGCCGCCATATCCTATATGGCCGAAGAAATCAGTATGCTGGACGATTATCAGAAGAAATTTGTGGCAAACATTTCCCACGATTTCAGATCACCCTTAACCTCCATTAAGGGCTATGCCGAAGCAATCATGGACGGTACAATTCCAACAGATATGCAGGATAAATATTTAGGTATAATTGTCGATGAGACTGAGCGACTAAATAAGCTAACTTCCGGGCTGCTGGAGCTTAACAGATTCGATACCCGAAGCACTCTCCTTGACATAGTGTCCTTTGATATAAACCAAATTATAAAGAAGACAGCAGAGAGCTTTGAGGGTGCCTGCAGAGCTAAAAAAATAACGCTTAACCTGGTCTTTTCAGCTGATGAAACCTTTGTTGATGCAGATATAGGAAAAATTCAGCAGGTGTTGTATAACCTGATAGACAATGCAATAAAATTCAGTCATAATAATTCACAGATTAAGGTTTCTACTGAGGAAAAGGGAGACAAGTTATTTGTATCAATTAAGGATTACGGAATCGGTATCCCCAAGGAGTCAATTAAAAAAATATGGGACCGCTTTTATAAGACTGATGCATCCAGAGGAAGGGATAAGAAAGGTACGGGCCTTGGTCTGACCATTTCAAAGGAAATAATCCAAGCCCATAATGAGAATATCAATGTTATTAGTACAGAGGGAGTCGGAACAGAATTTATCTTCTCGCTGACAAAGACATCCGAATAGAAATCTAAGTATCACTCCAACTATGGTTATGGAGCATACCCATGGTATTCATGCCCGGAAAGCCGTTTTGCCTTAAGGCCTCATACAGAATTATTGCCACTGAATTACCTAGATTCAGGGACCTTATATCCCCTACCATAGGAATACGGATACAGTTTTCCTTATTAGCCAACAGCAGTTCTTCGGGAATTCCTGCACTTTCTTTACCAAACATAAGAAAGCAGTCCGGTTCATATCTTATCTGAGTATATGATTTGACTGCTTTTGTTGTGGCCATATAAATCTTAGGATTATTGTTTGCTGCTAAAAAATCATTATAACTGTCATATATGGTTACGTCTAAATCCTTCCAGTAGTCAAGACCGGCTCTCTTAATCTGCTTTTCATTAATACGAAATCCCATCGGCTCAATTAAGTGTAGTCTTGTGCCTGTAGCTACACAGGTTCTGCCTATATTACCTGTATTTGCCGGAATCTCCGGTTCTAACAATATTATATTCAAGCTTTAATCACCCTTAACCGCTATATTAATATCTATCCTTTTATTATCTTCATATACAAAGGGAATACATATGTTTTTCGTATATGTATAGGAGAATGACATAGTGCCGGTTCCTATCGTCGGCGGTGTTATGTCTATATTGATACCCTGTGTTGAAAATATGGTGGCCGCATTGCCAAGTATCATATTTCCAAGCTCACTAATAGCACTCTTTGCAAAATCGTCCAACTCTTCTAAAGGCATCATTATCATTTTTGAAGCAATGTCAAGCGCAATATCATGTTCAAATGATATCATGACCTGCCCCTTCATTTTTCCTGTAAAGCCTATAATAATTAGAAGAGTATTATCCAAGAATATTGGTTCCCTTATGTAGGGCTTTTCAACCTTCGGTTCAATAAAACACATTTGTTTTAAAATATTCGAGGATGCAATTAAAAAGGGGTTAATATGCTCTACACTTATTGTAGCCATTCTAGTACCTCCTGAGTATCTTTTATCGGTTCGTCATTGGTAAATGCTTACTGACAAATCTTTCGATTCTCTCCATTGCTATTTTAATATTATCTATTGAATATGCATAGGAAATTCTTAAATATCCCTCTCCGCAATCTCCAAAAGCGGTTCCGGGTACAACAGCCACCTTCTCTTCCAGCAATAATTGTGTGGCAAATTCTTCTGAAGTCATATTTAAGCTCTTGATACACGGAAATACGTAAAACGCTCCAAAAGGCTCGAAGCATTTAAGTCCAATATTATTAAAGGCATGCACAAGATATCTTCTGCGCTTATCATATGCATCCTTCATCATCTCAACATCGGAATCTCCGTTTTTCAATGCCTCAATAGCAGCATACTGACTTGTTGTAGGAGCACACATTATAGCATACTGATGTATTTTTGTCATCTGCTCTATTATAAGAGCCGGACCGGCAGCATATCCAAGTCTCCAGCCCGTCATGGCATAGGATTTTGAAAATCCGTTAATGACAATTGTACGCTCCCTCATTCCGGGGAAAGAAGCTATCGACACATGCTTTTCTCCATAAGAAAGCTCCGAATATATTTCATCAGAAATTACATACAGATCCTTCTCTATAATTATATCGACAATATCCTTTAAATCATCATAGTCCATGACCGCTCCCGTAGGATTATTAGGGAAAGGTAGAATTAATATCTTGGTTTTATCAGTTATTGAAGATAAAAGCTCGCTTCTTGTAAGTTTAAAATTATTTTCCTCTTTTAACTCTATTACTACGGGCACTCCACCTGAAAGAACAGTACAGGGATAATAAGACACAAAGCATGGTTGAGGAATCAGCACTTCATCACCGGGGTCAACCATGGCACGAAGTGCTAAGTCTATTGCTTCGCTTCCGCCTACAGTAACAACAGTCTCGTGCTCGTAGTCATATTGCAAATTGAATCTCCTATGTAGATAATGACATATCTCCATCCTCAATTCCTTAAGACCCGAATTTGATGTATAGAAGGTTCTTCCTTTTTCCAATGAATATATGCCTTCCTCCCTTATATGCCAAGGCGTATCAAAATCAGGCTCGCCAACACCGAGTGATATGGCATCCTTCATTTCGGTAACAATATCAAAGAATTTTCTTATTCCTGATGGCTTTATATTAACTACATTTTTTGATAATGGATTTCTCAAGGGCTAATCAACATCCTTTCGTCCTGCTTAGCCTGTACCAGAGGCAGACCGTGCTCTTTATATTTTTTAAGTACAAAATGAGTAGCTGTGCTTTGTACCGCTTCCATAGGCGCCAGCTTTGCCGCTACGAAATTAGCAACCTCTCTCATTGTCTTGCCTTCGATAATAACAGTTAAGTCAAATCCTCCGGACATTAGATAAACCGATTGCACCTCATCAAATTGATAGATTCTCTCTGCTATTTTATCGAATCCCAAGCCTCTTTGAGGAGTAACCTTAACTTCAATCAATGCAGTAACTCTTTCACATTTAACCTTATCCCAGTTTATCAAGGTTGGATATCCACATATAATATGCTCATCTTCCAACTGCTTTAAAACAGTACTTACCTCTTCCTCACTGGACCCAAGCATAATCGCTAAATCCTCGACAGACAATTTACTATTCTTATCAATTGCCAATAGTATCTTTTCTCTCATCCCTGATCCCTCTCTTTTCCAACCTTGTAGTTGCTTGTAAACAAGCCGGTTTGTTTTTTATATATACTACATTACTTTATATAACTCATCAGCCTTAGGTGGCTCCAAATACCTTCGTTCATCACCGTTAATAATTACTCTGTCATTACCCTGTGTAATACGTCCGATTACAGCAGCTGCTATGCCTTCCTCATTAAGTCTGTCAACCAGCAGATTGGCATTGTCGGTAACTATCAACATACATCCGCTTGATATCAGCATATAAGGATTAAGGTTGAAGTACTCACAGATTTCCACCGTTTCCTGTCTTAACTGTATTTTCTGTAAATCAACCTCGAGTCCAACCTTTGATGCCGCACCTATTTCCCATAATGCCCCAAAGATTCCACCTTCGGTTACATCATGCATTGAAGCCACACCAACATTCATTGCTATTTTTGATTCAGGAACAACAGATATGTAATCCAGCAATGCTTGTGCCTCACGTATAAAACTTGCGGGATATCTGATTAGCAGTTCCTGTTCCTTTGCCCTGGCGAGGATTGCGGTTCCTTCCAGTCCGGCCCATTTAGTCATTACTATTTCATGTCCCGGTCTGGCCCCCGATGTTTTAACCAAATCTGATTTCTTCATCTTTCCAATACCGGTCACGGTTATAATGGGTTGGTTTACAGTCTTAGTTACCTCTGTATGTCCTCCAAGAACCTCTATTTGTAGCTGTTCACAAACCTTATCTATATCATACATCAGACTCTTCAGCTCGGCTTCGGATGTATTCTCAGGCAATAATACAGAAAGCATTATTCCTATTACCTCAGCGCCACTGGAAGCAATGTCATTAGCAGTAATATGAACACCAAGTGTTCCGATGTCCTGAACAGTTCCCGTAATGGGATCTGTGGACATAACTAAAACCTCTTCATCATTAATCGCTAATACACTACAATCCTCCCCAATAGCAGGTCCTAACAGTACCTCTTGCCTTCTGTGTTTAATTTGCTTTAACACAGATCTTTTTAGAACAGCCTCCGGTATCTTACCTAATTTCATAAGCTGCCTCCTATAATAGTAACCTTATTCATCTTCCGGACCCTCCTCGTCCCATTCGGGATCCCAATAGATATCATCCTCATACTGTTCATCAGAAACATCAGTATCATCCTGAGTTGCATCTGATTTATTATCCTGTTCATCAACATCGTCATCGGCATTATCGGCACCCTCAGGCTCAGGAGTCTCATCAACCTTCTTGGTTCCGACAGTTATATATCGAGGAGCAGGAGCATAATAGCTTTTATTAACAAGAGTTCTGCTAACTTCTATGTCATTTTCATATACAACTTTGTATAGCTCCGTTTTATAGCCTGTATGAGCAGACTGGGTTACCTTCTTATAGGTTACCGGCTTTGTAGGATCCTCCTCTACCACATCCGGTGGTGGTGCTGTCTCGGATAATATTCTGGTCACATATTCAATTCTTCTGTTTTCAGTATCCCTGGTTTCATGTCCCCAGATATTAAATGTGATTTTACGTCCCTTTGTATATGCCTGTATTAATATCGGAACATCTGTATTATTCTTAAATTTTAAATCCTTGTAAGTTCCGGCAATAGCTGCGTCTCTTGATAAATTCACATAGCTTATGGTCATTGAATGCTCGTGTCTTTGTACAATTTCTAATTCAGCCTCTAAGGCTGCATTATATAATGTGGTTGTGACCTGACAGGCCCCTCCTCCGACACTGTCTATAACCTTTCCTTTTGAATATGCCCCGGCCACGAAATAACCGTTCTTTGCCGTAAAGGGCGCCAAATGCTCATAACCGGAAAATATCTCTCCGGGATAAAGCACTGTATTATTAATCAGCCTTGCACCGTTTGCCAGATTTGCCGCACGTCCTTCCGCAGAATCAGCATATTCGGTGGTAAAGCTTCCTAAAATCGTATTGCAAAGTTCAACAACATCTCTGGTGTAAATAGGAACAACATCCTCCATATAAGCATCGAGTACAATATTATCCCTATCCCACGAATTTGTTATTATGTCCACTATATTTAATACTGTGGCTTCAACATCCACCTTTTTTCCAAGAATATGGTCTGTGTAGACCAACTTGCCTTTATTTATGGATACAGTGGCATTTACAGGTTCCTTATTAAACTCAGATACCTTAGTGGATACCAACTCCCTGACACTGTACTCGTCCAAATAAAACTCCAAAGGATAAGTTATCCCTTCATAAGCGACATCCTTAAGATCCTTATATCTCTTTATCAGATTCCCGGTTGTCCCAAGCTCAAGTGCCTGTTCAATTACATTATTCAGCTTATAGGAATATCCCAAATCACCCAAGGTTGTAGTTACGCTGTTTTCATCAACCCTGATTATAAGTTCCTTTTTTCTTAATTCATTAACAAACTCATCAACCGCCTCTTCAGCCTCTTCAGTTGTCATACCGCTTACGTCAACTTCATCAATAAAAACACCCTTTGTTATCGTTTTATTCTCAGCTGCATATGCATAAAAGGCTTTCCCAAACAGTACAAAGGAAATGGATAAGACTATTACTGTATAGTAATAAGTCATGCGCCTTTTCATGTTCATCCTCCCTTTCTGATTTTAAGATAACATAAAATAATTCTCATACGTCTCCTTAATTATTTTCTTTGGTGTTTTATGATTTATAATATATAATTATTATACCTGCTGAAGGATTTCTTCCTATTGTATCATAAATGCGGGAAGAATCAAGAAAATCTTGCTTCATTGACAATTCTAATCGAATTATGTATATTATTTAAACATACTGAGTATTACAGGCAATGTCATTGAAAGAATAAGAATTATAATAATAACGGTAGATATTATTTTTCTCGTCTTCCTGCTATGCCAATTAATCATGCTTTCACCTTCTTTTTTATAATATAGTACTACATATAACATTATTGTTTTTTATATGGAAAGGTCGTGTAAACCCTGTGGTTCATATTGTTTCGTTGAGTCTTGTTATTATATTTGTCCTTTGGTTGAATTATGAAATCCGAAAGAACGATAAATATTCAAGAAAAGCCATGGATGAATTCTGGAACAGAGAGTATCAGGCAAATCATACCCGAAAAACCGATATATCCGATATGGATTATATAACCATTCCTTTTGACAGGCTTCCCCTGGATAATAATCCCGATCCGTCAGTTAATTCATACCGTGATACTATTCTCTCACAATCCGATAAAAAAATTCTCAATTTAAGCGGCTTTTCTAATACTGAGTTAAAGTTAAAATATGGTGTTTCAAATATAAAAAAATTGTCCGAATATGATAATAATTACATTCTGCTTACAACTACTCTTCATAAATGGGGTGAACGTCTGTATTTGACAGGCTATCATAAGGAAGCTCTCTCTGTGTTGGAGACCGCATTAGAGTGTCAGACAGATGTTCACAAAACCTATGAGCTGCTGGGAAAAATCTATATGGAACAGGGGCTATTAAATAAATTTAATCAGCTTATGGACAAGATATCCTCTACCGATATTCGGGATAAAGAAAAACTGTTAATCAAGCTACAGGATATTTTAAATTCAAGATAAAGCCTAATTATGCCCTGTAAACATTTGACTGTGCCGGCAGCTATGTTTTATATTTTAAGATATTTTATACCTTCAATCAAGGGTAATTTAAGTTATTTTTTT
>JGI24710J26742_10002321_pt1 | contig 16895 bp, 15 predicted proteins | sample BioPla2DNA2_FD_26742 | JGI IMG/M metagenome (IMG submission 26742) | reverse complement strand
AGCAGGCCGAGAAAAAATCTCAATTACCAAAAACCGTTTGACGTTTTTTATAAGTTTGTAAATGGAAAAATTGCATTTGCTAGTTGAATCTACCATATAGATCTATACGTATCTGAACATGCCGAGATCCTTTATTTCGCTGTTTTTGATGTAATCAGCTTTCTGCTCGTTCTCGGATCTTCCCCTCTTGATGAAGATCTCGGCCGCCTTCTCATACTCGTTGTCGCGGACCGAATCGAGCAGCAAAAGATAACCTATGATAATGTTTCCCGCCATCTCCACCATCCTGCGGGCGTGGAAATCGAGATACTCGTTATCGTTTTGATCGGTCACCATCTTAACCGTTTTCTCGTAATCATCGGTCATCCGTACCAGAATCTTCTTCAGATATTCCTGTTCCGGGTTGACCTTTTCCCCTTCGAACTCCCTGATGCGCGCTAAAAGACCTCCGGCGGTGACCCCGCGGATAGCGGCGACAACCTGCAATTGCGATGTCCCCTCATAGATAGTGGTGATGCGGGCATCCCTATAGATCCTCTCAACGGGAAAATCTTTCATAAACCCGGCTCCACCGTGGATCTGTATACTGTCATAAGCTATCTCATTGCAATATTCACTCGAGATAAGCTTAAGCAGGGGGGTGAACATATCGGCCAGCTTCTGGTATTTCCTGGACTCCTGTTTCTCCTCTGGGGTCAGAGTCCGGCGCTCGGCCAAAACGTTGTAATTTTTATAAATATCGACATACCTGGCTGTCTCGTACAACAGGGAACGTATAGCCTGTGTCTTCACCTTCATCATCGTGAGCATCTCGTACACGGCCGGAAACTGGATGATGGTTTTTCCGAACTGTACCCTCTCATTGGCATATTTCTCGGCCTCCCTGTACGCCGCCTCAGCGATACCAACCGACTGTGCCCCTATGCCAAGACGCGCGGAGTTCATCAACGCCATAACATATTTGATAAGGCCCATCTTCCTGTCGCCTACCAACCTGGCCGGCGCATTGGTGAAGACCATCTCGCATGTGGGCGATCCCTTGATACCAAGTTTATTCTCTATCCTGCGGATCTTTACGGCGCCATCGCGACGATCGTACAGGAACAGTGAGAGTCCCCTGCCATCCCTTGTTCCCTCCTCGGAGCGGGCAAGAACAAGGTCGATATCGGCGTCACCATTGGTGATAAAACGCTTCACGCCGTTGAGGTAATAGATATCCTTATCGGCATCATATTCCGCGCTGATAGAGGCTTTCAACTGTACCGCCTGAAGGTCCGATCCGGCGTCCGGCTCGGTGAGTACCATCGCCGCGGTGGCTCCCTTGCTGAAGCGGGGCAGAAACTCCTGTTTGATCTCTTCGCTGGCAAACTCGTTGAGAGTCTCAGCGCAATCCTGCAGTCCCCATATATTGGCGAAACCCGCATCTGCTCTCGACACCAGCTCTTCGGCCATCACGTATGGTACGACCGGGAAGTTGAGACCACCAAACCTGCGGGGCAGGGACATACCGATAAGACCGGCCTTGGTCAACACATCATAGTTCTCCTTGGTGCCGCGGGCATAGACAACGGCATTGTCGATCAGTTGAGGGCCCTCTTTATCCACCGATTCAGCGTTGGGCGCTATCACTTCACCTGAAATCTCCCCTACAATCTCGAGTACCTTGTCGTAGCTATCGATAGCATCCTCAAAATCGATCGGAGCGTAATCAAACTTGGCCGCATCCTCATAATTGTTCTCTTTAAGCGCCACTATCTTCTTCATCAGAGGATGGTTGAGGTGGAACTTAAGGTCTTTATTGTCGTTATAAAAATTTTCCATGATTTTTTCCTGTTAGTCGTTGCTATTTGGAATTCTTCTTGTAATAGTTTATGATCTTTGGCACCACATCGGAATAATCACCAATGATAACATAGTCGGCTATATTGTTTATAGGAGCGTTGGGATCGGTGTTGATGGAAATAATCATAGATGATTCCATCATCCCGGCGCGGTGCTGTATCTGTCCGGAGATACCGCAAGCGATGTATAGTTTTGGCCTTACCGTCACACCGGTCTGTCCAATCTGTCTGTCATGTTCTATAAACCCGGCATCTACCGCCGCGCGGGTACCTCCCACTTCAGCTCCCAGAACGTCGGCCAACTGGAAGAGAAGGTTGAAGTTTTCCTTTGACCCTACTCCATAGCCACCGGATACTATTATCTGCGCGCCTTTGATGTTGACCTTTTTATCTTCAACGTGACGTTCAATAATTTCAACAACAAAATCCTCCTTCTTTACAAGGTCGTTCACGTTCCAGACTTTAACCTCTCCCTTTACCGGAGAGGCCAGCTCCTCGCGTTTCATCACGCCCTCCCTGACGGTGGCCAACTGCGGCCTGGTGTCAGGATTGACTATGGTGGCGACTATATTTCCGCCAAAAGCGGGACGAATCTGGTACAAAAGATCTTTGTAGGTCGTATCTGTTTTCTTTTCGTAATGGTCCCCTATCTCCAGACTGGTACAGTCGGCCGTCAATCCGCTCTTCAATGCCGAAGCGATACGGGGAGCGAGATCGCGTCCAACCGTTGTAGCGCCGAAAAGGCCTATCTGGGGGTTTTGATTTTTTATGATACCGCAAACGATGCTTGTATGCGGAAGTGTCTGGTAGAACTCCAGGCGGGGATCCTCAGCTTTATGGACTATGTTGGCTCCATGGGCGTAAAGGATGTTTTCCAGGCCGTTAAGGTCTTTGCCTATGAGGATTCCTTCAACATTTACTTTCAACTGTTTCGCGAGTCCGCGGGCTTTCGTGAGCAATTCGAGGCTTACCTCGGCAACGGAATTTCCGTTGGTTTCACAATATACTATTATATTATTCACGGTTTCTTGTTTTTTGGGTTAACCTATGGTGTGGTTTCCTATGAGTTCGATAATAAGTTCCTCTATCTCCTTGTCGTTGGACTGTATCACCTTAGACTCTTTGGCCTTGAATACCACACTTTCAATGTTTTTAACCTTTGTAGGTGAACCTGAAAGGCCTAACGCGGCCTCGTCAGCTTCGATATCGGCCGCTCCTATCTCATTTAATTTCAAGTAAGGACGATCGTTCAGCAACTTGATATAATCTTCCGTAGCGTCCTGCAATTCGGAAGGTGTCCTGGCATGCTTGTACTTCATCACGTTCTTGGCGATACGGGGACGGCAAGCCGCGGCCGAGCCATGAACTGTCAGCAATACGGGGAAAGGTGTTTTGACCCGTTCCACTCCGTTATCCAGCCTGCGTCTGATGATAAGTGATTTTGAGTCGATTTTTTCGACCTCTTCGACATATGTGACCTGGGGCAGTCCGAGTTTTTCGGCTACCTGGGGGCCAACCTGAGCGGTGTCGCCGTCAATTGCCTGTCGACCCGCCACTATAATGTCATATTCAAGCTTTTTAATGGTCATCGCCAAAGCGTACGAGGTTGCCAGGGTATCGGAGCCGGCAAATTTCCTGTCGGTCAACAGATAACCCCCATCCGTACCCCTATAAAGTCCCTCACGGATTATCTCGGCGGCACGTCCGGGGCCCATCGTAAGAATCCGTACCTCTGTTCCGGGTACCATATCCTTTATTCTAAGCGCCTGTTCCAGCGCGTTAAGATCTTCAGGATTAAAAATAGCTTCAAGTGCGGCGCGATTAACGGTTCCATCAGCCTTCATAGCATCTTTTCCCACGTTTCGCGTATCCGGCACCTGCTTAGCTAACACAATGATTTTTAATGGTTTCATTGAAAAACATTTAGTTAAACTTGGATTACTCGGGGGGCAAATGTAATAGATTTTCCTTACGGGGCAAATCTGTTGGCCGAATTGTTGGAAAAAAGGCCGGTACCCTCATCTTGATCGATGAGGGTACAAACGAAGCAGTGGCCGTTAAAACAGTAAATTAGTTTGTCTACTTATAGGTTATAGGCTATCTTACAAGGGTCATCCTTCTCTTTGAAGGAACCGGATCTCCAAATCCCGTGTCAACTCTGGGTGGTATATAGGATACACTATAAACAATAGTTACCTCAACATCGTGGATGCCCAGAGGCAATCCTCCATCCTTTCTCACTTTGAGTATGGCGGGGGTAAGACTGCTCCAATGAACATCTGAATAATTTTTAAGTTCCTCCTGTTCATAGCTTTTCCCGTCTATTACCCAAACTATGCTATCGCCTTCAAATCTCTCACCATCAACACTAACAACCGCCGGTCTTAATTGTGGCAACCACACCCCTCTGTAGGTTGTAAGTCTCACCGGCACCTGAAAGCCCGTTACTTTACCGTTTTCGGTAACATTCCTGAATCCTCTTGATTGTATGACTGGTAATTCCAACATTGTTTTGTCCTCCTGGTTTTAATTGTTATTGATACTGATCAAACTTCCCCCAGATAACGTTTCATCATCACATGTTGACGTCTTATCTGGTCCGAAGCGTAACCCGGAACATCCTTGTTCCTTCCTTCATACTCACTCAGCAAATATCCATCCCAATCGTTATCCTTCAAGATCTGGATTATCCGGTCATAGGGTATTGTTGTCTCAATAAGATCATCGCTCATATTTGTGAACTTCGCGTGACAACAGTAAACATAGGGCAATAGAGGGATTATATCCTCCGGTTGGCTCACTTCACCGCTCACTCCCGGCATTGACATTCCTCCGCTTCTTTTCGCGAAAACTCCGAAATCGACGTTCAGTCCGAAGTTTTTGGTCCCCGTCTTCTCAATAAAATCCACATAATCATCTACCATCTTGGATTTGAGTAATGTTGGCATATGAATTTCAGGGCACATCTTAAAATCATACTCCTCGGCCACCGGAAGCGCCATCTCAATAAATTCCCGCCAGTTGCTTACCGGTGTAAGAATTTCGTCAATTACACCCAACTTGGTGCGTCCAATCTTGAATCCCAGTTTGTTGGCCAATTTAATATCGCGGACTATCATGTCATAAGACTCCTTGGAGGTCAGCTCCCTGCCCTGATTGCGCCTGGAATCGACCCAATGACCGTACTCCACAGGTATTATATTGTACTTGTTGAGCAAATTGAACCAACTATCGACCCATTCATCGGTAGGTTCAGGATAATTTGGGATATGACCGTTAGCCAGAATCTCGAGACCCTCAGCGCCCATATCATACATATCCATGAAACAGTCTTCAAGGGTCATTGAAACACCGAATTCGCCCTGATAACTGAAAATTGAGACCCCTCTCTTGGGACCTTTTCCCTGGGAAGATACCGGAACAGACCTTACCGGTTTAGGTTCAGATGCGGATGAACAAGCCGACAGTCCCCCCAACACGGGAACCGTTGCCAAAGTTGCCGCGCCTGCCGATAGTTTCAGAAATTTTTCTCTAGTAAGTTTCATTCTGCTTCGCTTTAATTATTAATATTTGTTAACAAATATAAACAAATGTTATGGAACCAATCAATATAAATCGCTAAAACTTCGGAATTATTGGGCGATAACTCTTTTCAGCCTATTAAGGTTGTGATTCCTAAGTTTTACTGTCATCATGTCGGGACCCGAATAATATCGCAACATCAAACTTTTGGACACTCTTGTCTTATCTACAACTTCCCGGGGGACAGTATAAGAAAACCTGGCGATCTTCCTGTTTTCATACGAGTAGCCGGTAACTACATTTACCGAGGTAGAGTCTGATATGGCTATATCCTTTGTCTCTTCCGATATTGACCGCGAGAAATCGGATTCCCTGCGGTCGATTTTCATTGGGTAAGCCTGGCCATCGATTATCCAGAAAATATCATCGCTTACCTCAAAACTTGACCCGGAAAGAGTCAGTATGTCGTAAGCTTTGTAGGTAACACCGTTACCTTGGCCACTCTCCTTGACAACCGATTGTTCCACGGATATCAAGGGCGATCTTCTATTGTAATCCCTCAGTATATACCTCAGTGAAACTCTTTTGGTGGAGTAGGCTACATCCTCCTCGCTTATGACCCTGTTGAGCGGGAAACAACCTGGCAGGGAAACGCCAAGGATAATCGCGGCCGCCAGAATTACCGGCGATAGGGTTGACCGCATATTTTTTGTTTTATCTTTCATTTCTGTATATAATTTATTAAAAAACGATCAAAACCTAAATAATTATGAACACCTGATAGGCATATATATACAAATTTACAGTAATTTTTTTTGATGACGCATAAAAAAACCCGGCCAATATCTGGCCGGGTAAAAAATCAAATAAACTATACTCAGGATCAATATGATAATCCGTATCCAAAGGTATATTTACCGTTTGTATCGAACGGAACATCTTCAAGGTTGTTCCTAACATCTTCCATTGTGGCCGGTATCTCGAAAGGCATCTTGCCCACCGGATTGAATCCTCCAAATACCACCTCCATCAAAGGCTCGTCAAGTGGGTTGAAAAGTATAAACGAAGCGTCGACAGTCTCCTCCCAATCTTCCGGAAGTACGACCCAGGAGCCTGAAACATCAACACCTACAACCACAGGCTTGCCGGTAGCTTTCAGTTTTTTGATGTTATCATAATAAACGGCGGGGTAAGTTATATCAATCTCCGTAGCGGCCGCGCCTCCACCAAAACCTCCACCAAAACCTCCACCTGTTCTGGGCGCGGAGTTGGTAGTTCTTACCAGAATAACGTCGGCGTCCGCGGGTTTATCAACAACTGTAGCATATTTTGCTATAGCCGCCGACTCAATACCCTCAGCGTAAACTTTCTTTTTAGATTCGGTTGAAACCGGAAGTACCCCTTTGTTGGTAAGCAAGACTATAGACTCAAGTTGTGCCTGGTATCCGGCAGCCTGGTTCTCTTCGCTCTGCACTATAATATCAGCGGCCTCCGGATCAACATAAGGATTCTCAAACAGCCCCAGCAGGAAATGCCATTGCAGTATTCTGGATGCGGCCTGGTTTATCCTCTCTTCGGTAACTTTTCCCTCGTTTACCAGTTCAATAACCAGTTGGTTGTTTGTCTCGCTACCCATCTGGTCAACTCCGGCGTTGATGATCATCTCCATATTGTCTTTGAGGGTTGTCTTGCCCTGCAGGCGCGGATTCAGAGGACCGCGACCCACTACTCCCCAGTCGGTGCAAATAGCTCCTTTGAAGCCCAGCTGGTTGTACAGTACCTCTGTCGAAATATAATATGAGTAGTTGACGTTCAGGGTATCGTAGTATGTGCCGCTGTAGTATCCCATAGCCGCCAAAGCTCCCGCTTCTATACCGGCTTTCCAAGGAATCAGGTGATAATCGAAGTTGTTTCCCGGATAAACCAGCCAATTTCCCCCACCTCCTTCATGCGGACCGGCTCCGGGCCAGTGTTTCAGGTGGACAAGAATCTTGTCCTGGCCTACCTTGTCGCCCTGCGCTCCTTCCATAAAAGCCAGCATCATTTCGGATGTCAGATTGGCGTCTTCAGAGAAAGCTCCCGCATTTCTGCTCCACCTGGGATCCGTGCCAACGTCTATCTGCGGCCCAAGGATCATGTGGAGGCCTACAGCCCTATACTCTTGTGCCGTGATTTCACCGAATTTTCTCATCATATCCAGATTGCGGGACGCGGTGATACCTACCTGACCTTCCGTGCTGGGCCATTGTGAAAAATACTGTGTGCCGCTAACATGTGCTCCCAGTTTCGCCCCGTGCCTCGGATCGGTTGAGAACATGATAGGGATACCCAGACGGGTCGCTTCGGCGATCTCCTGCATGCCGTTGGACCATTGGGCGAACAACTTGGGTTCAGCGACGCCGTTGTTAAGAATGTTCCTGAAGTTTCTGACCTCGATATAATCTTTGGCCGTTGCTGTTCTTCTCATCTGTCCCATTGCCATACCGCCACCGGCCGGTTGCTGTCCTCCCGGGCCGATAGGTCCGGCATAAGTTTCATTGACGCCCGCAAGCGCGGCCTTTTCCTCGTCGGTCAGGTCATACTTAACCACGCCATCAGGTGAAACGGCAATGTTCGGATGGAACATCAACCCCACCTTTTCCTCAAGAGTCATTTGACTTATAAGATCGTCTATCCTATCCTGAACGGGCAGACGCCAATCTTCGTAAGCATCAAGCTCGCCGTTCTTGTTGAGGTCTTTGAACTGATAACCTTTTACGGTCAAAATTTCACTGTTCCTGGCCTCTATTGACGGTTGTTCCAGCTTTGGTCCGCAACTGGCGACAACTATCGCCAAAGAAGCGAGAAACATCATCGATTTGGTTAATCTCATTTTTTTATTGAATTTGTTGGTGAATAATATAAATAACTGTCCGAAAACTCTTTAACTCTAGACAGTTTAAAAATGTAAATATTCCTAAAAATAAATAAAATAATGGAAATAATAGCCGAAGAATCGTTATAATTGTTCAATTTTAACGATTATAGCTCAATCCACTATGAATAGACGCAAATTACTTGTCAATACCGGTAAACTGGCAGGATGTATGGCTCTTGGATTCGGTATTTCCGAACTCAGCGCTATGACCGGACAACCGACCATACCGGGCGGACAAAACCTTATGTACGGAGCCGGAGAGAACGAAATTCCCGAACTGCCATGGCCTTATGTCGCCCTTGACCCCGAAGATGTACGCAGAAAAGGTCATATAAGAACATATGAGGGGGGCTGCTGTTACGGAGCCTTCGCCGCTATATTGGAACCGTTGGCCGATAAAATTGGATTCCCATATACCCAGATACCGGCCAAGATGATGGTTTATGGCAGAGGCGGCGCCGGTTTTAAAAGTCTATGCGGCGCCCTCAACGGAGCCGTTGCGGCAATGTCGCTGGTATCGGACAGTCTTTCGATTATCCAGAGGGAAAAGCAGTTGGGCGAATGGTACAAAACATATCCCTTTCCGAGCGATATTGGCAACAGATACGCCACGGAACATTCATTCCTGGTAGAGAGTTACAAATCCGACAAGGAGCTGCCAACAAGTATAGCTAATTCGGTAAATTGTGATCTATCGGTGGCCAACTGGCTTGAAGTGTCGGGTCTCCCCTATGAAGCCCCTGAAAGAGGCGAACGGTGCGCCCGGTTGGTTGGCGACGTCGCCGCCCAGGCGGTAATAATCCTTAATAATGAGTTGACTTAACGAGGTCCGAATATTTTGATAATATACGATTTCCTATTTGCGTTATAGATAGTAAAATACTTATACGGTTAACTTTATGTGCCTAAATTAAAACTTAAAGTTCCAATGATCTTCGAATTGAGAAAAAGATTGGTCACTATTACTGGTTTGTTTTTATTGAGTAGCCTGTTATTTTCCCAATATTCTACCAAAACAGTCGATATTGATCATGATAATTACCGTAATTTAAACCTATCTGAAATTGCTGATAATATAACAACCGTAACTCTGTCAACTCCTTCTGAATACCCCCTTTATAATATACAGGATTTAATAATAACCGATATTTATTTCTTTGTTTTTGCCAGTTGTGATGAAAGAAAAACACCTAATCAGGTTTTTCAGTACAGAAACGATGGCTCGTTCGTGCGCCGAATTGGTCTGAAAAACGAAAAAACAGGGAAAATTTTTGACGCGACAGATCTTTATTTTGACAACAATAAATTATATGTACAACATCTTGGTTCTATGAGAGAATTCGATTTGGAGGGGAACTGCATCTCAATTTTTACTTTGGACAATTTTGATAATTACGTATACAATGGATACTTGTGGTCTAATTATACGGAAGCAGACTTTGACAAAGGTATAACAAGTTATTTCTTAACAAGAAAGAGGCTGGGAACGGACAAAATGGAGGAAGTTTCCCTTAAATATCAAGTACCCATGATGGATGAAACTATGCGGCAAAGTCGGGTTTATATTGGAGGTAAGACAAGCTATTCGATTGTGAATGGCGCATTATACGTTATTTCCAGTGAAAATAATACAGTTTATCGTACTGATCCGAAATATAACATAAACTCATTGCTCACGTTTAATGTTAAAAAAGAAAAACGAGCGAATACTGTTTCGAGTTTTGTTTTCGGTAATTATGTACAATATGCTTATATCTATGAGGGGGTTCAATATGTTTATATCTATACCCTGGCAACTGATACCGGTGTTAATATTAAATTAGGCAGAGACAGCCGAGGAGATTTAGTTTCGGGGTTAATAGACGATATTATGGACAACGGTTTTATAAGAATAAGGAGTACAAACATAAGCGACAAGGTCTTTTTTACGCTTAGTGAAGATTTTGAAGATAAAACAAGAGTGAAAGACCCCGATAAAATGTCTATTTACATTGTGGATATAAGGTGATGTGGAAACTTATTACAAGAAAAATTTTTTATCTGTTAATACTCATTTTTCTTGATTCCTGTTGTAGAAATGATGGAGGCGATCTTTTTGTTATCAACGCATCAGTGAACGATGATGCGCATAATCTTTCAGAGATCGCTCAAGATGTTGTGGCAATCCCTCTTGAAACAAACGAAAATTGTTTGATTTCATACATAAATAGGGTGATTTCTACCAAGGAACATTTTTTTGTACTGTCTGATTGTATATACATGTTCAACAGACAAGGGGAGTTTGAAAGAAAAATCGGGTCTTTAGGCAGGGGTCCAGAGGAATATACGGGGATATCAACATTCGCGGTTGATGAAATAAGTGAAAGGATTATAGTCGCTTCCCGGAATAAACTTCTCTGTTTTGGATTTAATGGTGACTTTATTTTCAGTGTTCCCGTCAACAAGTTTGTTGAGTATATAGTTGGTGAAGAGGTGCTGTTAATATCTTCCAAAATGGGGGTACCTGTTGATGATGGAACATTCGCCAACACTACCTGGCTTTATCGGCTCAACAGTGAACTTACCGTTCTTGACAGCATTATGGTTAAACAAATTATTTTACCGTCAATAATAGGTTCAATTTTCCCCGGATCAAGGATAATAACCACGCTAAACAAAAAACAGTATCTATTTTATCACGTTCTCTATGAAGAACCGATTGTTAGAGATACATTGTACATTATTGAAAGCGACAAGCTAACTCCATCTATAAAGATAGATTTTGCCGAGGCATCAAGAAATGGAGAGGATTTTATAATGATAAACATGTACAGAACCGATCGTTATGTTTTTGCGGATTACAAATTTGGGGAGATGTATCTCTTTTGCTACGATTTATTGAATGATCAACAATATAATGTAATTGACGGGTTCAATGATGATTTCCTTAATACAGGCACCGCAAAACTTCAATTGCTCGATGCTGACGATGGTACGATGTACTTTACAAAACAATCCAACGAGGTATCAGGTATTTTTGAAGGTGTGGATGATTTCGATAACCCGGTAATAATTCTTGTTCAACTCTATGAGTAAAACGGTCTCAAAATGACCATCCCAGGTGGATGTCAAAATATTTTGATGCCAAAAAAGGAAAACTGTGGGTTAGAGATCGCGCAATGCTGTATCTATTCTTCTAAGTGTCTCCTCCTTGCCAATAAACGCGCTGATAGCGAAGATATTGGGACCTTGGTTTGTTCCCAGAACGGCTATTCTCCAGGCATTCATCACCTTGCCAATAGGGTTACCACTCTCCTCTATCCACCGGCGCACTTTTTCCTCGGCGTCCGCATCATCAAAACTGGGAATATCTTTTAATACCTCGGCCAACGCCGCCAATCGGGCTTTCTGCTCCTCGTCCCAGCTCTTTTTGAGAGCTTTTTCATCGTACTCCACGGGCGCAAAAAACATATAACGGGTAAGTTCCAACATATCGGCCACAAATGTCGCTCTCTCTTTGATCAAACCTACCGCTCTGGCGGCACGGTCGATCGATACTTCAACCCCGTTATCTTTCAAGAGAGGCAGAAAAAGTTCCGCCAGCTCCTCATCGCTTTTCTTGTGCAGATAATATGCGTTGAACCATTTCGCCTTCTCAGGGTTGAAACGGGCCCCGGACTTCCCCACCCTGTCAAGTGAAAAGGCATCTATAAGCTCATCCATCGAAAAAATCTCCTGTTCGGTGCCCGGGTTCCAGCCCAGCAACGCCAACATATTTACAAACGCTTCGGGAAAATATCCCGCCTCGCGGTAACCCGAAGATATTTCACCATCAGCCGCTTCCCACTGCAACGGAAAGACGGGAAAACCAAGTTTATCGCCATCCCTCTTGCTCAGCTTGCCCTGTCCCTGTGGCTTCAGCAACAACGGCAGATGCGCGAATCGCGGCATGCTGTCCTCCCAGCCAAAAGCCCTGTAAAGAAGATAGTGCAACGGCAACGACGGCAACCACTCCTCACCTCGTATAACATGGGATATCTCCATAAGATGGTCGTCCACGATGTTGGCCAGATGATATGTGGGCAACTGGTCGGCCGACTTATACAAAACCTTATCGTCGAGCGTGGATGTGTTGACCTTTATATCGCCCCGGATCAGGTCATTCATCCCGACATCTTCATCCTCCGGCATCTTGAAGCGGATAACCCAGTTATCGCCCCTATCCAGCCGTTCATTAACATCGACAACCGACAAGGTCAGGGAGTTGCACAGCGATAACCGTACCGAAGCGTCGTATGAGAAAGTCTCCCCTTCAGCCTCTTTCGCCTTGCGGAGAGCGTCAAGATCTTCAGCGGTATCGAAAGCGTAATAGGCGTTGCCCGAGTCTATAAGCCGCATCGCATATTTGTGGTATATCTCCTTTCTCTCGCTCTGCCGGTACGGGGCGTGGGAACCAACCAAGTCGGCTCCAATACCCTCATCGATTTTTATTCCGCACCAATCGAGCGATTCAACTATATACTCCTCCGATCCCGGAACATAGCGCTGCGAGTCGGTATCCTCGATACGCAACAGAAAATCGCCTCCATGTTTGCGGGCAAAAAGATAGTTGTACAACGCCGTGCGTACCCCGCCAATATGGAGGGGACCGGTGGGACTAGGGGCAAAACGAACCCTGACTCGTTTGTTTTGAGACATGTTATTTGAATTTTAGCGACAAAAGGTTCGGATTTGTACTCCATAAGAGAGTCGAACTCTTATTTGCAGAATGAGAATCTGCCGTCCTAACCGTTAGACGAATGGAGCATTTCAAGACCGCAAATATAGGCCATATTTTTTTATGTAACAATAAAATGCGCCAAAACTTTTACGGCTACCAGTTTGCTACGCCAAAAGGTATGTGTACCAGCGGTATATTGTCAATATGTTCAAGATGCGAGGCCTGATCGTCGAAATAAATATGTGGCCGCATCACCTCCAGTATCCTTTTTTTCTCTATGCCTCCAAGAAAAAATGTCTCGTCGACGCTCACTCCCCAACTTTTAAGGGTGTTGATCATCCTTTCGTGCGCCGGGGCGTTACGGGCGGTGACTATGGAGATGGTGACCATACGTTGGTATGATGGGTCGGCCTCCAGGCGGCCGTTCTCCATCTCCTGGAACAGCGATATTTTCTTGAAGAGATCCTGCAACGGACCCGGATTGATGGGGATATCCGAGAGTCTTGTCTCCGAGTCCTGAAATTTTTTCAGGTCGTTTGTCGATTTGAAAACCGCCTCGGCCGAATCATCGGCAATCACCCCGTCGAAGTCGAAAGCGATCCTCAGCCCGGGATCGTTGTCGTCATCCTCTATCCTCGCGGCCATCACCCTACCGGCCGGAAAACCTGCGACTATGGCTCTGTCCACATCTTCGCTATTGGCCGACAGAAAAAGGGAGGCGTTAAAAGCGGGAAGATATGGATAGGGCGACTTACCGGAAAAAAATCCGGCACGGGAAATGTCCAGGCCATATTCCCGTATGGAACGGAAGACCCTCATCCCGGTCTCGGGACTGTTCCTCGACAGCAAAACGACCTCTACAGGCCGCTGCTCCGAAAAAATAGTGTTCAGGGATAAAAAGCGGCGGATAAAGGGAAAAGCGACCCCCTTTTTCAGGGTGTTGTCGATATTTTGCTCCTGGTACTCGCGATAGGCTTTGATCCCCTTTTCGATGTAAACACGATCCGATTCCGACAGGTCGAACAGGGCGCTCGAAGCTATGGCAACAACAAATTTATCTTCAATGGGAAACGCCATTCTCGCGATTTTGACCCAAAGATACAAAATTCCGGGGCAAAAGTTTTAGCTGTATTTATCATAGCCTGTGATTCCGATTCATAATGAATTCAATGACTCCCTACATTAGTAAGACACATTTGCCATGGCCAACTACGCAGAAAAAAGGCACTTTTTTTTGAAAATTAATTAAAATGCGGGTATTCAACCCCCTTTCAGAGGTCGATTTTTATCCCCATCCTGACCGAAAAATTGGTTGTCCGGTCTGTTTTGTAAGATATTGGCTGTCCTTTTGTATAGAAATAATACTGCAACAGAGGTTCTGCGTAAAGAGTGAAATCCCCGAATAACTTATAACCAACGCCCACTCCCATGTTCAATGAAAGCATCGGCTCGGACGGGGTATCTTTAAAGATGGAGGAGACAGAGGTGCCGACACTGTTGTAAATTGTTGTTATCCCCTTCGCCATAAGAGCCTTTTCAGCGGCAAAGCCTGTCTTCGCGTAAAGCGACCAGGCCGGATGCCCCTTCAACAATGGCCAGGAGAGCGAAACAGGAATTCCAAAATAATGGAGCTTTTGTTGGTAGAAAGCATTGTTGGCGGTTCGGGATCCGATATGCGACTCCATATAAGTATAAAACAATCCCGTGCCTATTCCAAGTCCGCTACCTATCTGTTTGTTGACCGATGCGCCAAATGAAACAGGCAACTTATGGACAAGGTTGCCCGATGGAAGCGCATAAGTGTTGTCCAAATGGTTTATCAGCAACAATCTTGTCTTTAAACCCGTCGTCGTGTACCCATTCAAACTCAAAAAAGATGAGGGAGTGCCCATCGTTCCATACGTTCCATGGTTATTGTCAACTTTACCGGTTATAGATATAGCGTTGGCCGCGAACAGAACGGTCCATTTATCCTGTGGATAGTCGGCTTCTTCGCGGACATCCCGCAATTCCCGCAGGTATTCCGACAGATCATAGGTCTTTTCCGGAGCCACAACCAGATTCGGAGACGAACTCTTCAGTGGATGAATTTCGGGACTTTCCACGAACAAACCTTTATCGCGGTTTAAACCGGCAACAATGTTATTAGGCCCGGTTTGTTGGCCATTCACTACGGCCAAATCAATAATTGAACTTGAAGACAGTAAAGTTGCTGTATATGAAGTCGATTCTATTGACATTGATTTTGCCGAAAGATTGCTTGACAGTTGATCCTGGTTGGCGGATTCACCACCGGTGATACCATTTCCCGCATTTTCTGGTGCCATGTAATTGGCCGCGGGTCCATCTATCGTTCTTGATGTTGTTTCGGCCACTTTAATATCCCGTTGTTTCGGCCCGAACAGAAAGTAGCCTCCGGCGCCAAGACCTATTATCAGCAACAAAGCGGCGGCATATCGGAAAAATGGGATCAAAGCATATCTCTTTCTTTCCATCTCCTCATCTACGGCGGAGATAGACTTTTTGAGATTTTCCCAACCCGACATATCCACGTAGGGATCTCCCTCGTAAAGTTTCTCTTTCAATATGCCATCCAACTTATGATGTTCCATTTTTCGCGTGTTCAATTCATTGATGAAAGCTTTGCCGCGTTGAGGTGTTCCCCGATCCTCTCCATCATCATATTTCTTGCCCTGATCAATCTGTTCTTAGATGTTTTGGAGGTTATCTTGAGCAACTTGGCTATCTCCTCATGATTATANCCCTCCACACAANAAAGAGTTAAAACAACCCTGTAATTATCGGGCAGACGGTTTATTTCGTTCATAAGCTCAATATATCCGAGAGAATCCAATCCTTCAGGTTCTTTAACATCATCAACAACATGGCTATTCCCAAAATCCAGTGTAGATTCACGTTTATTCCTCTTCAGATAATCAAGAGAAATATTGATAAATATACGTCGAAGCCAACCTTCGAATGAACCGGTACCCTTATACTCTTTTATTTTCACAAAAACCTTCATAAATCCATCATGTACAAGATCTTCAGCTATAGTTCTGTTTCCTGTCAACCGATAACACACCCCAAACATTTTGGGCAAATATCTCCTGTAGAGCTCCTCCCTGGCGCCCATATCGCGGTTACAACAGCCCTCTATCAACTCTTTTTCCGTCAACTATCTCTTCATTAATCCCATCAAAATTAAGTTTATTTTTATACACTATAAAACCGCATCATACTAAACAGATAGAACAAAAATTAAAAGAGGTTTTCATCTTTATTGGATTTTAAAGTTGATCTTAAAGGTTAATGTATTTGTGTAAAGTGTAGGGGCATCATTGGTCCGAACAAATTCAAACCGGTATTTAAACCCGGTGCGATAACTGCCCTTTTCTAAAAACTCTTGATGGGTGCTTTCATAAAAACCATGCTCCCATCGCCATACACTGTCCCGACTATCTACCCAGGGTTGTTCAAAAACAACCGTTTCATCCGCATTAAAAGGGTACGCCGCGATTCCAATTTTATTGTAACCACGGAAAGTATAAGGTTTACCATAGTCCTGATCATTGGAACCGTAAACCTTACAAAAATCATTGCCAATAAATTCAGGATACGCAAAACCAGGAAAAAAATAAAAGTTTTCATTAGTTTTATTCGTAACCGAAAAATAAAAGGCAAAGTTCTCCCCTTCGTTAAAAACCGTGGCGGCCTCGCCGGCTTCGTTAAGCAGGCAAAACTTGAATTCAAAGCCATCGACCACTTTTTTTATGGCCGTGGTTTCACTGTCGGGGAAAATTTCCCAAAGATCGTCTTGTTCACATCCCGATGTTATTGCCCCACATAACAACAACATGGGTAGGCAGATATTAAAAATATTTGTTTTCATGTCTTTGGTATTTATCGTTAAACA
>JGI24710J26742_10002319_pt1 | contig 16910 bp, 8 predicted proteins | sample BioPla2DNA2_FD_26742 | JGI IMG/M metagenome (IMG submission 26742) | reverse complement strand
AACTTGCGTATCCGAATATAAAACAGGAAAAAGATTGTTTGTTAAAAAATCACTGCCACCTAAATTTGAAAAATCATATTCTATACATATTCCCTTTCCTTCTGAAGCATAATGTGCCCACATTATTTCATTAAGGTGATCAGTACTTAATGAAAATACTTTCATTCTTTGACGAATCTTGCTAACTGAATAAAGAGATTCATTTTCACTTTTTTCATATATATATTTTTTTAGTAACTCCATATTCTTTTCAATTATGGGATCTGTTTTTTCTTGTTTCTTTTTTGGAGTCACAATAGCAGGATTGTCTAGTTTACTTATTTGATATAATTTCTGAAGCTCTGGATCACTAAATACAACATTTTTAAATGTTTCTCCAAAGACTGGTATATTCTCCTTTATAAACTGTGAATTTTTGTCTACTTTTATATCTGAAATATTAAACTTGAAATTACTATCAAAAACATCGTTAAATTCACTGCAAGGGCAAAACCACCCAGTTTGATTTTGTAACATTTCTAACGTATGGGTATTACCATCAGTTGGTGCCATTCTATATTTAAATAGCCTTTTAGGAATATTTTCATTTTTCAGATCAACTGCTATTTGAAAAGCGACGGTTTCATTAAGATAGTCTTTTAGTAAAAGACGTTCAAATTGTTCTAACCATTTCATTCCTTCCCTCCAAATACCTTTTCTCTATGCCAATCTAAAAACGATAAATGTTTTTCATCAATCCATCTTAATCTTGTGTCTTTGTTTATACCGATTATTTTATATTCTGATTCTGGAATTGTTTTACTTATTATGATTTTTCCGGTATTGTCAAAGCTGATGAGGCCTGTGTCGAACAGGGCGTCTAGGTTGGCAGAGAGTAAAAAGCCATTATACACATTTAAGCGTTCGCTATCGTTTGCGCATTCTGCCCAGGGTTTTATGTGGCTGGCACGCAATAGTTCAGGAAGGCTGATAGTGCTAACCGCACAGCAGCCCTTCCAATATCTTAAAAGCGCACGCCTAAAAACATCTTGTCCTATGCGTTGTTTTACAAGGCGCTCTTTTTCGGTTCCTTTTATTTCTGGATTATTGGATAGGGCGTTTTCCAATTCATTTTGAAAATCAGCAAGGGGTTGTTCAGGGAGCGATATAAGCAATTCTGCAGCTCGTCTTAAAACAAGACCTAGAACACTTTCGTCCCAGACACGAATACTTCCGTCAGCTTTGAAAATTTCGGGTGGCAAGTCACGTCTAAGTTCGGATTTTTCTATATTCTCTGTCAGTTCTAATTGATATTTTTCGCTTAAACCAGAGTTCATTGTAATTATTGCCTGTCCGGGATGTACGGAGGAAGCAAGGATAACTTTTATCTCATCGCTGCTTCCAACTACTTCCCATCCGTTATCGTGGCCTGCCTTTGCCAAAAGGCCTTGTTCTAAACTGTTCATATCTACCTTTATTTAGATTTCGTTTTCACTCGTTGTAATCTCTTCTTCGTCCCAAGCTTCAAGTACCAGGCGCATTGTGCGGTATTCGCCGAACGCTTTTAGTTCTTTGTCTTTAAGGACCCGAAAGCTTTCGCTGGGGTAGTCTTCGCCCATAACGCTTTTGGGGTCGAGTATGTAGCATAGTTCTTCGCGTGAAAGGCCGTAAAGGCGGGCGTAGTGGGCGTCGAGTTGGGCTCGGATGAGTGCACGCCGTTCTGGGTTCCAGGGGAAGGGCGGGAATTCTTCGGCATTTAACTTGTCTACTGCAGAAATTTTAGCATCAAAAGCNAGTTGCCCTTCTCCGNCTGCTCTTTTCCTTTGCATAAGGATGGCTTCTTTCAGGTCTTTGTCCGATGAGTTCCACACATCTTCTGCAAGGGCTGCTATGTCATAGGCAGAATAACAGAGTTCCAGCACCCGAGGAACAATAAAAAGCAAGTCCTCCTTTGAATAGACTGATGGAGGAAGGACGGGAAATTGTTTAATATAAAAAAAGTTTAAATTAGTTCCACCCAGTTTATGCCTTGCTATAAAATCAAAAACTAAACTATTTATATTTCCTGTTAAACACAGAATGTTATCGCTGCTTTTGTAGTTATCAAAAATAAATAACGGCATATTGTTTCCCACTGCCGACCTTGGAATAATACTTGCAATCACCGTTCTTTCGTTGGTTGTATTTGTAATATTTCTCCACCCCATAAGCCAGCGCGGGCTGTTTTCTTCTATGCGTTTTTCACATTCGTGTAATAATTTAGCATCATCTTTAATAGAAAAAAGATCGGAAAGGAAGGTCCATTCTTTGGCATCGCGGTAATTTCCCATTGCCTCCCTAAGACTATTTGCATTACCCAAAAGCCAGGCCTTGGCAATATCCGATGGAAGACTTGTAATGCGCGCAAGTACTTCTTTTTTGTCCACCCAGTAACGGGGCTTGGGCTTCCAGTGGGGGTCTGCCTTTTCGCTCTCTTGGGCATCGCGCACCTTTGTATTCGGTTCGGCATTTGAATCCGGAATTTTCCTATTGGTTTGGGGTTCTTCTTCGTAGCTTGTCCAGCGATGGTCAAATTGATGCATCATTTTTGCCTCATAAAGGGGAAGNCNATNGGNNNCATCTTCGCTCTGGAAGAGATGGGAATCATTTGACATATCAAATAATCTTATAAAACGTATGCCCCAAGGGTTTTCTTCCTGCGCTTCTTTTAAAGAAGAATCGTGAATTAAAACCGGCACTTTTGTGTATATTCTTTTGGTAAGATCTGCATCCCTTTGGCTTCTAAATACTGGGCAAGTTTTTGTGTTTGGATTTATAAGCGCAAAGTCTTCGGGGCTCAAAGTAAAATGCCGTCTTTCATCGGCAAGCTGCGACACATTGCTTAGAAAAAAAGCAAAGTCAGTATAGGGCGCAGGTCCCAGTGTTTGAAGGGCAAATTTAAAGCTACGGTGAACTCCAGGAAAAAGTGCTTCACTGTTTTCAAAATCGTAAAATGAATGCAGCATTCCCTTTGTTGCTATATGGCTAAAATAAGTTTTTGTGGAATCATCTGTTGCAATGCCGCTCGGTGTTATAAAGCCTGCTCGGCCCTTTATGCTTTTTAGATAGAGTATTAGTTCTGCAAAGAGGGCATAACTATTGACATCCCCAATGCCAGTTAAGGGGTAGCGACCATTTTCATTTTCATAGAGGTGGGCAAAATTACTTGTTGCTTCTGAATGCCGTTTTGCCTTTTCAAAGGCAGCATGGAGGTCTTTTTCATTTTGATTTTTACTTTTGACTAAATCTGCAATCTTTTTGCCCCGTTCTGCCTTGTTTTTTGCATTGGCTATTTCTGGAGAGCGAGAGGCAAAAAATTCTTCTTCCTGAAGTTTAAGCCGTTCCCAAGGAGGGTTTGCAAGCACGCAGTCAAAGCCACCGCCTTTTAAAAAAACATCGGGGAATTCAATTGGCCAATGGAAGAACAGTACTTCTTTCGCAATAACTTGGGATTTTTCTCTAACCCCCACCTGAAAGGCAGATTCCGGCAAACCTTCTAGTATGAGCTTTAGATCTTCACTCGTCGGGACAATAGCCTTCTTTTCTTTCTCCATAAAAAAAGCAGCCATCCATAGATCGCAGGCAGTTTTAAGACGTAAAAAATCCTCATTCTGCATAAAGTTTTTATACGCCAACTCCTTTTTTTGAATATCTAAAAGACTCGTATCCTCCATTTTTTCTAACTCAATATATAAATTGGTAAGCTGCACATTTTCAGTTAAGTTGTCGAAAAGGCCTAGCTCTTTGGATTGGTTTAATTCTTCTTGGTTTCTCTTTCTTAAATGTCCAGAATGTTTTTTATCATCACCAGAAAGAGCCTTGTAGGCCGCATCGGGGATTCCTTTTTTTAAAACAGCAAGGTCAGTTAAGCCCACAAGAGAATTCCCACATTTTATATGATGGTTCAAAAACCCAAGAGGCTTACCCGGCTCATAGCCTTCAAGCCAAAGGGCAGTGCGCGCAAGTTCAACAGCCATCGGGTTTAGATCGACCCCGTAAATACACTTGTTTATAACAAGGCGCAAAGAATGCTGGTAATCTGCCTTGCCCCCCAAGGCCTCCGCATGGGACTCGGCAATACGTCGTGCTGCAGCTAATAAAAAATGCCCAGAACCGCAAGCTGGGTCAATAATTTTTAAGGAAAGAATAGCATCTGGGCCGGAAACTTCTTTTTCTTTTATAAGCGGAACAAGGGCAGATTTAACAAGTTCTTGGACCAAAGAATCGGGGGTATAATACGAACCCGTTGTCTTTCTAGCGTTTCCAGCCTTTGAACCAGTTTCAGAATCGATACCGACAAAAGAAAAACTCATACTCGCTAAATCAATAACAGGTACAAGCTCAAGAAGACTTTCATAAATTGATCCAAATTCTTCGGTACCCATATTTTGATAATCTACAAGATTTAAGCGATTGTCGATTAAGGCCCATCTTAGACCCTTTATTGCAGAAAGAAGATAATAGTTTTCAAGCTTGCAGGATTCTAGTTCCAGACATGCTTCCTTTGAAAAAATCCCCCCTAGACCCGGAAGGGCAAGATTTTCGTCGCCTTCTCTTAAGGCAGAAAAAACAATTTGAACCCCTTGCCAAAGATCAGAATAGCGATCATAACGGTTTCGTCTAAGACAAATATCTTTTAAGCGAGCCATACTATAGCCATTTTGGTAGCGCTCCGCTTTTTTTCGCATCTCTGCATCATCGGTTTGTTGAAACAAAAGCCCACGCTCTTCAATAGTAAATAAAAATAAAAACCGATATACAATACGCAAAAGCTCTTTGTAAAAATCTTCTTTTGAAAAACGCCCATCTTCAATTTTTTCTCGCAATGCTGTATTTGCCCTGGCTTTTATAAATCCACTTCCCAGTTCCAGCAAAGCCCTTGTTACCCCATGGCGCAAACCTTCGTGGATTCTGCTCCCTGTCTCAATTCCTTCTGCCCGCCATTTTTGCCACACTGTCGTACGACTACAATGCAACAGATACCACAGAGCGCGGAAGTCGGGAAACCTCTCTTCGTTCATTATTGCTTCAAGGTCAAACTCTATAAAACTGGGTCTAACAAGAGATTGGTTTTTCATAACAAGGCGGATGGTTTTTGCATTTGTGCAAATTGCCCAATCATGTTTTTCTGATGTATTTAAATAGGCTTGGCTTAAGCCATAAAGGCTTCTTTTTTTTCGCCCTTCCCCTTCCAATACAAAGGCCTCATTCTTTTCATCCTGCGACAAATGGGAAAAACCCATAAAAATTGGTAAGCCCTCTTCGCTTATATGCATAATTTTAGATTTTGGTTCAGATTCAAAAATTTCTTCTGTATCTTTGTTTAAGGAATAGCCCAAAACTTCTTTTAGAAACCCAAGGATAAATTTTTGGCACAATGCTTTATAAACATCAGGTTTTTGTTCGTAGTCTTTTAATTCATTCCAATGCGCTTTTGCTATCTGAAAAGCTCTTCCGTATTCATCGCTTATCCGTATGCCTTTTGGTAGACCATAGTCTTTTGCAGCTTGCCAGCTACCCTTTCCGCTTGCAATTTTTTCAAACAGAGCTGGGCTAAAGACCTGATTTTCAAGTGTAATTGTTTCAAAGCTTAGATTTTTAGAACGCAATTTTTTCATTTTTAAAGCCTCCCAGATGGCAAGACCACATAGACAGCAATAAGGTCGAGAGGCAAACAAGCTTGAACGCTCGTTTTTATACCACTTATATTCGAAGCGCTACGCACTCGACCGTGATCATCTTTTAACATTTCTGCCCTTTTATTTGCTTCAGCTATAAAAAGATCTTTGTTTTCTTTATACCAGGCAAGAGACTCGTTTATGTTTCGCATCATAACTGACTCTTCGAGGTTTTTATCCAATTTTAAATCTAAAAAGGTTTCGGCATCTGCTTCGTTTAAAACCTGCGGATTTGTCCTGCCCTTTACTGCAATTGCAATCGATTCTTCTGCAATAAGATTGTTTTCCAAAAAATCCTCTCTATTTTTTTTTCTCACTTCACTTTTTACTTGATGGCGCAAACGCAGTAAGTAAATACTCGTAAGTTCTGTGAGCTCTGAGCTTTCAAAAGCACCACAGCGGGCTATATCGGCCTTGCTTGCAAGAGCAGCATTTTCATCAGAAAGGGCAGTTTCAAGAACCCAATCTGCTAACACATTAACAAGACCATGACTTCTATGAATATATTTTGCTCCCCCTGTTTGAGAAGAACGAAAACTTATTTCCTGATTTTTAGAGAGCCCAAAAATTTCAAGTCTTTCTACTATAGTAGAGGGTAAACTTTTTGTCGAAAAATCCCATACGCCATCTTCCATTTTTTCTGGACGTGCTGAAAGTCTTGTTAAAGCTTCTATTGTAAATTTTTCAACTTCTTTCTCGCCACCTAAAGCTTTTTTTTGTTTTTCCCATTCCGGATACACTTCTTCGGGTTTTAGTTTTCTTTGCGCAAAAATAGTACGATTGCTTTTTGCTTTTTCAATTGCGTCCTTCCAGCCCGATTCTAGTTCTTGAATATTGCTTTTTACTTCTGGTGGGTAATCAAAATCAAAAAGACCTTGAAAATAATTTGGCTCCTTCTTTTTTAGTAAGGCAGATTTTATAAGGGCCATTTTCATTTTGCCTTCATCATCTGGCATAGGCACCAATACACCGAGTTCTTTTTTTATTTCTCTTACTTTTTTAATTATTACATTTAAAATAAAACCATCTACCGGATTATCTTCTCCGTACAACATAGCACATTTAACTGTTTTAGATTTTTGGCCATAGCGATCTACCCGTCCCTCTCTTTGCTCATGCCTTGTTGGGTTCCAAGCGAGGTCATAGTGAAGAATTGCATCAAAGCCATGTTGCAAGTTTATACCCTCAGATAGACAATCGGTAGCAACTAATATTGCTATTTTTTCATTGCTAAGCGTGTCGACCTTTTCTGCTCTTTCTTCTGCGGTCAACTCTCCAGTAACGGAATCTATACATATTTTTGAGAAAACTATTTTTAACTCTTCTGCTAGATATTTTGCTGTCGCTATAAATCGACAAAAAACAACAGGCTTATAGCCCTCATTTATAAGTTCGGTAAGAGCTGTTATAAGCCTTGCAAGCTTGGGATCATTTTGAGGACCTTTTAAGCTTTCTGCTTTTTTTATCAATCCTTTTAGCGCATCAGATTCCTCGATAATGCCACCTGGCGTTTGATCGTTTATAAATAATTCTTCTTCAAAGTCGTCCATTATTTCTTCGTCAAGCAAAAAGGGATCAAGTCTTTTTGAAAGTGCTGTTTTTGCAGATTCAGGGGAGGATGATATACAGCGCAATAAAGCCAAGGCGGCATACCACATCATTCTGGCCTTGTCCCCCTGCTCTTTTTCTGCTTTTTCTGCAATTCCAAGGCAGTATGTTCTTACTTCTTCAAAAAATACCCCCCATTCGCCGCTCAATTTGTAGGTAAAATCTTTAATAAGGCGATTGGGGAAAAGATGGGTATCCTTCCATTCTTCTATATCTTTTCGTCTTCGTTGAACAAAGTGATTTGCAAACTCAGCCCTTAGTGGATTTTCTGTATTTCCTAGGGAGCCTGCAAGTTCTGCAAATTCTGGTTTTATTAGCGATAAAAGATTACCAAAGGCTTCATTGTCGCCTGAATGTGGTGTGGCTGTGAGCATTATTATATGCCGCTCACTGTCCTTTGCCAGTGCATCTAAAAGTGCAAATCTATTTTGCACCCGCTTGCCACTTTTTATACATGTATGGGCTTCATCTACAATAATGCACTCAGGTGCATTTGCCAGAAAAAAATCTTTATGCCTATCACTTTTTATATAATCTAAACTTATTATATGTACAGGAAAATAACTAAATACAGAATAAGATGGAGGAACTTCGCGTTCAAGACGGGCAATATTTTTGGAATTTATGGCAACACTTTGTATATGGAAGCGTTCTTCAAGCTCACTTTGCCATTGTTCAATAAGATGAGGTGGACAAAGAACAGAAAAACCTTTTATTTCACCTCTGTCCATAAGTTCTCGAACTATAAGACAGGCTTCTATTGTTTTTCCCACACCCACATCATCCGCAATAAGAAGCCGTACTGTTGGCATTTTTAAAGCCATTAAAAGAGGAACCAATTGAAACGCTCGTGGTTCAACCGCAATACGACCAAAACTTCTAAATGGTCCTGCCCCTGAACGTAGCTTTAATCGAAGAGCGTCTCTTAGTAAAACAGCAGAACTATAAGAACCAGGTTTAATTGTCTCTGGAAATATAAACTCTGCACTTTCTATCGCTTCTTTTTCTACCGAGGGAATGATAAGCTGTAAATCTTCATCACTCCCTCCTAGAGGCCTTAAAAGCATGCTTTCAGAATCTGAATTTGTTTCGACAAGCCATTCTCGACCTCTCAGTTTTACAAGACTTCCAGGCAAGAATTTTTCTTTTATTCCAAGACTACCCATACTCCTAAAGCTCCTTTTTTAATTCTTCGTATTTTGAAAGTTTTTCGGCCCATTCATGGCTGCTTCTACCTATTTCCAAACTACTATAGCCTCTATCATTAAGATAATTTTCAAGTTCAGTTTCGGGTGTACCAAAAAAAAGTGCCAGCTTTTGTTTTTCATAAAATATTGGTATAGTAAACTTTCCGTTCAGTACTTTGTAATTTCTATCATCCGGTTTTTTATAATTATTTTCAGCTCGCCAGTTTTCAAACTCATCAGGGGAGTCGGCCTTTATATCGCCTGAAAGTGTTTGCTTTCTTTCAAGTTTTATGCTGCTGTTAGCAAGAGCTATAAGCATTTCTAGTGCTTCTTCATTACGCCTATCAATTATTTCGTGTTCCGGTTGATTATAATAGGAAAGAATACAACGATAACAAGCTGCCACACAGGAGCTACTACTATCTATTTCGCTATTTTCTAAATCGTCAATAGAACTTACGTTTTCTGGAAAATTGTAGTGCAGTATTTTTAGCGCATTTTTTGCAACCATGGCAAACTCGCCAGGGTTATTTACAAGACGTGTAAGAACTCCTGCCCCTCCTTCAGCAGCTTCATAGAAAAGAATATGTTTTCTATCCTGTTCAAGAGGCAATGGCTCTACTGCAAGTTCTGCTTCCTCAATTTGAAACAATTGTTCTATGCTACGCTTAAGCGCTGCTTGTAATGTTGCCATTGCTTCTTTTCCAAGGCTTTTCTTTGGAGAAATAATGAGTATATTTCTATTATCCTCCACAAAGGGAACGATGAGTTGTTTTTCAATTTTGCTTACTTCTGTTAAAGTTTCATCTTCAACTTCGTCGGTATCATTTTTACTCCAATAGCCACTTATAGGATTGATAAAAAAACCCAGAACCGATTGTTGCTTTCTCCGTTTCCAACCACGATTTATTCTCCACAAAAGAGCCGAAGGAGCATACAGAATTTCAGCGATTGTTTTATCTTCAAAAACGATTTCTGCTTTAGAGCTTACTAGATTCCCATCACTATCGGGCAAAAAACGATACATTGTCTGTAGTTCATAGCCCTGTCTTTGTCTTTCTTCCTCATTCGAACTAATCCGTTCTGCTAACTCGGTCTCTACAGTTTCTATTTTGTATAAATTATCAACTCGAGCATCCGATGCAAGTTCTGCATTACAATTTTCGCAACGTACTTTTAAGACATCGCTTTCACCATCTTTAGAAAGATGCCCATATCCACATTCTGAACATACGATTGCTGAACTCGTTGAAAGTCGGGCGTCTACGCTTATCTGATTTCCCTGTAAAGGGTTTAATTTTGCCTTGTTTACTCTGAAGGTTCGCCCATTATGATAGATAAGACTACGCGGTCCAAATTCAGAGATTCCAAGGAATCGATGCCGACTAACCATTGTGGCATTTTCTTCCGCACTTTTTAGCCGCCCCTTTGTTGCTGGAATCCATGCCATTAAAGGAAGGCGGGGGAAATTATAACCAGGTAAAAAACCTTGACTTGCCAAATATCTATAGGTGTAAAAGTCAGAATTAAAATGGTTTCGCTTGCTTTCTAGTATTTTTAATTGTTGTTTAGCATCGTTGTATCTTTTTTCTGCATTGTTTTTTTCAGTTTGATTATATGCCGGACTCATTGTAATGGTATGTGCTTTTTGCATTTGATCTTTTGTAGAATTATAAAGCACGCGCCAACGATCAAAGGCCTTGTTAAAAGCTTTTGCCGAGTTTCTTATTATTTCATCTACATAAGATTCAGTAAAAAATGGAGCTTCATTTTCAACATGGGAATAGACTTGCTCTGAAAAACTTCTTGCTTCTTTAATCGCCTCTTCTTGAAAATATACATCGTTGATGCGCTCTATTATTTCATCATTAAAGGGAAAAGATTCATCATGCATATTTAGAAGTTCAATAATGCTCTTATCAAGATCTAGCCTCATTACGGATAACCAGATTGCATGTAAATGACTTTCAATTAGATCCTTGTTTGTAATATCAAGCGTAGGTGCTTTTACAAGTCCATGAACCATTTCATTTTTATTATGAAAAAACCATTGGTCATGTGGACTTAATGATGAACAATAGTTTACAACAAGAGCTGGTTGCCCACTTCGGCCAGCACGCCCGCTTCTTTGTGCATAATTAGCAGGAGTGGGGGGTACATTTCTCATATACACGGTATTTAAACTCGAAATATCTACGCCAAGCTCCATCGTTGGAGAACAATATAAAACAGCTAAGCGTTTTAGATCAGAATGATTATTTTTCCTCCATTCTTCCTTATCTTTTTCGGTAAACCTAAAACGAGACTCTAAAACCATTCTATCCTCTGACGAAACCTGCGCGGTGTGTTCATGGGATTCGTATTCAAAAAGCCAATGCTTTTCAGTTTTAAGTACAGCTGCTACAGTCTCATAAAGATTTTTAAAAAACACGTTTTGTTTTCCGCTTACTGCCTTTGTTTTGGGTTTTGACCATTCCATTGATTCAGCTTTTAAGGCCCAACCATATATATTATCTTTTAGCTTTACGTTTACAACATATCCGTATCCTGCAGCCTTCTCAAGCGCATCTATTAGGATTTCTATGAGATCATTTTCCTTCCAAGTGAAAACTTCTTCTTCAAAGATACTTCCTTTCCAAAATCCTGCCCGCTTCAAGTTTCGCAATAATCGAGAACCTCTTCCTCCAGACACAAAAATGCTGTCTTTTCTTTTATTACTCGTTGAAAGACCTTCTGGTACTAAATAATGGGTAATAAATAATTTTTCATCTAAAGAAAAACTCCATCTTTCTGTGAGATTTTGATACGCATTTGTTTTAATTTGTTCTTGTTCATTTGGATTTAAATATCTTGATTCTATACATAGGTTTTTTCTCATTTCCGAAAAAAGTAAAAGGTAGAGTTCTTTTCGCTCTTTTACGTCAAGACTTGAAAGTACACCCTTGTCATTAAATAGCATTTCTTTACTAACAAAACTATCAATATCTCTGTAGCCTATTTCTAAAAGTCCCAGTTGCTCAAGTGGCGGATTATTATAGCGCCACCCCTTTCGCATATCTCTCAAAAGCCTATAACCAAGTATAAATTTTACTGCCCTGTACACATTAGAAAGAGGATAGCCACCTATATTCGGATCTAAAAGAAATTCTCTTTTTATTTTTATATCATCACTATCAAAACCAAGTGCACAAAAAACTCTTTCTGCAAGTTCTTCTTCGTATAAAACGCCATCAGCTGTTTCAATCGCAGCAAGAAGGGCGCTTCTTAATAAAACCAAGTACATAAAATCATTAAAATGCCCCGATTGTAAGGCTGCATCTTGCCTATTGTCGGTAAAGCTCAATATTTTTCTTGGATCGTAATCGCCCTCTTGAATTTTTTCTGCAAACAATTTTTGAAGCAAACTCAGTGTTATTACTGTGGTTGCAGAAGACCTGCCTTCGCCAGACAAACCAGAAAGTTTGTTTGCATCCTTCGCACTTGGTTCGTGGATGGCACCACATTTTGGACAAAACTTTAGAGAACCCGGTATGTATAAAAACCTCACTCCCTGTCCTCTTTCGACAAGCTTCCCTGTTTCATCCAGATTCATAAAGCACGGTACTGAAAGCGCATAGTTTCTTTTTACTTTAAGAGGCGTCTTTGTGTAATCGAGCCAAAATTCGGGTAAGTTTTCTATTTCTCCTTTGAATTCAAAATCATCATTGTAGGGCAAAAGGTAGCCAAAGATCGCTCCCATATCTTGAGGAATAGATTCAGATATATCTCTAGGAAGCCAGCGGCTTTCAATTTTTTGTACAGGGAAATGTTCCTGCCCACATTCCCTACAAAAATAGGCTGTATACAATCTTGTGTTTTTGTTTGTTTTTCCCGGTGCATATTTTTGGGCATCGAGGCTTACAAGTCTTTTCCCTGGGGCCTCTAAAGTGCAAAGCACCTTTCCCGGACCGCTTATAAATTGATGCAGTTTAAATGCAAATGGGCGTCGCCCGTTTGCATCACTCATATTGTGAGCAAAACCTAAAAATTGTTTTAAAGCCTCTTGAGTTTCTTCTATTGATAGACCAGTATCATTTTTTAATAGCTCTGCTACATTCTTTAAGGATTTTGGTTTTGCCCTTTTAGGAGCCGTAAGACCGTCCATATCAATTCCTAAACTACGTTCAACCCAAATAGTAAGGGGGTCATTTAAAAAATCTTCGAGTGATGCCCAGGCTTTAATACCTTTTCTTATATGTAATCCAAGTTGCGTTTTGACACTGGCAATTCCTGATAAAGGATTACTAGCAGGTTCAAGGGTTTCCCCAATTACATTTGCTGGCATTACCTCTTTGCCAAAAAGAAGACTTGCGACCTCTGCAACAGTTTTTTTTCTATCGCTTTCACTTCCAGTTGAAGTCATAGTTGCCGATGTTCCGATACAAATCATATCCGGTGCTTTAAGTCTTTGTCTTACTCGGCGTACAAGCATTGCGACATCGGCACCCTGCCTGCCCCGGTAAGTATGAAGCTCGTCTAGCACAAGAAAATCGAGCCCTTCGCAATTAGAAATTACCTTATTATCTCTTTCTTGATAGCGAGTCAAAAGAAGCTCAAGCATCATAAAGTTTGTAAGTATTATATCTGGCGGATTTTCTGCAATCCTTTCCCGTTCATCTGTTTTTTCTTGCCCCGTATAACGAGCTATAGTAAAAGGCTGTGCTTCTTTTGTATATCCATAAAGAAACTTTGCTATTTCTTCCAATTGACTGTTTGCAAGGGCATTCATTGGATAAATAACAATTGCTCTCGTTCGTTTAGAACTATCTTTTTCTTTTGCTCTAAGTATGTGATCGATTATTGGTATAAAAAAAGCAAGACTTTTACCAGAACCAGTTCCTGTTGTAACAACATAGCTTTGTTTTTTTTGGGCAATTGAAATTGCCTCAAGCTGATGGGTAAAAAGAATTATATCCTTTGATTTTCCTTCAGGCTTACTTGCTTTAAAAATATTTGAACATTCAGGATGTAAAAGCCCTTCTTTGCATAACTCTTGAACAGATTTCCCTCTTTTATAATTCGAATTAAGTTGAATTAAAGGATCAGGCCAGTAACGTCCATTTGCATACTCTGTATCTACAAGAGTTTTTATATCCTCAGCAGAAATAGTCGTAAAACTCCGCGAAAAAAGACTATAGTCATCTATAAGAGAATTACGAAAAGAAAAAACATCATTTAGCATTTAAAAAGTCCTTATACCAAAGCTAATATCTTTTTCATTATAGCACAGAAACTCTAAAATGTTTATAATTTATTTAATTATAAAGTCGAATAAAACTCCTAGTTTTCTTATCGTTTTATGAACAAAATTTCCACCATGCCGCTTATACTTTTGCTTCATACCAAGGCTGCTTCCACTCGTACATCTTCAAGTGCTTTGTTTAAAAGTGATGATGCCTTCGAGTAAGAAATCAATTCATCGCTCAAGGCTCGGTGTACAAGGCGTTCAAAACGCATCGATTTTTCAGCTGGGTAATGAGAACTTTCTACAAGTTTTTTAAAATCAAGATTTTTGTTTTTTTTCATCCAATAATACCGGTATCTCTGTTCACTTATGATTTCCAAATCTTTTGCTTTATACATAAGTGTGTCACAAGATATTCCAAACTGTTTTTGAATAGCCTGTATTTCAATATAAGAAATGTCATGACGCGATGCTCCTAAAAGTCTAATAAAAGCTGATTTGGGTATAAGCATTTCATTGGCAAATACATTACATAAAGATTCCTGTTCTTTTTCTTCTAAAAGTTCATCAAACTCTAGCATAATATGACCTAATTCATGTAAAGCAGTAAATCGTTTCCTTTCAGAGCAAAAATCTTTATTAAGGACAATAATAGGATGAGATTTATTAATAATAGTACTTAAACCATCAAATTTTTCAGGTGCCTCTATTTCCAAGACCTTAATACCCTGCTCTTCCAACAGCTCAATAACATTTACAATGCCGTCTTCCCCTAAATTCCAGTTCTGGCGCAATTCTGCGGCTGCATTAAGTACATCGTTTTTACATTTTATAAACTTACGATTAGATTGAGTAAAAGGATTCTCAATAGCACAAATGTTTTCAATTTCTATGTAGCGTTCTGAATAATCTGCGATTATTTCTTTAAGACTGTTAATTTTTTTTTGAGGCAGGGTGGATTTTTTTCTAAAATAAATAGATTCAATCGAAAATATAGAAGGCCTATAAAAATAATCTACAGAAACATTAAGAGCATCAGCGAGGGAAATTAAAACGCTACTATTTGGAATAGTTTTACCGTTTTCATACTTCGATATTGCCATTTTTGAAAGGCTATTTCCAAGTTTTAAACACAGTTCGTCCATCGAAAACCCCCTCATAATACGAGCATTCTTTAAGCGTTTCCCAAAATCTTTTGAATAGTCCATATTAATCCTCCTTAGGTTTACAATTATATTATAAAATATACAATTTGTAAACTAAAAAGAATTAATCCATTTAAAGTAAAATAAGAATATCCATAATTTACTTTCATACCAGTTTCACCTTTTTTAAAATCGAGTATAGCAAGGCCTTGTTCAGTAAAAATCTGTGCTTTAGCTCCACCCTTTATAGTTCATGAACTTCTTAATCATCTCTAAACATCCTCTCTAATATTACCGCCATAAATTCAGGAGATTTACCCCTTTCTGGTATCTGGAATTCTCCATCGTGGTATATGTTCTCATCTTGGTGCACGACGCCGCGTATTTCTAGATAATAAAAGCATTCATAACCACTATTATAGCCTGAAATAAAAACCGGCAAATCCCCTGGGTAGGTCTTGAGAATCTCTATCAGTTCAGCGACCCTTGTGATATCTTCTTTCATACCACGCCTCTTTTTTTAGCTTATCCAAAATATTTATCGAGTTGATATTCATCTTAGAAAATCCAACCACTTCCCCTCCCAGATCTTTGAGCCTTATCGGTATATATGATTGAGCTATATGCTTTTTTTGCATATTGTTTTTCTCTTCTAGTTCTTCTTTCGAAAACAGAAAGCATGCTTATTTTTTTCAGAAGTAATAGATTTTTTTGGTAAAACTATATTAAGCGTTTTAATTCACCGAATAATATTTTTGATTGGGACTCGTAGGTTTTTCGGGAATAGTTAATTTCAATAAGCCCTGTTCAATAAGTGGATCTAAAATTGTATTTTTAAAATAATTCCGATGTTTATACTCCATATATTCCTGAATTTCAGCCAAGCTACGCGCTTTCTTACAAAAGTTCAATATTTTTAAGACTTGAACACTAGCTTGAACACTAGCTTGGTTATTTTTCTCTAAATTCATAGGAATAAGGATTGTAAATACATCATCCTCTGTAAATACAGGATCTGCTCCAGTGTATTTTTGCGACCACTCTTTAAGGTCACGGTTTGTGATCTTAAAGAATCTTTATTTGAGTTAGTAGTCTGAATGAGTTCGCAAGTATGCGGAAAAAATCTCTTCGTCTTTTATCAAGACAGAAAGATATGAATCCTGTTGTCAGAGAGGACGGACTTTTTTTGGCGGACCATTGACCTGTGGTATCCAATCCACGTATATGAGAGTAGTCAAGTCGTAAAAATCTGTCAGCTTTGTCCCTTTTTTATATTGACAGTGGTCTCATCATATGAGGTTGAAGCAGTTGTTAGCTGAAATCCCATTCAGAATCTAATAGTAGATTAGGGAAATCGTCTCTACTGTATTTGTATTTACTCAAATATTTTATTAATAAGTCATCTAACTGCTTACCAGAAAGGAGATAATAATCTTCGATGAAATCTTTAACATTATTTATTTGAAAGTTATTTTCCACATTATTTTCAAGATAATCTTTAATCTCTTTTCGAATATCTTCAAAAACTTTCTTATCTTTTTCTATATAGCCATGCTCGGCACTGCTTACCCATATTAAATTTCCAGGCCGATTATCAAAGCCGTTATTATTAATATGATGAACATGCCATTCTCGTGATGTTTTTTCAACTGGACATTTACACCATGTTTCTGCAACCATTCGATATACACAATAATAATAGTTATTAACATTGATTTTTAAATAGCCATAATCAGTATGATATTGCACCTTAATATTGTTATTTATCCTAATTCTACCTAAGTTGCTTACTTCTATTAAATCATCTATCTTGTTTTCTCCGCTCAGATATTCCTTAAAATTTGCATAACAGATATTTTCATTTTTGGGATATTCCCTAAATGTTTCGCCTGGGAGCAAGGTGTTATCCGTAATTTTATATACAGGTTGCCCATTAATTGCATTTGAATACCGATCTGAGAAATTGCTTTTAAATATCTCTTGTAACTCATCCAGTGAATATTCAATAGTATGTGAAATAGTATTTTTAGTAGTTAACATCCATTCTCCT
>JGI24710J26742_10002317_pt1 | contig 16911 bp, 18 predicted proteins | sample BioPla2DNA2_FD_26742 | JGI IMG/M metagenome (IMG submission 26742) | reverse complement strand
TAATACACACATCATAGATTCGATATTCCGTGCTTGAAAAAGTTAATATCGTTAGAAGTGATGGAGGAAAACAACGGAAAGAGAGGAATTTATAAATGTCAGTTGTTACAATGCGTAAACTATTGGAGTCTGGGGTACATTATGGACATCAAACCAGAAGATGGGATCCTAGACAAAAATCAAACATCTATGCTGCAAAAAATGGAATTCACATCATTAATTTAGAAAACACAATAGCAAGTTTAAATGATGCTTATGCAGTAATGAAAGAAATCGCTGAAAGAGGCGGAAGAGTACTATTTGTAGGTACAAAAAAACAAGCCCAAGCTGTAGTTATGGAAGAAGCTTTAAGGAGTGGATCATTCTATGTTAACCAAAGATGGTTAGGTGGAACTTTAACTAACTACCGTACAATCCAAAGAAGAATCAGAAGATTGGTTGAGATTGAACAAATGGAAGAAACAGGAACAATCAATAATTATCCTAAAAAAGAAATAATTTTAATCAGAAAAGAAGCTGAAAGATTAACAAACTTTTTAGGCGGAATTAAAGAAATGAAAAAACTTCCTGATGCTTTATTTGTAGTTGATCCACAAGAAGATCATAATGCTATCTTAGAAGCTAGAAAATTAAATATCCCTGTATTTGGTATTGCTGACACAAATTGTGATCCAGCATTATTGGATTATCCAATTCCAGGTAATGATGATGCAATTAATTCAATTAAAGTATTAGTTGGCGTTATTAATGATGCAATCGTAGAAGCAAAAGGTGGAGTTTTAGAATATGCTCACCAAACTGATGAAGCACCTGAAATTACTATGAGTGATGTAATCATTTCTGTTGCTGAAAAAGCAGCTGAAAACGAAAGAAGAAGAAGAGCAAGATTCGAAGAACAAAGAAGAAGTCGTGGTCAATATAGAAGATACGAAAGAAAAGAAAAAACTCAACCTGCAGCTGAAGATAATCAAGAAGATACAACAGATGAAGAAACTAAAAGTGAGGAAGAATAAAAATGGCTAACTTATTAGAATTAGTAAAACAATTAAGAGATCAGACTGGTGCTGGTATGATGGATTGCAAAAAAGCTTTAGAAGCTAGCGATTGTGATTTAGATAAAGCAGTGGACTGGTTAAGAGAAAAAGGAATTGCTAAATCAGTATCAAGAGAAAGCAGAGTTGCTGCTGAAGGTTTAGCAAACATCACTATTGATGGCAATAATGCTGTTTTAGTAGAAATCAATACTGAAACTGACTTTACAGCTCGAAATGACAGATTTAAAGATTTAGTTAAAGATGTTGCAGCTATTATTTTAGCTAATAAACCAAAAACAGTAGAGGAAGCATTAGCTTTACCAGCTACTGAAGGTACAGTAAGTGAATTAATTTCAGCTGTTTCATTTGCAACAGGTGAAAAAATGACTTTAAGAAGATTTGAAATTGTTGAAAAAAATGATGATCAATTGTTTGGTCAATATGTTCACCACGATGGAAAGACTGCTACTATTGTTAAATTAAATGGTTCAAATGAAGAAGTGGGAAAACCTATTGCTATGCAAATTGCTTCAATGAAACCACAATATGTTGATAGAGTTGGTATGCCACAAGAAATTGTTGAACACGAAACACAAGTTCAAACTGAAATTGCTAAAAATGATCCAAGCAATGCTAATAAGCCAGCAAATATTATCGAAAAAATGGTTACTGGTAGAGTTGCAAAAGCTTTACAAGAGATGTGTTTAGTAGATCAAGCATTCATTTTAGATGGCAGTCTTAAAGTTTCAGCTTACTTAAAAGAAAACAATATGTCTGTAGATTCATTTGTCTTATATGTTGTAGGTGAAGGAATCGAAAAGAGAAAAGATAATTGGGTTGATGAAGTAAATGCTGCCTTAAAAGGCTAATAATAAATTATGAGGTTACGACAAAATAGATTATTTATATAGAAATTAATTCTATTTAAAGTCAGCCTCTTTTTTTGTTATATATTAGTCTATGTTTTTATTGCAAATCATTGATTTTGAAAAATGAAAAGGTATTAAATAGGTAAAAAATGAAAACAAAAATAATTGCAGTTCCTTTTGAAGAAGGTTGTGGAATAAAAGGTTCAGCAGAAATAGTAGATTATTTAAATAAATTTAACATTAATATCGATAAAGAAGTTGTTTTTCTAAAGGGTAAAACCAATATTGAAAGTGTATATAATTGTTGTATAGAAACAAAAGAAATTGTTTTAAATTGTTTTAAAGAAAAACTGTTTCCATTAGTTATCGGTGGAGATCATTCTATAGCTATTGGTTCTATTTCAGCCACCTTACAAAATTATGATACTTCAATTTTTTGGATTGATGCCCACCCTGATCTTGAAACGCCAGAAAATTCTATTACCAAAAGAATACATGGTATGCCGGTGGCCACATTAATGAAAAATGGTTACTCGAAATTATCTGATTTAACTGAAGATAAAGTTATTAAAAAAGAAAATCTTATTTTTCTAGGTGTTAGAGATTTTGATCCTTATGAAAAGCAATATTTAAGTGAAAATAGTATAGATTTTTATACTGCTAATTGTATTCAAAAGAATTCTGTTGAAAAAATTCTAAAGGAAATACAAAAGAAGGAAATCAATTTTATTCATATTTCACTTGATTTGGATGTTATTAATCCTAGTGAATGCCCAGGAGTAAATACACCTGTTGAAGAAGGTTTAACTTATAGTCAAGTTAGAGAAATAATTGATTTTTTATTTGATAATTATAATGTAGTTTCAATGGATATAGTTGAGTATAATCCTTTAAATGATAAATATAATAGAAGCGTAAAGATTGTTAAAGAAATCGTTGAATCAGTTAAAGAGAAAGTTAGTCAGTTTTAGTAGATAGTTGGTTAGCATTAAAATTATTTTTGCGGTAAATTAAACATTTATAATAATTTGATTTTATGTTAAGATATACTTGTAGATTAAAATTATTTAGGAGGTTAATATGCCATTAGTTACATCAAAAGAAATGTTTAAAAAAGCTTATGAAGGTGGTTATGCTATTGGTGCTTTCAATGTTAATAACATGGAAATTATCCAAGGTATAACTGAAGCAGCAAAAGAATGCAATTCACCTATCATTTTACAAGTATCAAAAGGTGCTAGAGCTTATGCAAACAGAACTTATTTAGTTAAGCTTGTAGAAGCTGCTGTTATTGAAACAGGTTTACCTATCGTATTACACTTAGATCATGGTGATAGTTTTGAAACTTGTAAAGAATGTATTGATGATGGTTTTACATCAGTAATGATTGACTGTTCATCTTTACCATTTGAGGAAAATATTAGAATTACAAAACAGGTAGTAGACTATGCTCATGCTAGAGGAGTGGTAGTTGAAGCTGAATTAGGAACACTAGCTGGTGTTGAAGACGATGTTAAAGTTTCTCATGAAGATTCTAAATACACTAAACCAGAAGAAGTTGTTGAATTCGTTCAAAGAACTGGTTGTGACTCTTTAGCAATTGCTATTGGTACATCTCATGGTGCTTATAAATTTACTCCAGAACAATGTACAGTTAACAAAGAAGGTAAATTAGTTCCACCTCCACTTCGTTTTGATATTCTAGAAAAAATCCAAGCTAAATTACCAGGATTCCCAATCGTATTACATGGTGCTTCTTCAGTACCACAAGACTATGTTCAAATGATTAACGAAAATGGTGGAAAATTAAAAAATGCTGTTGGAGTTCCTGAAGATGAATTAAGAAAAGCTGCATCTATGGCAGTTTGTAAAATTAATATTGACTCAGACTTACGTTTGGCAATGACTGGAACTATTAGAAAGTATTTCAATGAACATCCAGATCATTTTGATCCACGTCAATATTTAAAACCAGCAAGAGAAAATATTAAAAACATCGTAAAACACAAAATCATGAATGTTTTAGGTTCAGACAATAAAATTTAGTAAATGAAAACCTCGATTAAGTCGAGGTTTTTTTATGAATAAATTATTCCTATAAATATTTTAAAAGATATGAAAAATTGACGCTTTCTTTATTAAGTTTTATAAAAATATGAAATAGTAAAATGCAATTAAAACTCAAGTAAAATTACAATAAAAATATAGAAATTACCATTTAATAAATAATATAATGAAAATCAGAGAGAACTAATTGAGTTGCTAGCAATTAAAAATAAATAATAAAGATTAAAAGTTTAATATTTAATAGAATAAAGGAGGTGTTAGTGTTGATTACAATAATCTTAGATGATAGTAAGAATAATTTGGCGGATATTATAAGAGAATCAATTGAAAAAACGACTAATGAAGTAGTAATTTTTAAAGCTAATGATTTGAATGTTGAACCTTGTCTTGCTTGTTCAAGTTGTAGTGGAAAAACCTATGGTCGTTGTGTTCTTGAAGATGACATGCAAAAAATATTACCCCAAATTGTCAGAAGTGAAAAAATAATATTAGTTTCACCAATTATATATGGAGGAGTTGGTTTTCATATCAAAAAAATAATGGATCGAATATCAGCGGTTGGTGATCCAAGATACTACATGAAAAATGTAGAATTGGTAAAGAAAATGAGAATTAAAAATCTGAAATATTATATGATTGGTATTAAAGAAAACTTAACTTTTGAAGAGGAATTACTTTTTATAAAACTACATGAGGAAAATATTAAAATTATGGATGTTGAGGGTAAGGCATTTATAGTTGAAAACAGCTCAGATAATGATAGTGTTGAAAAAATATTTAAGGAGATCATTTATGCATAATTTTGATATTTTATTAATTTGTGCTAGTCCACGAAGAAAAGGGACTAGTGCTATGCTATTGGAAAGAATAAAAAATTTAATTGGTGGTGAAATTGTATTTTTAAATCAAAAAGGTAGTTTTGATGAATTGATTAAAAAAATGCAAAAGGCAAAAACCATCGTAGTATCAGGTCCTACATATATTAATACCTATCCTGCAAGACTCTTTGAACTTTTAGAAAAAGAAGCTTCAAACTATAAATTTTCTAATCAAAAATTATATGGAATTATTAATGGAGGCATGCCTTATGTTCATACCCATGAGCATGGGTTATCATATCTTAGATTATTTGCCAAAGAAAATAATCTTACTTGGATGGGAGGGTTTGTTTTAGGCGGAGGTGCAATATTAGATGGACAGCCACTTGAGAAACATCTCAACCATAAAAAAGTTGTTCCACTTTTCGACCAGTTTATTTATTGTATTGAAAAAGGAATTTCTGCTTCAAAAGAGTTATATGAAAAAGCGGAAGTAGCAATCCCCAAATGTATTACCTATCTAATATCTAAAGCGTTGACTTACAAAGTTATCAAAAGTTTAAAAAAATATGGACATAACCCAGATGATTTAATTTACTATTTAAAATGTGAAAAGGAAAATTAAAGGTCAAATTAATTGACCTTTTTGCTAGTGTTTTTTCGGATTATAGTAATTTTTTCTGCCACAACGATTGTGTTGTTATCATTATTTTCAAGTCTTCCTTTTAAGCAGATTAAACTACCATTGGGATATTCTCTAAGAGTATCGTGTATACCACGCCACAACCGTACCTCAAACCTTTCACGTTTATATTGCCCATCATTGTTTTGAAAATTACAATCTAATTCTATGTAACAATCTCCATTAAACTTTAAAGTTTGTTTAATTTCGTCATTACTATAGATGTATCCTACTAACACTACTTGATTAACCATAATTCTCCTTTCCTTTTTATACTTGCTGTAAAATATTTAAAATCCTAAACAATTTGATATATAAGAAAAAAAGAACTATAATATATCAAGCAAAGTAAGGTTTTACTAGCAAGTTATTTATTAGTTGAATAGTGAAACCTTATACTTAAAAAATGAATAAACTCAAGCTTATAGAAAAAGATTAAAATCTTAATAAGCTTGAAATAGAAAGAATTATTTAGGAGAAATTAAAAGATGTCAAATAAAGAAATAACAGAAGCTTACTATGCAGGAATTAATGCTCAAAATGCTTTAAATGAAGCGCTTTATTATCTCGAACAAGCTAAAGACCTTGGGATACTAGATATGACTGGAGGCAAACTAATTATTTCTCTTTCAAAATACAAATCAATTGAAAAAGCCAATAAATATATTGACGATTTTATTTATAGTATGAGATCTTTTTCTAGAGAATTATTGGATGTAAAACTTCAAGGAAATTTTAAGATTGAAATTAGTACTTTTTTAAGAATTACTGATATATATTTTGATCAGTTAGCATCAGATACAATTGTTCAAAAGAAGATATTTGATTCCTTGAAAATTGCTAAAGAATTAAAACCAAAAGTTGATAGTATTGTGATTAAATTAAAAGAAATTTCAGGAATTTAAAAACAACTGCTTTAGGTGGTAAAATAAAATATAATAATCAAAGAGGTGATAATAATGAAACAATATTTAGACATGTGTAAATTTGTGCTTGAAAACGGCGAAGAAAGAAGTGATAGGACAGGTACAGGTACTATTTCAATTTTTGGATATCAAACCAGGTATAATTTAGAAGAAGGTTTTCCTTTATTAACCACTAAGAAAGTATTTTTCAAGGGGATATTATATGAGCTTTTATGGTTTATAACAGGTTCAACTAATATTCAACCTTTGGTTAAAAATAATGTGAAAATTTGGAATGATTGGCCATATGATAAGTTTAAAAAGAGCCAAGATTTTAATGGTGAAACAATGGAAGAGTTTATCGAAAGAATTAAAAATGATGATGAATTTGCTTCAGTATGGGGCGAGTTAGGACCAGTATACGGTAAACAATGGAGAGATTTCTTTGGAGTTGACCAATTGAAAAATTTAATTGATCAAATTAAAAACAACCCTTTTTCTAGAAGACATTTACTAGTTGCCTTTAATCCAGCACAGGTTGAAGATATGGCTTTACCACCTTGTCATGCTTTTTTCCAGTTTTATGTTAGTGCTGATAACAAAAAGTTATCTTTACAGTTATATCAAAGAAGTGCAGATGTCTTTTTAGGTGTTCCGTTTAATATTGCATCATATGCAACACTTTTAATGATGGTTGCTCAGGTTTGTGATTTACAGCCATATGAATTTGTTCATACTTTAGGAGATGTTCATATATATAAAGACCATATTGAACAGATTAAACTGCAATTAACAAGAGAACCTAGAAAACTTCCAACATTAAAGATTAATCCTAATATCAAAAATATTGAGGATTTCTGTTATGAGGACTTTGAAATTTGTGATTATGATCCTCATCCTGCAATAAAAGGAAAGGTTAGCGTTTAAATATGTTTAGTTTTAGTGTAGCTTTTGATCCAAAACAAGGGATAGGAATTAATGGTCGTTTACCATGGCATATTAAAGAGGAATTACAACTTTTTAAAAGAAATACTTTATATAAAAATATCTTAATGGGTCAAACTACTTATGATAGTTTGCCTAGAAAGTTAGTAGATAGAAATATTTTTGTTGTGTCATGGGAAGAAGGTTATCAACCAGAAGGTGTTGTGGTTATTAAAGATTTAATTCAGTTTTTAGAAACTCATAAGGATGATAAAGAAGAATATATTATCTGTGGTGGAGCATCAATTTATCGTCAAGCTTACCCATATTGTAAAAAGGCGTATGTTTCGTTTATTAAAGATGAATACAAAGTTGATACCCATTTAGATTGTTTTTCTATCAATGATTGGAAAATAGTTGAAAAAGTTGATTATGATAAATTTGTATACTGTTTATTAGAAAGGAAAGAAGATGGAACTAATTGATAAAACTGCCTTATATAAAATTAGTTATGGCTTATATGTTTTAACTACAAATGATGGCAAAAAAGATAATGGAATGATTTGTAATACGGTAATGCAGGTTACTTCTAATCCATTAACTGTTGTTGTTGGAATTAACAAAACTAACTATAGTTGTGAAACGGTTTTGAAAACTAAAAAAATGAATATAGTTACTTTATCTGAAAAATGCGATTTTTCTATTTTTGAAAGATTTGGCTTTGCTTCTGGTAAAGATAAAGATAAGTTTGAAGGTTTATCTTATTGGAAAAGTCAAAACGATTTACCAGTATTGGTTGATATTACTAATAGTTTAATTTCTTTAAAAGTAAAAGAAGCAATTGATTTAGGCACACATTACTTGTTTGTTTGTGATGTTACTGAAGCTAAAGTCATTAATGATGATAATTCAATGACTTACGACTATTATCATAAATATGTCAAAAGAAAAGTAGATACAACTAAAAAAGGGTATGTTTGCACTATATGTGGGTATATTTACGAAGGGGAACCATTGCCCGAAGATTTCATTTGCCCAATTTGTAAACATCCAGCGAGTGTATTTGTGAAACTGTAAAAACCAGGATTTAAATTCTGGTTTTTTTAAACTTTATATAAAAAAATCAAAATACGATAATTCTTATGTGATATGAAAAGAAATTATTAAGTTGTTTCTTTATATTTTTTCGTTAAACAATAGATAATAACATTAGTCTGTCTTGTGTTTTAAACATGTTGTTTTTATGGTAAAATTAACTAGCAAAAGGTGTGGTAAAGATGAGAAAATTTGATACAAAAGTTCAATACATTAAATATAGAGTTTTAAAAGAAGTTGCTTCTTTAGCTTGGCAAGATAAATTGTTGGAAAATATTTTAAATATTCCTTCAACAATTGTACCAGGTAAAATACCAACAATGCGCTGTTGTGTCTATAAAGAAAGAGCTATCTTAGCACAGCGTGTAAAGATTGCGATGGGTGGAGACAAGAATAATTCAAACATCATTGAAATTATTGATATTGCTTGTGATGAGTGTCCTGATGCAGGTTTTGTTGTTACTGAAACTTGTCGAGGATGTCTTGCTCATCGTTGTGAAGATGTTTGTAAGGTAGGAGCTATTACTTTTGATGCTAATCATGTTGCTCACATTGATAAATCAAAATGTGTTGAGTGTGGAATGTGCGCTAAGGTATGTCCATATTCTGCCATCATTAATAGAGTAAGACCATGTCAAGCGGCTTGTAAAGTAAAGGCAATTTATTTTAATGAAGAAAATGCTGCTAAAATAGATGAAAACAAATGTATTCAGTGTGGTGCTTGTGTTTATCAATGCCCATTTGGTGCTATTGATGATAAATCTTTTATTTTAGATGTAATTGATTTTATAAAAAATAAAAAAGAAGATAGAAAAGTAATCGCGATGATTGCCCCATCAATTGCTTCGCAGTTTTCTAATATAAAGCTTACACAGGTTGTTACAGGTTTAAATAAGTTAGGCTTTGATATGGTAATAGAAACAGCACTAGGAGCTGATATGGTAGCTGAAAGTGAGTCTAAAGAGCTAATTAAGAAGGGTTTTTTACTTTCAAGTTGTTGCCCTGGCTTTGTTAGTTATGTTAAAATGAATTTTCCTGAACTAGAGCATCACTTATCTCATAACCTTTCACCTATGGCTCATTTAGGAAAAAAACTTAAGGAAAAAAATCCTAAAGATAAGATAGTCTTTATTGGTCCTTGTACTGCTAAAAAGCAAGAAGCTTTGAAAAATGAAGTTAAGGACTATATCGATAGTGTTATTACTTTTGAAGAGTTACAAGCATTATTTGATTCAAAAAATATTGATATCACCAACTTAGAAGAAACTAAAATAAACGATGCTTCTTATTATGGCAGAGTATTTGCTAGAAGTGGAGGACTTACTGAAGCAATGGCTCAAGGAATAAAAGAACATAATAGTGATTTTGAGTTAAAACCAGTAATTTGTGATGGCGTTGATGCTTGTAAAATAGCGCTAATAAAGAAAAAAAATAATTTATTAGATGGTAATTTTATTGAAGGAATGGCTTGTGAAGATGGTTGTATTGGTGGTGCAGGTTGTTTAACTCACGCAGCTAGAAATAAAGTTGCTATTGATAAATATGGAAAAGATTCACCATATAAAACGATAACTGAATCACTGAATAAATAGATTGGATGGTAATATAATGAAAAAATTATTTGTATTTATGATTGATGCACTTTGTGCAAGTGATATTGAAAAGATGAAAGAAATGCCAAATTTTTCTAAGATTATTAATGATGGTTCATATGTTGCATCAATAGAAACAGTTTGGCCAGCTTTAACTTACAGCTGTCATACTTCAATTGTCACTGGAACATATGTTGATAGACATTCAATCTGTAATAACGAAGTAATGGAAAGAGGATGCAAGCCTGGTGATGTTTGGTATGGGTATAAAAGTCAGGTTAAAGATCCAACGATTCTAGATTATGCTAGAGAAAATGGCTTGACTACCGCATCGATTGCTTGGCCAGTAAGTGCAGGGGCAAATTATACTTATAACTGGCCAATGATAGTCCCTTACAAATATAAAGATTATGATGCGGAAAAGTATTTATATGGAAATGCTACTGATAATTTATTAGAAAAATATTTTTGGAAATATGGTTTATTTCAAAAAGGACCTGATGCAGAATTAGATAGATTAACTATGGCAGTTGCTCCAGATTTAATCAGAGATTTTGGTCAACCTGATGTCATGTTTGTAAAAATGTGCGATTTAGATACTCAAAGACATTTTTATGGAGTTTATTCAGAAGAAGCATATATACAATTAAGAAGACATGATATGGAATTAGGCGTTCTTTTGGAAACAATTAAAAGATATGGTGATTATGAAAACACCAACTTTGTAATTATTGGTGATCATGGTCAAACAAACATAGAAGATGTTTTAAATATAAATATATTATTAAAACAAGCTGGGTTTATTAGAACTGATGAAAACGGTAAGATGATTGATTGTGATTGTTATGCCCATTCTACAGCTTTGACTTGCTGTATTGAATTAAAAAATCCAGATGATAAAGAAATGGCTAAAAAAGTAAAAGAATTCTTACTGACATTAAAAGAGGATAAAGATATCCAGTTGAGATATGTTTATGATAAAAAAGAAATGAAAGAAATTTTCCGTGTTGATGGTCCTTTTGATTTTATTATTGAATCAAATCGCGATATTTCGTTTTCTGATAAATTAGATAAAGAAACTATTTGGGCTTCAACAGAACCTGGAGACCATAAAATTGGCAGGGCAACCCATGGTTCTAGAGGAGATAGAAAAGAAACAACTTTATTTGTAGCTAGTGGGCCATCAGTTAAAAAGGGAGTAGTAATTGATAAAGCTAATATGGTAGATGAAGCAGTTACGATGGCTAAAATGATAGGATTTGATATGCCAAATACTGATGGTCGAATACTTCATGAATTATTAGTTGAATAAATTATATTTAAAAATCTAGTTAAAACTCTAGATTTTTTTGAGAATATAAATTACATTTATTTTACATACATAATTTTCAATTATGGTATAATAATTAGGGTAATAGAATGTACTATTATCAATAAATATTTAAATAAAAAATACCAATAAAATTGGAGGTGTGATAATTGAAAACATTAATACTAAGTTGCAATACTGGACAAGGTCATAATAGCGCTGGATTAGCTATTAAGGAATATTATGAAAATCAAAATGTTGAATGTGAAATGTTGGATGCATTGTCATTTATAAATGATCTATTTTCAGATTTTATTTGTAAAGGTCATGTTAGCATTTGTAACCATGCACCATTTATTTTTGATAAGGGTTATAAAATGGCAGAGAATAATCAAGATTTCTTTAAGGAAGATTCAATAGCTTTAAAATTAATAAGTAAAAAATGTGAAGATTTATATAACTATATTACAGAAAATAACTACACTCAGGTAATTTGTACCCATGTATTTGCTGGGATGATGATGACGAAAATTGCTAATGATTTTGATTTAAAATGTAAAACAAGTTTTGTTTTTACCGATTATACTTGTCATCCTGGTGCTAAATATTTAAATGTTGATCATTTCTTTGTTCCTTGTAATTATATTAATGAAAAGTTACAGCATTTAGGAATAGCAGAAGAAAAAATCGTTACTAGCGGAATACCAATCAAGGATAAATTTTATCAAAATAATGGTTTAAGAGATGATGGAAAAAAGAATATTTTAATTTCTACTGGTTCACTTGGTGGTGGACCACTAAAAAAAGTTGTTACAGCTTTACTAAATGATGTAAAAGATGGCTATATTAAAGTTGTCTGTGGAAAAAATGAAAAGCTAAAGAAAAAACTTCAGAAGGAATTTGAAGATAATCCACGTGTTGAGATACTGGGTTTTATTAGTGATATCGATAAACTAATGGATAAAGCAGATGTGTTTATTACTAAACCTGGTGGAATTTCTACCACAGAAGCTGTTAATAAAATATTACCGATGTTATTTATTAACATTCTAGGGGCTTGTGAAGATTACAATAAACAATATTTCGTTGATTTAGGATGTGCTAAAACATTTGATGATGTTGAACAGTTATCAAAGGAGTGTTATAACTTATTGAATAATCCAGAAGAATACAATGAAATTATGGAAAATTTAAAAGTATTAAAAAAATATAATAGTGCAAAAATAATTTTTGAAACAATGGCTAGTTAGTCATTGTTTTCTTTATGTTATAATAAAAAAAAGAGGTGCTTTTTATGAAAAATGTATATAGATACTTTTCTTTAATATTCATATTATTTTTTATCTTAACTGGATGTAATTTTATGAAAAATTTTGATGAAAATCCAGTTGATCCAGATTATGAAAAAGGATTGACTCAACAGCAACTATTTTCTTACCTTAATAAAGCTATAGGTTATCGAGAAGATAAGGTTGATAACTTTATTTATTTTTCTTTTTATCATGATAATAGGATAGAATATTCATTTTCTAATGAAGAAATAAAATACGTGGGAAATGTTATCGAATTTAAATATAATGGTAAAAATCATTTTGAGGTAAGTTGTCAATTTGATCCTGAAGACAATCAAAACTTTGCCAGTTTCGTGAAAACATTTGATATCTTTTTTGAAGAACAACATCCCGACAATATTGAGATTTCATTTGATGAAAATAATTATAAATTGATTAACGATATTGGTTATGATTTTAACGATTTATTATTGTCGTTACAGTTGCATAAAGACTATTTTGTTGATTTTGGCGATATAGCGCTATTTGTAACTTTTGGTGATGCAAATCAGTTCTATTATGATAATGGCATAAAAGTGATTTCAGGTTTTGTAGATAATGTCACTTATATGGGACAAGATATATATGATTTAAACGTAAGAATTATTGAAGGAGAAAATCAGTATCATAAAGCATTTTTGATAACTCATTCACAAGAGTACCCTGAAAAAATCTTAATTGAATTAGAAGATTATGGACTTGTTGAAATGCATGCTGATAAAGGTTATGATACGATTGAGATTTTAACAATTTTAACTAACGATGGTCCTTTTCAAGAAATTAATGGTAAGAATATTAGGTCATTTGATGTAGATAATTTCAACTATACTAAAACTAATGTCAATGGTGATTATACTTTAGTTGGATTGATAAAACTTTTTGGTTATCAGGGTAAAGGAGAATACGCAATGACAGTTCAGTTTTCTAAATCAGGTAATGAAGATGACGAAGCAGCTAACTATGATATTGAAGTAATCTTTAGTTATGACGGGAAAAATAAAATTTTAACTATTAAAGAATATGATGTTGAAAGAATGGTTGAAGAAAATTACCAACTTAAAGCAAAAAAATAGAACTTTAGATTTCTATTTTATTGGACTTTTTTCAATATACTTATTTTTATATTATTATCTTTATCTGAATAATTAATTGTTACTGTGTTATTTTGATAATAAATTAATTCAATAAAACCAAATATTTGATTAGTGTTTGAACAAATTAGCTGTCTATTGGTAAGGGCTAATTTTGTTTTTTTATTAGCTTTAACATAAGAAGAAATATAGGTAATAAAACCACGACAAATCTCTTTTTGCATTGAATTGAAAAAAGAAAACTGTTTATCATCAATTTTAAGTAAAAACTGTTTTGATTTGTATAAACCATTTAACTCAAACATAACAATAATCCTTAGTAAGTTAACTCTATCATAGTATTTATCTAACTTAAAGTATCCTTTAGTTGAATTAAATTCAATTGTGATATAATTAAAATGAAAAGAGGAGTAAATGTTAGAAAAAGCTTATTTATGTATTGATTTAAAATCTTTCTACGCTTCAGTTGAGTGTGTAGAAAGGGGATTAGATCCAATGAAAGCAAACTTGGTTGTTGCCGATAGTGAAAGAACTGACAAGACAATATGTTTAGCTGTTAGTGTAAATATGAAAAAATTAGGGGTCAAAAACAGATGTCGTCTTTTTGAAATACCTAAGAATATTGATTATGTTATTGCCACACCTAGAATGAAGAAATATATTGATTATTCATGTGCAGTATATGATTTATATTTAGACTATTTCTCTAAAGATGATGTTTATGTTTACTCAATTGATGAATGTTTTATTGACATTACTCCTTATTTAAATATTTATAAAAAAACTCCTAGAGAAATGGCTCAGTTTTTGCTGAAAGAAATAGATAGAAAAATTGGTATTAGGGCTAGTTGTGGAGTTGGTACAAATTTGTATTTGACTAAAATTGCATTAGATATAACTGCTAAAAAATCAAGCGATTTTATTGGAGAGTTAAATGAAGAAACTTTTAAAGAAACATTGTGGAATCATCAACCATTGACTGATTTTTGGAGAATAGGTTCTGGAACACAAAAAACTCTTAATGAAATGGGTATCTATACAATGGGGCAAATTGCTTGGGCAAATCAAGAAAAATTATATGAAACTTTCGGAATTGATGCTGAACTTTTGATTGATCATGCCTGGGGAATAGAACCTGTTACTATTACAGATATAAAAGAATATAAGCCAAAAAGTAACTCTTTTTCTCAAGGACAAGTCTTAGCTAAAGATTATGGCTATAAAAAAGCAGAAATAATAGTTAAGGAAATGATGGACTTACTTGCTTTACAATTAGTAGAAAAGCAATTATATACTTCAAATATTTCTTTGATGATTGGTTATAGCAATAGATACAATTTGAAATCTTCAACTGGGAGTGTAACTTTAGACATTGATACAAATAGTGAAAGCATATTAATTGATAATGTGGTTAAGTTATATAATCGTATCGTAAATAAATCAGCAATGATAAGAAGAGTAAATATATCGTGTAATAATTTGACCGATACACCTGTTAACTTTGTTCAAGCAAATCTGTTTGAAGAAATTAGTCAAAAAGATATTCAAAAAGATAATGCAGCTCAAAAAGCAATTATAGAAATAAAGAAAAGATATGGCAAAGATGCCATACTCAAAGGTATGAATTTTGAAGAAGGAGCAACTACTAGAGAAAGAAATCATCAGATAGGAGGGCACAAAAGTGGCAAATAAACCTAGAAATAAAATGAGTGTTTCTAATCGAGCTAAACAATTTATGCCTTTTAGTGCTTTATCAGGATTTAAAGAGGCCTTAGAACAAGTAGAAATTAAAAAGGCAAGAGAAGAAAAGATAGAATTATCACAGTCGCAAAAAGAGAGATTAAATAATATCATTAAGTCGCTTATATTGAATGATGAAATAAAAGTTGAATACTATGACGGAAACAAATATCAATTAATTACTGGAGCATTTAAGAAAATTGATGAAATATATCATAATATTTATATTGGTAAAGAAATTATCTCTATTGAATTGATTAAAGAAATTGAAGTTTATTATTAAAGACAACTGATTAACGACATATTGAAAAGTTAAAAAATCTCACAACAGTAAAAAAGTAAGTAATTAAAATATTTTTAATATTATTGATATGAATTATACGTTTGTTATAATTATAAATAGAAAGAAAAATTGAAAGGAAAAGAGTATGTATATATTAGTTATTATATTATGCAAAATAATTTCATTTTTAAGTAAATTAATTGGCCGAGGTAGTTCCTTGCCAGGAGTCATAGCCTATAAACTTAATAGTAATATATTTAGTAAATTTAAAATGCCTAAGTATGTAATTGCGGTTACAGGTTCTTCTGGGAAAACGTCTACTTCTTATATGATATATAAAGTATTAAAAAACAATGGTTTAAAAGTATATCACAATAGTAAAGGAAGTAATTTATTAGGTGGTGTTTTAACTCTTATCATTAATAGTTCAAATATATTTGGCAAGATTAATGCTGATGCTTTAGTTATTGAAGTAGATGAAAGATTTACTCAGATGATATTTGAAAAAATAAAACCAACTCACATTGTTTTGCTTAATATAACAAGAGATCAACCACCAAGACAAGGAAATTATAAAAGTGTTTATAAGATAATAAAAGATTCTATTAACAAAGAAGCAACCTTAATTGTTAATGCAGATGACCCAATTGTTACAACTTTATCTAAAGAATTTGATAATGAGAAAGTTTATTTTGGCATTTGTAAATGTAAAGACTCATTTGATGATTTAGAAAGTTTTGCTCTTGATATGGTTTATTGTCCAAAATGTAATACAAAATTAAAATATAATTATGTTTCTTTTAGTAACTTAGGAGATTATTATTGCCCTAAATGTGATTTTAAAAGACCTAATCTTGATTTTGAAATAACTAGTGTTACTGATGAAATAACTATTAATGATAAATATAATATAAAAGTCAAATATGATATGTTGTATTTATACTACAATTTACTGGCCTCTTTTACTTGCTGTAGCTTATTTATAGCTAGTGAACATGTTGTAAAAGAACTAAATGATATCTCTTTTGTAAATGATAGATATAATAAGATTTTGTTTGATAATAGAAATGTTGAAATAATTAATGGTAAAAATGAAAATGCTATTTCATATAACCAAGCGATGAATTACATTAGAAATAAAAAAGGAATTAAAACTATTGTTTTTGGTTTT
>JGI24710J26742_10002316_pt1 | contig 16913 bp, 13 predicted proteins | sample BioPla2DNA2_FD_26742 | JGI IMG/M metagenome (IMG submission 26742) | reverse complement strand
CATACGTCGGCCATGGCGGCGTCATATGGTTGGTGTTGATTGTCAAATCGTACATTTTGACTTTGTCCCAGTTCTTAATCATGTTTTACCTCCGTAGTAAAAAATTTAGAAATGTAATGCTATGGTCTGCCCGGAAAGGAAGACCGATCCGGGCAAACTATATATTTATCTTAGTCCAGAAGACCTTCATTGTCGAGCATTTCGACAAAGGCTTGCAGTGCATCCTCGAAGCACTTCATCGGCGGACGAACAACGCCTGCGCCGACTTGGCCGACACCGGCGTGCTTTGATGCGATACCCGTGTTGATGACCGGGCGAATCTGTGTCTCGACAACTTTACGAATATCGATGCCTGTCGGAACACCGCGGAAATTCATATTCGGCATCTTGTAGGCGACGCTTTCTTCGAGTGTAATTTCGTACATGCTTGTGGTGTACTGTACGGCGTCAGCCGGCGTACCGCCGACAAACTGTACGATGGCCGGGGCGCTTGCCATGGCAAATCCGCCAATCCCGGATGTCTCCGTGATACATGAATCGCCGATGTCGCGGTTCGCATCTTCCATCGAATAACCGGGGAAATAGAGGCCGTCGATGATCTCTGCCGGAGCTGTAAACCAGCGCTCACCCAAGCCTGCAACACGGATACCGAATTCAGTGCCGTTGCGCGCCATGCCATAGACGATCGTCGAGTACTTTACTTTGCCGACAGGATCCATCGTGCACTTAGCGCCCGGCATGGACAAGTTGAGATAGAAGTGATCGTTCGAGTTCAGGAAGTCAAACACTTTTACCTTGTCTTCCTCGCTGGCATTAGTTTTCACGATGCTGGACGCGATCTCGCGGATAAACAGCGAAGTGCCGGCCTTATTGCGATTGTGCATCTCGTCACCCATCTGAAGCGCCTGAGCATTCATGCTCTTGATGTCGATCGGTCCGTGAATCTCGATCGCTTCTTTCAAGATCGGATAGAGTGTCTTCTCCATCCAGTTCAGATGATTGATAACATTTTCGCCGTATGCGCCGAAACGAAGCACTTCACCGAGGCCTTCGTTCATCGTGCAGTAGGCGTAGTTGCCTTGATCCAAGTTTTTAACGATAAAGACAGGCATTTTTGCGGTCACAACGCCGGCCATCGGGCCAACCGCCAAGTGATGATGGCAGCTGTCAAAATCAATCTTACCGGACGCTGCCAGCTCTTTGGCCTCGTCTACCGTCTCAGCGAGTCCCTGATAGATAATACCGCCAACAACGGCACCGCGAAGCGGTCCGGACATGTCTTCCCATTTCACGGGAGGACCCGCGTGTAGAATCAGATTTTCACGCATGCCGGGAAGAGTGTCTTTTGCAATTCCCATTCCGATAAGTGTGGGCTGAGCATTCTGCATCAACTTTAGGGCTTCTTTGTTAGCTTGATCAATGAAATTGGCCATAATGTTCATTCCTTCCTTTCCATTTGCCTAAATAACGTTTCTTTCTATTTGTACACCGCCAAAGTGACGATGTCATTCAAAAGTGGTTTTGTGGATTCTATCCACGTTCCGACGGCTATTTGTGATACACAATCGCCGTGTGATTTATCGTGTCATGCACGCGCGATGTGCCTATATATGCACATCACGCGTTACGGTGTTTATTGTAGGGATTTCATGCGCGCCAGAAGTGCCGCCATCTTCTCGTTGCCGCCAGCGGCAGGCTTCCAATTGACATGGATAGCAGACACATCTTGGGATTTCATATCCTGGTAAAAGGATTCAAGCCCCATGTTGATGACCTTTAATTCGCTCTTAAATAATTCATTCACTTTCATGGTGATGATCTCCTTTCCTTATTCCGACACACGTGCGAGTATGCGATCGACGAGTCGAACAGCTTGCATGTTTGACGGCATTACAATGACGCCCGCCTCTTTAAGTGTAGCTACCGATTTCTTCAAATCCTGAGGATCTTTGTCGGTGCCGCAGACGGAAGCGACGGCGACCAGTTCTTTTCCTTCTTTGGCAAGTCTAGCACGAGCGCTATTAACCGATTCGGCGACCGCACCTGCCGGGTCGGCGTTCGAGCCGTAACCGAGCACGCAATCGACGAGCACAACAGCTGTTGTTCCATCGACGTGAGAATCGAAAAACTCTGATCTCGTCAGCGGATCAATCATCGGGTGCGGGCGGCCTCGAGTGAATTCGTCTTCGCCGAGATCCAAGCAGATATGCCCTTTGATCTCGCCTTCCAATGCTTCAATTGCCATGTCGGGCGTCATCGGGATATTAGAATAAATCTGATAGTTTTCACCCAGGAACTTCATCGCTTCGTCGGTCAGCGTGCCGCCGGTGTAGAGCGCCCGCAGATTCTTTTGGTCCGGCTTCAATGAAGCTACAGCCTTATCCACGATTGCATTGATCTCGTTTTCCGGTGCGTCAAAGCCTTCAAAAGCGGCGATCTCCTCACCCCTTAATGCAGCAACGGCTTTGCGTGCGGCATCTTCTAAGCTCACACAAGGAATCGCGCCGGCTTCAAGAATAGCCTCTGCATCTCCGCCAATGAAATCCACTACGACCGGTTTTCTACAATTGCTGACTTTGCTTAAGATTTTCTTTTCCACCGAAGGTGCCGGCGGCTTCGATATGAGCACAATTACCTTCGTCTCCGGATCACTTTCAAGCGCATCAATGCCTAGAGACATCATGAGGCCGTTGATCGGTTCGGAAAGGTCGCGCCCGCCGGTTCCGATAACTTGGGAAACACCTTCGCCGAGCTTATCAATGCAGACCGTCACTTCCTGTGTGCCGGTACCGGAAGCTCCGACCACGCCGATGGCGCCACGGCGTAACACGTTAGCAAAGCAGAGCGGTACACCGTTAATGATGGCTGTTCCGCAGTCGGGACCCATCATCAACAGGCCTTTTTCGACGGCTTTCTTTTTTAGCTTGAGTTCATCCTCGACTGATACGTTGTCCGAGAAAAGCATGACGTTCAAACCTTTATTCAGCGCATCTTCCGCTTCACGGGCAGCATACCGGCCGGGAATCGAGATCTGCACGAGGTTGGCTCCCTTGAGATGTTCGACCGCAGAGCTCAGTGTCGGAGGCTGATAATCGCCTGCTGACGCATCCTGTTTTGCGTTAATCTGCTCATCAAAAGCCTGTATGATTTGATCCATCGTGCATTTTGACTCGTCGTATTTAGCCGCGATGAAAAGATCATTGGGAGTGATCCCCTCAAGCTCCGGCGTCAATAGACTCAATTTTTCTACAAGATCTACGTTCAGATCGGTGCCCATGCCAACGAGAACTTCGTCGACGCCTTCGATTTTTTTCATCTCACGAGAGATGATCATTAGCGTGACAGAGTCATAGTAGGCATTTTTTCTTACCATACTGTTTACCTTCATTCGCATCCACTCCTTACTGTTTTGTTGTTTTGCTTTTTACGTTCTGTTGTATTATATTTCTTTTTTAAACACTGACTCGCCATGTTTGTATGATTTGATGCATCGCACAGAGTCCGAACAGAAAATCGGATCCTGATGAGGCGCCGAACTGCAGTGCACTCGTCGCCGCGTCTTCAAGCGCATCTATTTTACCTTCGAGCAACGCGCGAAGAACGCAAAGATAGAGACCGCTGGCCTTGCCTTCTGCGGCATGCTGAATCATGGAAGCGCTGACAAGCGTTGTCTGTTTCTTTGCCGCTGAAACAACACTTTCTATGAATGCCGCTCGCCCTTCCCGTTCAGACTTCTCTACACCCTCATCGTAATAGAGCGACAACAACACGGCTGACATAAAATCGTCACACGACGGCGTAAGACCGGGGCCAAACCCGATTAGCATGGTAGCCTGATTACCGGCAGCACGCCAATCTTTCATTTTCACAGCCTGAAGAAACTGCACCAGATCATAGAGAATAAACCGGCAATATACGTTGTCACAATCGGCAACGGTCACGTTCTCCCACCTGTCCAACATATTGACCAGTGATGCAATGCCCAAAGAATCATGCTTGGCAACGATCACTTTGAGCCTCTTCAGCGTCTGAAGGCGCGCTTTTGCGTTTCCGTATTTAACGTTATGAAGATATGGGGTCCATCTCTTAACATTCTGAAGTTCGATGCGGCACTGGCGTGAAGGTACAGAAAGCATCGGAAAGCCCGTATACTCAACAGTATCGTCTATGAGAAAAGGCCATTCAAAAGGCTCGGTAACATCGAGCGTTAAACCCATCGGCATTATGTCACGCGACGCTGTGACCATCGTAATCAACACATCATCTTGCGTGACAAGATTGGCAGAAGTCTGAAAAACAGAATGCACACGCATTTTTAAGTACCGTTTCTCAATGAAATACGTGTGTAAATCTTCCGCGATGCGGCTAGCTTTTAACGTACGAACAGTCTTCACTGTAAAAGCTCCCTAATCTTCAATGCCAGCTGGAAATTAAACGCGGTCTCCGGATCGCGAAGATCGATATCGTACATGTCTCGTATGCGATTAATTCGATATATGACCGTGTTATAGTGAGTAAAAAGCACTTCGGCAACGCGTTTGAGGTTGCCTCCGCACTGAAAATATACACGCACGGTCTCAATAAGATCACCGCGATGTTTCTCATCATGCTCTTCCAACGGATCCAGAACTTCGTGAGCATACGCGAGTGCGTCTTCACGCAACAGCGGGTGACCGAGCACACGCAATAAACCGAGATCGCTGTAGAACAGCTTACGCTCATCCGATTTTCTGCTGACCAAAATACGAACCGTCTGTTCAGCCTGGCTAAGACTCGAAGAAAGATCCTGATACGTTTCCGCAATTGAGCCTACACCGACATAGGTAAAGGAAAGCAGGTCTTTTTCTTTTGCGCTCTCAAGCAGAATGTCTATAAAGCGCTGACATTGCTCTCTCTTTGCCTCATCAGAGGAGTTCTTATCGTATTGCAAGAGAAAAACGGCGCGGTCATTTTTACGTGTAGACAAGAAATAACCATCATATTCCTGTTTAAGCCGGTTTGTTAGATTGAGAATATTCGTGTTGATATTCTTAATCATTCGAGAGTTATTAGGTGTCATCTGCAGGGGCAGATCTTGCTGTACGAGAAGGACGACACACTGACTTGCGAGCTCCGGATGGAAAAGATAATAATCGGCGCTCTCGATCGCTTTTTCCTGTTCTTTTTCGTCGCTGCTTAACAATTTTTCAAGAAATGTACTGCGGTGCACATTCTCGCGGTCGACAAGCGTAATGCGATTCAGGATATCCAGAGCAATCAAGGACGTCGCAGACTCGATAACAAAAAGATTGCGCTGACGGATAACGAGATCCGTATCCCAGAGGTAGATGACTCCATAACGCATGTTGTCATAATAAATAGGAATAGAGTAACGTATGATCTTTGTATTGCCGACTCGTGTCGATCGACCGGTCACTTCAGGCACTGCAGAAGGCGACCTGGAAAAAATATTGGCAATGAGGCGATTATAGTCTTCTATAATCTGGATCTCTTTCTTTGGGTCGGGACAATAGAAATAGGAGTCACGGAACACTTCATCACAGATGACCACAGGAGATCGGCTGATTTGGTAAATCTGTTCGGCGATCGCCTTCATCCCGCCATGACGAAGCATAATATCTCGCACACGGTTGTTAAAGTCAAAAATTTGTTTCAACGTACGCGTCTGCTCGCCGATGATCTTATTAAAAATCGCCTTAATGAGATCGCCGTACGGAACGTCCACAGGAATACTGATGATAGGAAAATCGATGTCATTTGCGATATTGAGCACACGTTCCGGAACTTCTGTGATGTAACGATGCGTCTTAATTCCGATGCCGCATACTTTTTTATTTTTCAATTCAGGAATCATGCGCTCCAGCGCGCCGATATCATCACTAAACGTATATGCCGTCGTTAGAAGAAACTCGCCCGGGCGAACCCAGTCTACAATGTCCGGGACTTCAATGACATTGACGGATACGATGCTGTTACGAAGACCTCTCTCCCCCGCCAAGACTTCTGCGCCCTGCATCATAGGAATCGAAAGAATGTCGCCTAGCTGAATGTCGAAACGATTGTCTACCGTCATTACACCACTCCTTACTATGATTTTATACAAAAACGAGCTGAATTGAATTAGTTGTAGTTGCCAGCATTTTATTCATTATACCATAAATACATGTGTATTTACAACAACGTTGCTGCTTTTTTTTATTCTAAAACTCATCAAAACGTACTAAATGCTCTAAATGTCATTTATCTCTCTTTCTGTACACTAATCCTGTATAATAAAAATAACGTTGACAATGGAATTTTGTTCCGACAATACACTCTAACTTTAACATTTCCGACGTTGATGTTCATGATAAGCAGGACAATATGAAGGCAGATTCCAACATGATTCGATTACTCATAAAGGGGCAAATTGGGGAAAAAGCTGTTGAAAGACGGTAACGATCAAGTCGTCGATAACATGATACAAACTTTCAGCATTAGCGCGTTACAATTAGAATGACCCTGACAAATGAATCGATTTCGGCGCTTGTAGTGTTGAGATATGATTGTAATTTTTGTATTATTTTATAAATAACGTTAAACGTATTGTGTATATTTTGTAACGTAAAACAACGTGACAATGACACAAACGTGTTAAAATTGACGTTATACATGAAGATTGCTTTGGTGAAATTGCTGAAAACAGGCACCGTGGTGACCGGTTCGGTCAATTTGCCTAAAACTTTGGAGCAATCTGTGACTTACAGGCCGCAGCGCAATACTGCACAAAGAAGGAGGTTTCTGTGCTAAGTCAATTTGAGTATATCAAACCGCTTGTGCTTGACGAAGCGCTCACATTCCTGGCGGAACATGAGCAAACGTACATTTTGGCCGGCGGAACAGACCTGATCATCATGCTGAATAAAAACATGATCGATGCCAAATATATCTTGGATGTCAAGAGTATTCCGGATCTTGATGTGTTTAAGTTCACAGAGGGAGAAGGTCTTGAAATCGGCGCCAATGTCACTGTTAACGAGCTGGTGGAAAGCGATGTTGTCCAATCCAAGTATAGGGCGCTTTGCGAGGCCGCATCTGTTTTGGCGACCGAACAACTTCGCAACCGCGCCACCCTAGTGGGCAATATTTGTAACGCTTCACCGGGAGCGGATCTTCCGCCGTCATTGTTGATTTATGACGCTACCGTCAAAATCGCGAGCGCCAAGGGCGAGCGCAGCGTCCCGCTCCGCACATTCTTCACGGGCGTCAAGAAGACACTGCTCAACAAAGATGAACTTGTGGTCTCCGTCTTCCTGCCCGACCCCGGGAAGCAGGACAACAGCATTTATCTTCGTCAAACACGTCTTCGCGGGCACGATCTTTCGACAGTCGGTGTCGCCTGCCGCCTGAATGGCGACGGTAAAGTGGCCATCGCGATCAACGCTGTCGCGATCACACCGCTTCTTCTCACCGATCTTTCCGATCAACTGAACGCCAAAGGCCTATCGGAAGAATCCATTCTTTGGGCGTCTGAAGAAATCAAAAAGCACATCAAACCCATTACGGATGTACGTGCTTCCAAGGAGTATCGTTCCCACATGGCGGGGATACTTCTTAAGCGCTGTCTTGGACAGCTAACTGGCAAGGAGGTATAACATGGCTCAAAAAGCTGAAAACAAAGCATGCGCCATGACGACGGCCCATGCAGAATCGATGGAACGGCGTGTCAGATTGACGTGCCGCGTCAACGGACAATTTGTCGTCGAGGATATTGATCCGACAATGTTGCTCCTTCATTTCCTGCGCGACCGTTTGAAACTCTTTGGCACGAAGGAAGCTTGCGGTGAAGGCGAATGTGGAGCGTGTACGGTAATTATGAACGGACGACCTGTAACATCCTGCCTTGTGCTGGCCATTGAAGCAGAGGGCAGCGAAATAACGACGGTTGAAGGTCTCGCCAAGAATGGTGAACTCTCCATTCTTCAGCAGGAGTTCATTGAACTTGACGCGTTGCAGTGCGGCTTCTGCACGCCCGGCATGCTCATGTCGGCACGCGCGTTGCTCGACCGCAATCCGGATCCAACCGATGACGATATTAAGGAAGCCATGAGCGGCAACCTCTGCCGTTGCACCGGCTACCGCCAGATTTTTGACGCTGTTAAAAAAGCGGCGAAACGGGAAAGAGAGGAGTTGAAGCGCTCATGAGTCAGCCAGATTATAAAAAAGAAATGGAGCAGTTTTCCTATAAGCAACATCTAGATTATGAGTCCCCCTACCGCCATGTCGGTAAGGGCTATTCACGCGCCGACGCAACGGAAAAAGTGACGGGTCAGGCTCGTTATACGTATGATCTAGAATTTCCTGGCATGCTGTACGCCAAATGCCTACACTCACCTTATGCGCGCGCTAAGATTGTGTCGATTGACAAATCGAAGGCGCTGGCGCTTCCCGGTGTAAAAGCCGTTCTTTGTGGCGAAGACACCGACATCTTCGTCGGTCTTTATATGCAGGATAAATATGTCTTCGCGCGCGGCGAAGCGCGTTATCAAGGCGAAGTCGTCGCCGCTGTCGCAGCCACAACGGAAGAAATCGCGGAGAAAGCGATCACGCTCATCGACGTCGAGTATGAGTTGCTTGAGCCGGTATACAATCTCGACCAAGCGTTAAAAAACGAAACGCTAGTACATCCGAACATTGGTGAAATCGCCCACACGGAAGGCGTCTTCTTCCCGCAAGCTGACACAAACATCGCTTCCCTGAACAAGAGCCGCCGAGGTGATATTGATAAAGGGTTTGAAGAAGCCGATGTGGTCATCGAGAATGAATTTTCACTACCGGCGGTCGCACACGTCCCGCTTGAAGTTCATAACTGCATCGTTCAGGCGGATCCCTTCTCCAATAAGATCAAAATCTGGTCTTCGGCACAGTCACCGTTTGCACTTCGCCAGATGATGGCGGCGAGCTTCGGAATTAACGAATCCGACATTCAGGTCGTGATTCCCTATGTCGGCGGCGGTTTTGGCGGCAAGGCCGGTATTCACCTTGAACCTCTAACAGCGCTTCTGTCGAAAGCATCGGGCGGTTTGCCGGTGAAATTGAAGATGAGTCGTGAAGAGGAATTTAACTACATGCCGACACGTGCCGGCATGCGCGGTCGCATCAAGACCGGCGTGAAGAAAGACGGCAAACTTACGGCAATGGAAATCGTCTATGACTGGGACAGCGGCGCCTATGCGGACTACGGTGTCAACGTCGGAAAGACGGCAGTCTACGGTGGACTTGGCCCTTACGATGTGCCAAATGCAGCCATCACGTCGAATACGATCTATACAAATAAAGTATTCAGCACAGCATACCGCGGATTCGGTCACCTTGAGACTCTCTGGACGATTGAGCGTCAAATGGACGTCCTTTCCCAAAAACTCGGCATTGATCCTTACGATTTCCGCATGATGAACATGCTGCGTCCCGGATCACGTACGATCACAGGCGAACTGGTGACTGAAAGCACCGGAAGTCCGATCGATTGCCTGAAAGCCGCCGCAAAGGAAATAGGCTGGACAGGTCGTAAAACGGAAGAAGAACGCGAGCGTGAATGGAAGACCGGCAAAGTGAGCGGCAAAGGATTTGCTATGATTCAGAAGGCTCCGGCTATGCCGGCGAACACTTCGTCTTCAGTCATCATGCAAATGTGCGGCGATGGCCACGTCAAGATGATGATGGGCGGCGTTGACTACGGTCAGGGCGCTGTCACCGCGATGGCACAGATCGCTGCAGAGGAACTGAACGTTCCCATTGAAATGGTGGAATGCCGCCGTGTCATCGATACCGACACGAATCCTTACGATTGGAACACCGTGGCTTCCAAGCTTACGTGGATGGCTGGAAATGCGACCATCCGTGCTGCGCGCAACATGGTCAAACAGATGAAAAAGCTTGCTGCCGCCGTACTTCACAGCGCTCCTGAATTCCTCGGTCACAAGGACGGCTATATTTACAGTCTGCATCGCCCTGAACAGCGGATCGCATACAAGGATCTCGCGCTCGGCTATATGTTCCCTGACGGTTCCGGCATCGGCGGACCTTTGATTTCACACGGTGTTTGTATGGCGGACGGATTGACGAATCTACATCCGCAAACAGGACAAGGCCACCCTGCTGCGGCATGGACGTTCGGCTGTCACGCTGTCGATATCGAAGTCGATATTGAATCGGGCGACATCCATGTGAAGAAGATCGCGTCAGCATTTGACATTGGTCAAGTTATCAACGAAAAATTCGTCTATGGCCAAGTCTGTGGCGGCATCGTGCAAGGCATCGGATCTGCGATTCTTGAAGGCTACAAGTTCAGTGACGAAAATGTCCTGCTGAACCCCTCCTTCACCGATAACAAGATTCCGACCATGAAAGATATGCCGGACGAAATTGTTCCGATCTACATTGAGAACAAACAGTACAACGGTCCCTATGGCGCACGCGGCATCGCGGAGCACACGATGATTTCAGTGCCTTCAGCGATTGGAAACGCGGTCTATGACGCCCTAGGAATCAATTTCTATCGGTTGCCGCTGACACCTGAAAACGTCATGCTCGGTATTCTTTCCGGTGAGAAAGACATTCGCTAAGACGAAAATCAAAATTAATCTCTCTGCTGCTCGGAGTTTCTCTGAGCAGCAGAAGCATCAGAAAAGCGCGGATACAATCTGTATCCGATAAGACACGCCAAGGCGGCTTTGGCGATGTCGCCCGGAATAAAGATCAACACTGCGTACGTAAACACATGCGAAAATGATTGGGCTTCTCCCGTATAAAGCCGCAATATCCCCATCATATAAAAAAGTCCCCCGGCATAAATAAGTACAGAGGCAAGCAAAATGTGGATCATCATTGGCCACAGTTTTCCTTGCGTGCGCACTGTCAAAAACGACAACAATGGCGCTACCACGACAAATGCGAGAATAAAACCGAAACTGGGAGAGATCACAACAACCCATCCTCCCAAGACGATCTTCATAACGAGATGGAGCAGTACAGAAAAAAAAGCTTCCGCAGGATCCAAAAGAAGACCGGCAAGCAATACGCCAAATGTTTGCAGCGTAATGGGAACCGGTCCGACCGGTATACGGATAAAACTACATACTAATATCACAACGCCCATGAGCGCTACACGAGCAATATTGCGAGTCGACCTTTTTCTTATCGAGTCATTCACTTTTATGTCGATGTCTTGATGTTCCTGATGACACATTTTGATATCTTTCAAACTCCTCTTCACAACAACTCTTTATGAGAACAAACTGCATTCTACTTATAAGTTACTTTCATTGTGGCCACCTAGATGCTGCAACGCCATCTTTTTTCTTCTCCTTGTCATTACGCGCGACTGTTGATTCTCATATCCTAATCCACATCTTAATCCTGCTCTCAGTTGTTCCAATACATTTCAAATGATCATTCTACCCAAGAACTCCTAATAAGGCCACAGAAGTTCTTTCTACTTCACTTTTTCTCCACATGAGGAAAAGATCTAGTACTCCCGGTGTTGTCTCCGATCCACATGGTCAATTATTCGACTTTATTTGAAAATAAAAATACACCTCTAGTAGAAAAAGACACTTTTTCTAAAAAATTCGAACAATTGACCGCGATTAGGTGAAAAAAAGATTGTTTTTCGACATTAATTGAAAAAATGAACACACCACAAAATCGGTAATGACGCCTTTTCTAAATTATCTAAAAAAATGACCATATCTCATGCTAAAGAGCAGTCTTTCTAAATTATCTGAAAAATTGGCAAGAGCAGATCAAAAGAAAATTATCTTGAGAGAGTCCAGTATATTCTGTTGGTTGATTTCGATCGGAGTACGTTACATTTCTTCTCAGCTCCAGCCAAGTTTACCGACAGAGTCGCAATACTGCTTTGCGTGCCGAAGGCAGTAATAACTGTAGAAAACATTCCCTTCCAAAATCTTTTGACCCCCAATGTTCCGTCAGCGATAAACGCAAATAATGACAGGAAAATAACGCAGTATGCGATCAAAGCATCAAGATCAATCAGGATCGTTCCCAATGGTCTTAAGACGGCAGCCTTTTCGCCAAAATCAAACCGACCACACGGCCGATAACAATAGAGATTAACAAAATGATATTGAATCGATTTTGTTGCCAGAATGTTTTTTCTCAACTCCTACCTTGTCTTCCCCATGTCAGAAAAATTGTGCTTGCCCAAACAGAGCAGGAGTCCCACTGGTAATAACACAGCATGCCGGCTCATCGGCAGGAATGATTTTTTACGGGGAATTTCCGTCATTCTGCCGAAAACTTTTGAGTTATAAACATCTTCAATGAAGATCCCTTGGTACTGTCAAGGATCTTTCGCACATTTGTCTTACTTGGTAATGTTTTTAGTACCTCCCCCGGGGGAGGTTCTAAAAACGCGGCGCGATGTTAGGCTCCCCTCTCTTCTTTTATCTCTTGTTCGTGTGTCTCCAAATGTTTCATGTTCATGTATAATTTCGAGCCCCACATCGAGTTTTCCATGTACCGTAATCGNGCACATACGAGCATGAGAGCCGAATGCCCGTCGGGGAAGGCTCCCACGACGCGTGTGCGACGGCGAATCTCCCGGTTCAATCGCTCGATCGCATTGTTACTGCGGATCTTGCGCCAATGTTCGCGGGGAAAGGCCATATATTCCAACGTCTCGTCGACCGAGTCTTCCACCTTCTTCGCAGCTGCTTGTAGCTTCATCTCGCGTAGTTTGGCAACAACATCGCGGGCTTTCGCTCTGGCCGCCTCGCGATCTTCCTGTGCATGAATCGCTTTCAACATCGCCGCTACCAACTTGACTTTGCTCCGAGGTACAACCGACATCACATTGCGATAGAAGTGCACCGTACATCGCTGGTAGCGCGCTGTAGGATAGACAGTGTGGACCGCCTCTAAAAGTCCAAGGTTCTTGTCGCCAATGAATAATTGTGTCCCACGTAAACCGCGAGCTTTCAGGTCGCGAAGAAAGTTAAGCCAACTCTCCGTATCCTCTTTCATCCCTTCACAGGCTCCAAGGACTTCGCGTTCTCCTTCTTCATTCACGGCCATGGCCACGAGAATCGCCACGTTCTCGTAACTCCCGCCCCAACTACGCTTCAGATAGATGCCGTCGAGGTAGACGTAAGGATAAGATAGCTCTAAGGGACGTTGTCGCCAGGCTTCGATCTGGACGTACACTTTCTGGTTTAACCGACTGACCGTACCTGCGCTGACTCGCGTACCCCACAAAGCTTGTGTAATATCCTCTACGCGGCGAACCGATACACCTGCCAGGTACATCTCCACCAAGGCTTCCTCGACGCTAATCTCTCGCTTTTGGTAGCGTTGGATGATCGCGGTTTCAAAGGTTAAGGTGCGAAGTTTGGGCATCTTCAATTCCACTTCACCTGCTCGCGTCAAGAGCTTGCGCTTGTAATGTCCGGCTCGTGTGTCTTTGCGGGCAGCCGTACGTTCGTAACGACGGGCGTTCGTGAGTCGATCGGCCTCCTCATCCAGAAGAGCGTTCAACGTATCTTCCACACTCTTGCGGACAAGTTCGTTCAATTCTTCCTTTATTACGCCCTCATTCAGTTGTATAATTTTCTCAGACATGGTTCCTTTTCCTCCTTGGTTTGTCTTGTTGAAAAATCTATTTTACCAAGTAAGGACGGAGCCATGTCCTTTTTGAATGTGCGAAACTTAGCGTACTTTATCGATCCCTTCTTTACCGGCAAGATATTTGATTGCCGCAATCGATTCGGGCGTAGATTCTTCATATCCCCCACCAAGATACTTATCTTAAAAAACAACAAAATCATCAATATCCGCTTGACGTTTAACTTCCAATCTTTTCTCCAGGTGGTCAAAAGTTTTACAGATGGAAACATGTTGGACAGTCTGCGATAAGAAAGGCTCCTATAGGACCGCATCTACCACTTAGTCCGGAAGAACTCCTGATTCGCCGAGCAAATTGCATGTGACCATCCAAGTGATTTTGTCACTGAATATAAGGTGATATCCTCATTTACCGGTTTCAAAGATGTCTTTTCTTTACGAGATTTCACTAAAAAAGCCGACCCTTGACGGAGCCGGCTTTTTGAATCATCATAGAACTTCTATTACTTGACACGCTTCATGCTGATGTCTCCGAACTTCAGCGTATCGCCTTCAATCGTATAGGGCGTACTGTCCTGAGGCTCGAACGTCGGGTCATTACTATTGATAGTGAGTTTTCCGTCTTTAGCCACATATGTCATCTCTATTGCGCTGTACAACGCATTCATGAGTTTGTCAACTTCCTCGTTTCCGGTGTCGACAGAGATCTTAAGTTTGCCGTCTTTAGTGAATTCATAGACCATTTTTCCTTCCATGTCAGCGTCCTTCACCTCAAGAGCCCATTTGCCGACGATACTGTCTTTGCCGCCGCCTCCGCATGCGACGAGTCCAAAGCTGATAACCAGGATGAGGGCGATTGCGATTGCTTTCTTCATATTTACTGTCTCCATTCTCTTTTTTTGGTGCTGAACGTATTTGCGTCATGCTAGTATCATAAAACCATATTAAGCAAAAAAGAACAAGATTTAGCAGTCATATATTTGATTCCAACTTTTAAGATATAGGTTCATTAATCTATGAACGAACTCGATCAAAAGAGTACCCATTACGGGCTCCGGACAGGCTTCTTTTGCGTTGGGAAGTAGTGGACTGAATAGGCAGCAGTGACAACACTATCCTAGTATGCCCATTATTATTCAACCTCAATTCATCGTCTCATATATCAAGGCGAATGCTCTTAATTTCACCGGTTGATAGCTTCTCATAACGGCCATTATCTTCAACAACAAGTGCGCCATCATCCGTAACAGTACTCGGAATAACGACGCGCCCGTCATCTAACAAGACTTTCTTCCCTAAAATAAAGCAACGCTGGCGATAGTCGTCCATGTATGAGAGGTCAGGAAGCCCATCGATAATGGCGCCCAGCATATCAACGATCACAGCGCAAAGTTCATTCGGATTGATCTGTTGCGCGCTTGGATCAGACAAACCATCAGTCAATGTACCCGCGATATCGGCAATCGCTTGAGGATAACCGTCTTTGGGCGGCGTAAGATTAATTCCCACCCCGACGATCAGCGCTTCAATGGACTGTGTTTCGAGACGAATCCAACTTTCCGTCAAAATGCCGCCCACTTTACGTCCATGCAAAAAAATGTCGTTGACCCATTTAACGTGAGGTGTCATATCGTAAAGAGTTTCAAGCGCCCGGCAAACAGCAACCGCCGTCATCGTCGTCACTTGCGTCGGCATTGCTTCATATGCCCACGGAACCGCTAAAGAAAAGTACAGGCCGCACCCGTCACCGGGGGAATAAAAAGAACGTCCTCGGCGCCCTCTTCCAGCCTTTTGAGCGGAAGCGGCGACAAGGTACGTTTTGTTCTCAACAGAAAGTAGACGCCTTGCCTCCGAATTCGTCGAATCGACAATGTGAAAACAGCGCACGTCAATATTTTCCCAGCGACACGAGAGGATTTCACGAATAGCGGTAGCTGAAAGACAGTCACCTTCTCTTGGCGACAGCTCATCGTCCACAGGATAGTTCTCCTGTATAGGATCCTCAATCATCTCGTGTTCTACGGCACTCACCTCGCCCTTCTTCAAAATAAAAGGCGTCTGCAAAAATAAGACTTGTCTCAAAGCGCAGGCGTGGAAACGGGCGGTTTGCGGAATTGCGTCCGTTGCTCAAACGCATACGCGATTTCAATCAGCACCGATTCCGTGAACGGTCTGCCGATGATTTCCAACCCGACAGGTACACCTATGGGAGCATTCGGATCAGGCGCGAAACCTGCCGGAACCGCGATCGAAGGAAAACCGGTTGATGAACAGAGTACTCCGTTGCGCTGCTGCTGTGATCCGCCGATTTTGCAAACGAGCTGCTGCTGATGCGGATAAACAATGGCGTCAAGCTCCAGATCGGCCATAATCTTCAGGATTTGCGTCCTCAACGCATCTTGGCGCACAAGTTTCTCATTGTACTCCGGCGTTCCGACTTCACGCTCCATCGCAATCAGCATATTCTCTTTGCTTTTCGGATGATGTTTCCCACTCCTCAGGACGTCTGCCATCGAATGGACCGGCCATTCCTCCGGCAACGTATCGAGGTAGGAGTTAAGGTGCGCCTTGAAGTCGTCCAAGTGAACGCTGACATCCGATGTCAAATAAGCGGCATCGATGACGGCCTTAATCGGCACCAGTGTCGCGCCGCCCTCTTCAAAATAAGGTAGTGCCTGCTTCATCACATCATTAACCGGTTCATTGACCGGTTCATCCCCGAAGAAACTTTCTAAGATACCGATTCGTTTATCTTTCATGCCGTCAGGATTCAAGAAGGCAGTATACGTATCCGGCTGTCTTCCAACGGATCGTGCCGTGACCGGGTCATCCGGATCATAGCCTGCCAACACATCAAGTGTCCGCACAGCGTCTTCGACGGTTCGGCAGATCGGACCCGAGGTGTCCTGTGTCAGACTGTAGGGCACAATACCGGCACGACTAACAAGGCCGATGGTAGGACGAATTCCGACTAAGCTGCACGCTGAAGCAGGACTGCGGATCGAGTTAATGGTATCTGTTCCGATGCCGATAATTCCCATGTTCGCCGCCACCGACGAGCCCGTCCCTCCGGAAGAGCCGCCCGGCGTGCGCGTCAAGTCGTAAGGATTGACCGACTGTCCGGTGATCGAACTGATTGTCTCGCCCCAGATCGCGAACTCATGCAGGTTCGTTTTGGCGATGATAACAGCACCCGCTTCACGCAACTTAGTCGTTATAAAGCCGTCTTTTGGGGGATAGTAACCTTCGAGAGAAATCGATCCTGCCGTCGTAGGCATGTCATTAGTGTT
>JGI24710J26742_10002311_pt1 | contig 16936 bp, 12 predicted proteins | sample BioPla2DNA2_FD_26742 | JGI IMG/M metagenome (IMG submission 26742) | reverse complement strand
AAAAGCGGTCGAACTCTCAGACATCCTGACTTTTTTAGAGTAGTCGGTTCTTTGATGAGGCGTTATTCATCCTTTATGACATCAGAAGGCAAGCAGGTTGATTGGAATTTTGCTGAAATATCAAGGGTTGCCAAAGAAGTCAAAGCGGTTAAGTCTGATTTGCGAGAAGTCAGCTGGGAACGCTTTTCGCAAAGACAGAGGCGGCGTATGTCTTGTGGAGGCGTTGTTGGCACAGTTGCTTACAGAGGTCCGGCATCTATGTTTTTGGATTTGCTCAAACTTGGCGAGATAGTCAAATGCGGCAGAAAGACCACCTTCGGGCAGGGGAAATTCAAGGTTGTGAGCGTAAACCAAGATCTCGGGCAGAATGCGGTTAGGCAACTTGCAGCCTAATGCTGTGTTTCAGCTAAAACTTGCTTGTTTTATGACAACCAAGTCAACAAACTATTCATACTTATCTGATACGAAAATCGCATAGGGAGTATGGTGTGGGGGTAGAGGGTAGTGAAATACTTTTCAACTCAATTGTTGAAACAGACAACTGCTTTGAGATGCTGATAAATAGCTGGAGTTATCCTTCTAAGTAAAGAAATTCTAATAATAATTTATTGCGTTAAACCCAAGAAAAAATCAAAGAAAAATTGAGCTTTTACCCTTTTTGTCCACTATCCATCAGTCACCGTGCACTGTTTTTATAGTCTGTGTAATCTGTAGATAAAAAGGTTTTGTAAAGAGTGAAAATAGTTAAGATTTTTTTGAATGAAAGATACATTTGCGACTTATGAAGATTGTAAAGAAGACAGATTTATCTGAAACGGCACTTTCTGAAGCAATAGAAGACAATATCAGAATAAGTTTGTCAGAAGTTTCATTTGAATAACCGCGGAGGTTGCGATGAGTGTTGATGTAAAAGAAAAAGACAAAGAAAAAGACAAAGACAAAAATCGCACTAAGGTGCTTATAACAGGCATGGGAGCGTCTTTTGGTCTTCTGTATTCTGCAATAAAGCTTGTTGAGCCAGATATTGTAATGCTGTTAACCAGCGACAAGTTTGAGCAAAAGGCTATAGAAGTTAAGGATAAAGCTGGTTTCGTAAGAAAACAAAATCTGAAGTCTAAGACAAGCAGTTTTGAGAGCTTTATAATGAAAGACGTTTTTTGCGGCTTTGATGAAGCGGATCTCTTAGTCACAAGAATGTTCGCTCATTTATCAGATAAAGCCTATACAGAAGGTTATAAAGAACCCTGTCGCGAGGATTATGAGAGTGTGCAGGCATGGAAGGATGAACTGCTGAATGTGACTTTCGATCAAGCTGCTGTGCACAACTATCGTCTCTTCGTAAATCTCACAGGTGGCACTACAGCTATGCAGTGGGTGATGCAGGCGGCTTATGAAAAGGCTCTGAGAGAAGGCTTTGATGTGGAACGCATAGCCTTTGTGGATCGCCGTCCGACTGTAGAACAGCAAGCCAATCCTTTTGTCGTAGGCGAGTTAATAGAAGTGGAAAAACTTATCTCCAAGTAAATAGAAAGCGAGAAGTTGAAAATATGAAAGAAATAGAGTTGAAGATTTCCTTCAATACTCCTGCGTTTCTGGGAAATGCAGAGCAGCAAGGACAATGGCGCACGCCGCCTTTCAAGGCTTTGCTGCGGCAATGGTGGCGGGTGGTGAAAGCCAGGAAACTGAATTATGATCACAGGGAGCTGAAAAAGAAAGAAGACCAACTATTCGGTTTTGCAGCTGATGAGTCTAAAGGCTCTTCGCAGAAATCTGAGCTTCTTCTTAGGCTGGATACTTGGAAAGATTCTACTGATAATGTTATTGATACGGGCATTCCGGTAAAACATCCAGAAGTAAAGGATAGACCTTGCGGCGCAAACCTTTATTTAGGTTTTGGACCTGTCAGCTACAGATCAGAGCAAACGAAAAGATCTATTCCTGTAGATGAAAATGCGATTTTATCCTTACGTTTTCCAGACGAATTTGAGAAAGAGATTGCTGAAACGATTCAGCTGATTGATTGGTTCGGCACTATAGGTAGCCGCTCCAGAAACGCTTGGGGATCTATCAATTTGGAAGCGTTGTCAGGAATTGAGTTTAAGCCTTTTTCTTTAAGCAGTGTGCAAAAATATGCAAGAAATTGGCAGGAAGCTCTTAACACAGATTGGGCACATTGCATTGGTGAAGATTCCAATGGACTCCTGCTTTGGGAGACTAAAGATAAGCGAAGCGCTTGGGAAGAGGCAATAAGAGATCTTGCAGAGATCAAGATAGCTTTTCGAACTGATATGAAGTTTTCAGATGGCAAATACGCCCCTCTGGAAGAGAGACATGTAATTGCTTATCCTGTAACTAATCACTTTGTAAACGGGGTACCTAAGAATTTAAGAAATGCAAATCAGATCAGATTCAAAGTTTGCAAAACTTCTGACGGTAAGTTTTTTGCCAGGATCTTTCACATGCCTTGCACTGTTGATAAAGCTTTTAAAGATCAATTTAATCCCAGAGAATACTGCAATTTTGAAAATACGGCTTGGCCGAAAGTTCATAAAGTTCTGGATCAAAAGTGCAAACGCCTTAGAGAGGAGAAACATTCATGACAAACAAATTTTGGGAAATAAAACTTACAGCTTGGCTGCATGATCCGGCTGAAAAATGTTTCGTCCTTTTTCATGATCCGAGCGGTCATGAGGGTGGAAGCATAAAAAACATTCAAGAAGCGCTCAAAGAAGAAATCGGCTTGGAGACAGGCGATAAGGAAAAAGACATCATCAAAAAGGCCGATTGGATAGCTTCTTCTGCAGACAGGCCTCAATGGCCCAAAGAAGTCGGCGGCGATGCTTATGAAAAATGGGCACAGGTGGATTTTGCTTCCGAACCTGAGCTTATACATCCGCTTACGGGCGATATACTGAAGCTTGAGGATTTGCAAGGTTCGGTCAGCTGGAAAGAACTCAAAGATGTCAGCGAAGAATATTTTAAAGATGTTTTGAAACTTGGCAAAGACGCCAAAATGAAGTTTTTGGCTATGTGGCGTTTTGCGCCTGAGACTCCGAAGGTTACAGGAAAATCGCAAGGCGGCAACATAGGCAAGCTTTGGCAGCTTTTGCCGGCTGATACACGCGTTCCTGACCACTCGATCTGGAATCACTTGGATTTGACTTCAGCGTTCGCCGGAAGTCTTGCTGACGATGAACCTGCTTTGCTGGCTGTCACATTTGGACCGGTTCAAAGCTTTATAGCTCAGGCTCGCTCAACATCTGACTTGTGGGCAGGCTCACATCTTTTGTCCTCAATCGTGTGGGAAGGCATGAAAGCTGTTGCCGAAGAAGTTGGTCCCGATTCCTTCTTGTTCCCGCAAATCAGAGGCGTGCCAGCGGCGGATCTCTGGCTTCTGGATATGGCGAGAGACGCAGGCTGTGAAGATGCTTGGAGAAGACAATTTGAAAATGCGGGCGTTGAATGGCTGAAGTCCAGAACAGACTCCAATCCTCTATTTGCGGCCAGTTTGCCGAACAAGTTCTCTGCGATTGTGCCCAAGTCCAAAGTAGAAAGCCTTGTGGAGAAAATAAAAGCATCTGTTTGGCAAGAAGTAAAGATGTGGACAGAAGAAATTCCCGGCAAATTAGGTTTTGGAGAAGAAGGCTATTTCAAAGAGCAGATGGAAGAGCAATTGAAAGATTTTCCGAATATCTATTGGGCATCGGTAGATTGGCCAACAGATACATCTGAGGAAAATTTAGAGCCTATCAGAAAGGCTTGCGACAAGTTCTTTGAAGAAAGCGACAACTTCTTCAATAAGGACTATTGGAAAATCTTGAACAAAGAGATACCTCTGGGCGGCAAGACCTTTTACAAGCTGCAAGCGGGAGTTTTATATCCAGCAGTTTATCAGCTTTCTGAAAAGGCTCTTGCGGCTTCAAAGACAGCCAGAAGCTTTGAGCAGTTGACACAAACAGGTTTCAGATGCACTCTTTGCGGCGAGCGGGAATGGCTTGCGGAAAAGAAAGAGCAGTTAAATATTCCTGCCAACCAGCGTGAAAAATCAGGTGTTAAATGGGCAGAAAAAGCTGGCAGATACGGGATAAAGAAAGGCGAATATCTCTGCGCTGTTTGTGCTCTTAAAAGATTTTGGCCGACTATCTTTCTTGATAAGGTCAAAGACTATACAGCCAGCGATGACATAACCAGATATGTTGTCAGCACTCATGCTATGGCACTCGCACCGACTTTAAGACAGCTTGGCAAAATAGCGGGGGAACCTCAGGTGTTTTCTATGGAAGGCATTGAAATAGCCTCTGATATAGAAAAAATACAAAAAGAGGTTTCAGACTGCGAACCAGTTGTATTACCCCATAAGCTCTATGTTGAAACTATAAAGGCGGATGGCTCTAACTTCTGGCTTAAAAGAATTCCCGGAAGACTTGAAGAACTGAGAGAAGAAGGCTCTGAAAACAAAGCTGAAGAGTTTGAGGCTCGATTAGCCAAAGTTCTTGGCAAAAAAGAATTCAGACCTGAGACCTACTATGCTCTGTTGCTGATGGACGGCGACAAGATGGGCGCTTGGCTCTCAGGCGACGATGAAGAAAAGTGCATAAAATATTCCGATTCTTGGCATAGTAAAATCCGATCTGCTGATGTGATGAAGAATGGAGAAAAAGCCGTAAAAGACTATCTGGACTCTTTGAAGCCAGCCTCTCAAGGCAAGCATGCTGTGATTTCGGGTGCATTGAATTCTTTCTCTGGTATTATGGCTCCCTATATAGTTGAAAAGCTGCATTGCGGTAAACTCATTTACTCAGGTGGCGATGACGTGCTTGCTATGTCTTCTACCGACGATATTCTGGGGATGCTCAAAGAACTGAGGCTTGCGTACAGCGGCATAGGCAATAAGCCTGAGAATGCCCAAAATACCAATAGAGATGAGATTTATAAACAAAATGGTTTTGCTTTGCTGAAAAACAGACTCATGCAAACTATGGGTAAAAAAGCTACGGTCTCTGCAGGAGTGGTTATCGCTCATCATAAAATGCCGCTCGCTTATGCTTTAAAATGCTTGAGAGAAGCTGAAAGTATGGCTAAATCGGCTGGCAGAAACGCTTTTTGTATAAGAATTCTGAAACGTGCAGGCGGAGAAGTTTCTTACATTGATCATTGGTGGTCAGAAAACTCCGATGTTCCGAACGATAAGATTTTAACAAAAGGCTTTGATGTGAGCACTCCCATAGGGCTCTTTGAAAAGCTGGTTGAAATAGGAGCTGCTCTCCCTAGAAAAGCCTTTTATGCTCTAGAAGACTGGGTTGGTGTCCTCTCTGTTAGCGGCAGTAAAGGTGATAAAGAGAGAACAAAAGAGATGGCAGAGAAAATGCTGTCTCAGCAGCTTTCACAGCATGGCTGTGAGAAAGTGGCTTCGGAAGAGAATGCTTCTACCCTTGCCAAAAGTGTTGTTGAAATGGCATGGAGAAGATGGAATGAGGATGAAGCTCAATTGCTAAATAAAGAAACACAGAAGAAATCCTTGGAAGCGGCAGTGAAATATCTCGAAAACATGCTTTATTCGGCAGAGTTTTTCGCACGAGAAACACGTAACTATGCTCATAAGAAGAAAGAAGGAGAAGATAAATAATGACAACAGAACTCTTTATCAAGCCTTGCGATATCTTCATGCCTCGCGGCAACAGCCATTTCGGAGTGAATTCTGGAGATTTCGGACAAATCAGGATTTTGCCTGCTCCTTCAATCTTTGCAGGAGCAATAAGAAGTTTCATAGCATCGACTAATATAGAAGATTTGAAACAGATTGAAAAAGGCGAACGCCCTGTGACAGAAAAAATAGCTGGCTGTCTCGGTTCTTTAAAGGAGTCGAAAAAGTTTCCTGGAACATTCCGCATAGGCCAGGTTTGCCTTTGCCGAAAGACAAAAGACGGCTCATATGAACCTATTTATAGAATGCCTTCAGACATAGTTGTTTTCGAAGAAGACCATAAGATTGCATCCATAAAACACCTTCTTCCTTCAGAACCTATATCAGGAATAAAAGGTTCGTCGGAATTGCCTAAGACGGCAATTTTACAAGCTGCGAATATGAAGCCTGCTGGCGGTTATTGGCTCATCAAAGACGGCTTTCAAAAATATCTGAATGGTGGACTGCCAGATAAAGGCGATTGCATCAAAGAAAGCGATTTGTGGAAAAAGCAAATGAGAACTGGAGTGGCTTTAAATGGGCAAACCAGAAGCGCGGAGGAAGGCATGCTCTATACGACTGAGTGCCTGAGCTTTTGTGACGGCGTTGGCTTTGCAGTCGAAGTCATCGGAGCAGATGAGCTTTTGCCGGAGACAGGTCTGCTTTCACTCGGCGGAGAAGCAAGAGGAGCTGTGTTTGAGAAAATCAAAGACTTTTCGGAACCTTCTGCCGATTTTTCCAAAATAGCTGAGCAGAAACGCTTTAAGCTTCTGTTAACTGCTCCCGCTATTTTCCCAGACGGCTGGCTGCCCGATGAACAGCTTTTTCCCGCAAAGCTGGTTTGCGCATCTGTTAAAGGCTATGAGACTCTTTCTGGCTGGAATATGGTGGAAAATAGACCTAAAGATGCTGTCAGAACAGTGCCTGCAGGTTCTGTTTATTGGTTTGAGGATTTTGAAGGCACTGCTTCCGACTTGCAGGAAGGACTTCAGAATTATTTTATCCCCGAAGACAAACAGCGCTATGTCGAGGGCTTTAATAAAGCAGTTATAGCTGCTTGGTGAGATTAAATACAGGAGAATATAATATGTACGAACAAAAATCTTTAATGTTTTATTATTGCATGACACCTCTTCACATGGGAGCAGGCACTTCAGTAGGTGCTATTGACAATCCCATACAACGCGAGATTCACTCTGGCCAGCCTATTATTGCTGGTTCAGGACTCAAAGGTGCTATAAGACATCATGTTGACAAACAATGGGAAGGCAGAAAGAGTGACGTAATATCTCTGTTCGGATCAGAACCTAAGCCAGGAGACCTTCAGGCTGGTGCTATTGCCTTTACAGATGCTAATCTGATAGCTTTCCCTGTGCGTTCGGTAAAAAATTCATTCGTATATGTGACTTGCCCCTATGCTCTTGCAAGACTCAAAAGACATGCACAGCTGGCTGGCGAAAAATTTAAATGGAATATTGCTGAGCTGAAGCTTGATATTGATGATAAAGAGGTGCTGGCTTCTTCGGAAGATTCACTTGTTGACGGGAAGCTTTGCTTGGAAGCTTATGAATTTAAGGCTAACAAGTCAGAAGAGATAAAGGAAATAGCTGCATGGATAGCAGAAAGATGTTTCCCGCAAGGAGATGAGTCACATAAGTTTTTTGCTGATAAATTGGAAGCGGATTTCTTTTTGTTGAACGATGACAGTTTCAACTTTTTTGTTAAAAATTCTACCGTGGTTGAACCTCACGTCGCTATAGACAATAAAACAGGCACAGCTGTAGACGGAGCTTTATTCTACACCGAAAATATGCCGCCTGAAAGCATATTTGCAGGCAATATTCTTGCCAGCATTGAACGCAAAAAGCTTGCAAGAAATCCAGAAGGTAAGGAAATAGACGACAGGATGAGTGCAGAGGACTGTTTGAATAAAGCTCTTTGGGATACAGACGGTATAAGCGGTCAGACTGTGCAAATGGGCGGAGATGCCACAACAGGACGCGGTTTGGTTATGATTAATGCCCCGAGAAAAGGAGAATAATTATGGCTACCTTAGAACAACAAAGAGCTGCTCACGCTTGGGAAAAGGTGCAAGGCAAAAGCAAAGAATTTAAGAATTTGGCAAAAGGTGCTCCAGCACTTGTGATGAACAACGGTTTAATGCCCTCATTGGCCTTTTGGCAAGACAAAGGAGGCAATTCTGGCGAGCTGGTGAGGGTAATACTTGACTGGCTAAGCCAGAGGAAGTTAGTTGCAAGTTCCGATTTCTCTTCCGCAATGGTGAGTTTGCAAAAGGCGGATCCTGTGAAATTCAGAGCTGTCACCAGCGAAACTCTTGAATACCTTAAGTGGCTCAGAAACCTTGCTGGAGCAGTAATTAAATGAAAGGGATGAGATTTCATGGCAAAATATAATGAAAATCCGAGGCAGGCAACTTCAGCTCCTAAGCCTCTGTTAATAGCTGTGCCGGACTATTTGAACGAAGCACTCAAGAAAAGTCTGCCAGAGATGCCGCCTGGACATGTGTTTAATCTCTATGCTCCTATGTGGGTTGAAGAGCCTTTTGGAAGAAAAGAAAAAAAATGGGGCTTGGGCGAAGACATAGGTGTAAAATTTGAGGGTAGGGGTAAATACAAACGTAAGCTATATGATGCTCGTCCCGGGGGGAAGACTTCTGTTTTGCAAGAGACCTCTAAAGACTATTCTCAGCAAACGCAAAAATTGCTTTCCGCATTAATTGAACGTCAACGAACAGCGGCACAAAAACTGGAATCAGTGTTCTTCCCATGCAGACTAATATCACCTCTTGCGATAGGATTGGGAAATGAGCATCCAGTTGAAAACGGCTTCTCCTTTCTTTCTCCTTACGGTTTGCCTTATATTCCAGGTTCAGGTCTTAAAGGTGTTTTGAGACGTGCAGCTGAAGAGCTCAGAGATTCTGATGGAACTATAACTTCAAAAGAAATAGATTCTCTTTTTGGTCCAGAAGATCCTAGAACTTCCAAAGATACCAGCAAAACAGCAGAGGAGTTTGAAGCGCAAAGGGGTGCACTTTCCTTCTGGGATGCTTTTCCTGACTGCAAAAGCATGTCATTGGAAATAATGACTCCGCATTATTCTGAATACTATCAAAAGAACAAATCGCCACATGATCAAGGGCAGCCGACACCGATTCCGTTTTTGGTTGTGCCTCCAAACAGCAATCTAAATTTGATTATTCAGTGTGATTCTAGCCGATTGCCTGAGTCTGAGTATAATTGGCGTGGGAAACTTGAGCAAATAATAGAATATGCAGGCAAATGGGTAGGCTTGGGCGGCAAAACCGCAGTCGGCTACGGGGCTTTCAAGATTGATGAAGAATTGAAAAAAAAGACCGAAGCTGAAAAGGCAGCTGCTGAAGAAGCCAAGAGAAAAAGAGAGGAAGAAGCAAGATTGGCGGCAATAGAAGCTGAGAAGAAGAGAGTTTTTGAGGAGCGTTTGTCTCTCATGTCGCCTGAAGAACAAGAGAAAGCTCTTAAGCTGAATGAGGTTAGAGAGCTGCTCAAAGAAACAGCTGATTCAATGAAGGCTTATGAATCTTATGAGACAAATACGTGTCAAGATTTCAATACGGCTTTTAACAAGCTGGCTGCAAAGTGTGAAGAACTCAAATCTGATATTCTGGCTGATGCTTTACTGCAGGAAGAAATAAAAACTGTTTTGGGCAAAATTCACCCATGGGTAGGCAAGACTAAAAAGCGTCGTGATATCAATAAGCTGAAAAATTCACTGTTTCCTGAAAACTGACAACTTCTGACCTTTCGGCGGAGCATCTCTCAGCGACTGCTTCGCCGATTTTTTAGAGTTTTTTCGTGCTTTTCGTGTGTTTCGTGGTTTAGAAATGTCCTTGCTCTGAGAAAAAGGTCACCAGATTAGCCAAGTCGTCTACATAATCGGCGACAACCTCGGGCAGCATTTGCGGCTGTTTTACGCTGCAATAAGTCAAAAGCAGGCTGTTAAATATTTCGCCGTCCAGAGAGCTGTACCACCTGGCTTTGTTAGGCAGCTTGAAGTGTTCCGAGTGCATTGCAAAGCAGTTTATATATTCAACCGCAAATTGTGAATTGTTTATGTCAAAGCTTGATGTTTCCAAGCTTTCATCAGCTTTTTCTTTGTTTCTGGGTTCTACCAACAGGTGATAAAGAGGTTTTAAAGCGACGACTGTCCGTCTTGTGTTAAGCGGGTCATTGTCAAAGTCTTCAACAGCTTCGTTCCAATATTTCACGTGTTTGATAATGGTCTTATCAGCCTTTGATAATAAGCCTTTAGCCTCTAAGAGAGAAGAGAAAAATCCCAAATTAATTTTGCTTTGTTCGTTACTGTCGTCAGGGACATCAGAGTTGACCCTGTGAGACATAATTTCGTCAATAAGCTTATTTAGCAGGATAGTTTGATATTGCTCAGGCAGCAAAAAATACCAGTAAAGCTCTTCAAGTTTAAGTTTTATGTTTGCGCTTATTTCTCCAATGAGTTTTTCTTGGTTTTCAGCAGACATGTTCGTTAACAAGGCTGTTAAATAAGGCAGACCTTTGCGGGCGGCTTTAAAAATATCAGGCTGCTCGGGATTGCAAGCTTGAAGCATGAGTGCGGAAAAGTGGTGTAAACAATGTCTTCTGAGAGCTGTTGCCGCAGTCCTGTGGTTATCTTTTTCAAAAGCCTTGAGCAGCTTAAGAGATTTGCTCTGCCAAAATCGGCTGTTTGTGGCATTTTTCAGAAATATAATTCCGGGCTGAGGCAGCCAATCAGGTAGATATAAAGATTTTTTTGCTTTTGCTTTTGATTCATCTGCAAGATTGCTTAAAATGCCATTCAATATGTTTTTAGAGCCATGCTGATTTGATGTGTCAGGCTTAGAACAGTCTTTATTAGTGTCGCAATTATTAATGGCTTTGCATAGTCCTTTCAATATTGCAGAATTTCTTAAATTCGGAAGATTTTCAAAAAGTGCACATATTGCTTTTCTGATGTCATCTGATGACAGCTCGGCTACTTTTAGCCGGAGAATGCTTCTCTTTGCCAGATATTGATTTATATGTTCTTTTATAATGCGGCAACAGAGCAGTTCTGCATCTTTAAATATTGTTGTTTCTTCAGGTGATACTGTTTCTAATGCTTGCGCAGTCTTTGCAAAATTAAGGGAAGCTTTATAAAGCAATGGAAGCTTTTTCCTTGTTTGCATTGCAGATGCTGCTTTATATATCGCTTCAGGATCAATCATAGCCATTACTTCTTGCATTATTTGACTGTCCGCTCTTGCATCAGATTTTTCGTCAGTATAATCATCAAAATGCTTGCTTATGCTTTCTAATAGCTGTTTTAGAAGATTTGTCTCATATGAACTCAAATCAGGCAACAGAGAAAATGTATAGAGCATTTCAGCGGGATCTCTGAAAAATAGCCAAAGCAGCATAGGATAATATTTTCTGTTTTTTGTGAAAGCATGGCTTTGGAGGATTTCTTCCGGGCAGTTTGAAAGGACAAATCTGCTTGCCAAGTAGGTATCATGACTTGAGTTGGCAAATTTTTCTGCGGTATTTCTGTAAAGTGTGTCAAATTCTTGCATTTGGTCAGCCAACCATGGAGTCAGAGCAATCCGGATATATTGCGGCAGCTTATAAAAGCGGTTGCAGTCTTGTTTCAGATATTGCTCATAATGCTTGGCTATAGTTTTCAGCTTTGCGTATCTGTTCTCACAATTTTGCGGCAGCATAGCTTCTCTGAAATAGGCGGCTTGAGTGACATAACTGTTGTTTATCTTGTCGAAAAAAGCGACGAAGTCTTCATATTCAGGTTCTTTTCTGTCGTTTGCAAGCCAGCTTCTGACTTTTCTGATGCGAGGCTCTTTTCCTGTGTTGAGTCTTAACCAATGTTCCAACTCTTCCAGATTATTGAAACCTATAACTCCAGGGGTTGCTTTCTCTTCTTTCCGTTTGTTTTCTTCAGGAACAAGAAAATAGCCTTCCTGAGTGCTGATCCAAGCTTCCAGTTTAATGTCATAATGACTGATTTCTCTAATTTGTCCATGTTTATCGATTTGTCCAGTACAGCAAAGCGGCGGAAAATCGGTGATATTGTTATGTTTGAGCCATCTTTCAACCCAATAGCCGAGATTGTCGGAATCGCCCGAGATTCGTAATCCTGAAAGCTTTTCAATAGTTGCAGGGAGGGCGATGCAGACAGTTTTGGCGTTATGTGGTTTGAAGTTTTCGTTCAGCTTTGAATATCGCTTTTCAGCATCTTTTTGCAATGTTTTCAGAAAGTCGTTTGATGGGTCTTTAAAGCTGTCTTCAGTGAATTCTATAAAACTGTCAAAATACACCTGCGGTAGAAGGTTGTTTTCCAATACAAGCGGTACAGTTACAAGTGGAGGTGTTGATGGCGATTTGCTGAAAAGTGTCTCATTGATGTCTTCTTCATCAAGCTTCTGTGCCAGTTTCAATATTTCTGTTTGCTGGCTTTTGGAGTAATAAAATCTGCCTTTGTTATCACGTAATCGCTCGATCTCGCTGTCTATATAGCGGAAGAGACCTCTGAAATCGTCATATGCTTTAAGTATATGCAAAAGTCTGGAAGGCCGTCTTTTCCAAAAACTTTGCAATGACTTTGAGCAGGTTGAAACATCATCTGCGACATCTGTGTTCTCAAGCTCTATTTTGCTAAAAAACGCCCAATTCAAGTTTTGCAGAAGATTATTAGGCATTTGCTTGAGTTTTCTTCACTTTTCGACAGCTGTTATCACTATAGAGTCAAGTTGGGCGATATCGAGGTTTTTGAGATATTCTTGCGTGATCTCTATTTTGTTCGCTGAGCCTGATTGTAACGTTTCTTCTTTTCCGTCCTTGAAGATGAAAGACAGTTCAAAACTTTCAGAGGAGCTTTTGATGCGAATAGGACCTTGCCCTGTATATCTGACTTCAAAAGTTTTCAGCATGCCGTTTTCTTCAATCAGATTGTAGAGATTGTTATAAATAGATTTCGCTTTTTTGAAGCTGTCAGCTTCGCTGGCTGCATATACAAGGTTTGGAGATTTAAGCGGTGCGACAAGATTCTCATTAATTAAATCTATGGTTGTTTCGTAAATCTGCTTGCCTATTTGCAGAACGAGTTTCAACAGTGGTTCAGGTGCTTTCTCAGTCTCTTGTTCATATGCTTTCTCGGCTTCTATGAGCTCATTAAAGACAGCTGCTGAATACAGGTTTCCTTTTTCCAATTCATATTCGCGGAAAATTTGCATAGTGCGGTTCAATTTGGCTTCAGGCGGATTTGTCAGGAGCTTGTGCAGCCTTGCTTGTTGAGTTTCTGTCAGCATACCCATAAATTCAGCCAATTGTGAGACCAGTATAGGCCGCTCATTCCAGTATTCCAGCAAAATTGGTATTTCTAATGGATTCTCATAGCTTGGAATATGGTAATCTTCAGTGCTGAGTTCTTTTTCTCGCGGATTGAAGAAAATCGGAGTAATTCTTATGGCTTCGCTGACTTGTTCGAATGCACGAAATTTCTCGGAAGATATTACGCCGAAAGCCGGTTTTGAGTCTTTTGCTCCATAGCTGAACTTCCAGATTTGTCCGAAAGCAAGTTTATCAGGAGTTTCCAACTCCACTGCTGATTCCGCTTTTCTCCAAAAGTGTGTGAAAAGCTTTGAGAGAACAGGACTGTTTGCAACATGTGAGCAGTCTTGGCAGGCTTCCAAATGTTTTTTCACCTTTGTTGAAGGCGCTGTGTCCGGATTTTTTTGTTTTTTTTCTAAAAATTCTACTAATTTGCGTTCTATTTTCTTACATTCATTCATTCTTTTCACCTGCTTTTAAGCAAAGGGGCATATTCTTCCAGAAGACGGTGCACAAGTGCGCGTATAATTTGCCGCTGTTCTTCTATAGTATAATCTTGTAGAAGAGGACTCAGAGAATTCTTAAAGAAGTTTGTCATGTTGCTGGTGGTTGTTCTTCCCGTCTTTACTTTTAATAAGTGGCTTTTTGCAATTTTGTCCAAAAAAATCTGTATGGTATCAGTTTCTCCTAATGCGGATGCACAAAGCAGCTCATAATTGTCTTGTCCCAGATCTTCGGGTGTGAAAAAATCGGGACATAGCTTTGCAAAATAACCCAAGCCGCATAGCAGTACTGTGTCTTTTTTGTCTTCATTTTGCAAGTCGAAAAGAGCGAATATGTCCGAAACGGCTTCATCAAGAGCTGTTGAAGACATTTGGGAATCAGGGTTGCCGGACATATCCGGAATCTCTATGTTTTTGGCAGTGGTATTGTCACTGTTAACAGGCATTATTTCTTCGATTGATATGGCGGAAGGCTGTTCAACATATTTGTAAAGCGCAGATGCAATCACGTTTGCTCTAAAATACATAGCCGGGCATGCAGTAAGCAGTTGTATGATGCTTTCTTCTAAATACATGTTTTTTACATTTGTATTAACGAGTTGTCTTTTTAGCGGGATTTTAGCGACAATCTCTTGTGGAAAGCTGATTGTTGAACCTTGTGCCAGCTCGGAGGTTGCCGATATTGCATAGCATCCAAGCTTGATTTGGCTGATTTTGTCACTTTTTGCGAGTTTTTTTAGAGTCTTTTTCACGGCATCGCTGAATAAAAAATACTCTTGCACGTTTTGAGGTGCATTTTCTTTCAAGAGAGTGAAAAGGCGTGCGAGTATATAGCCGTATTCCTCTTGCAGACTGCCATTAATAGCTGCGGCTTTCAATTTCATTATAAAAGAGGTTTCTGAAGGGGCTAGCAGTTCCAACATGAAATTGCCCGCTGTTTCGGTTATTTGTTCCTCTTGAATGACGTTTTGAAGCTCATGTCTTTTAATTATTTTTCTGATGGAAGCATGAATGCCGGATTCCAGTTCTATATAATCTCTGGCGGAAATATGTCGTTTGTTGTTAAGGAGCAGGGATTCGATAACTTCTAAAAATCCGAACTTATTCTTGTTATTCATTGCCGCAGTGCCTTTTCCAGTCTTTGCTTGGCCGATTCGGAAATTTGCTCCCATGTTGTTTTGTCTGTGTCCATATCTTGCTCTGTCAGCGGCAAGGTATAATTCATCAGAAACAGAGTCGTTTGACGCAGCAGAGAACAATCTTCTGTTTTAAGAATGAAATTTTTGGGGTCTTTGATATTTCTGTGCTTTATTTTTGTTGTTCCGAAAGCTATTTTCGAGCCGTCTTTGGAGATGCTCAAACCTGGGTGGGAAGCTTTTTTGCTTCCTTTTGTTGCTCTATATGCTTTATGCCTTCTCCATGCGGTTTCTTTGAAAAATGCTGCGTGTGCATAGGGTATCTTTTTTGGAAGGCTGTCGGACAAATACTTTTTGGCGCTTTCGATTTGCCTTGTGCTTTCCAAGAGGCTTGCTTTCAAAAGCATATCAAAGTCATCTAAATAATCTATATTCACTGAATCCTCTCCATTCTAGAGAGGAGTTTACCGCAAAAAGATATGAAAAGCAAAATAAAAGCGGGCATGTCGCCCGCTTTTATGAAACGTTGAATTAGGAGTTTGATTCAGTCATAGCAGAACCAAGCATTGCAAATCTATAATCATTCTTCAGTAAAACTTTGCTGTACACTTTCCTCGGAGGATTCTCCTCCTGATGATTCGTTTAATGATATGTTGGCGGCAGATTCGGAAGGGAGAATCCAAAACTCATCATTGTCTTTGTTGTTCAGACAAAATTCGTAGAATTTTCTTACTTTTTCTTTATCCTTCTCTGTTTTGACCTCTTCTATGCGGAAACCGCCGTGTGCATATTTATTTCGTAAGCTGGTAATAGAATTCCATTCGTTTAGAAATCGATATGGCTTTTCTGTAGTTTTATTTGACGGATTATTTTCAGATGTGAAAGCAGTGTTTCTATACGAATTGAGTTCTTTCTCAATTTTTTCTCTTTCGCTGATTTTGAGCCATTTTGAAGCTTCGGGTGAAGTAGGATGTTGGGCAAGAAAAACTCGGCTGACTACCCATTCTCTGAGCAAGAGCAATGCTGTTGAAGTATTGTTTATATCTATTTGCCATCTGATAAATTCAAGCTGACGGTCCATTTCTTTCTCATTCAGCTCTATGTTTGCTTTGGATGCAACTTTTGGGAGAGCTATTGTTTCCAGTCTTTTTTGAACTTGTCTTAAAAGTTCTTTGATAGCTGATAGACGATATTTTTCTGATAAGCGTTCTGGCAAGTCATTTAACTCCGCCAGCACTCTGTTTGCCTTTAATGCTGATTCAAATGGTAAGCCGGCTATTATAGCTTCTTCTAGCCTTTCAAAGTCAGCACTCTTTATTTTTATAAGAGATTCAAGCGAGGTTTTTCCTTCTTTTATGGAATTTCTCAATCCTTGAGATGGGTTATCGATTATTTCAGATATTTCCATGTTTATAGCGTTGTCACTTATTACTTTATTGATGAATTCTTTTATACCGCTGATTTGTCCGAATTCTTCAAACTCTTTAACTGCATAAGAGCCTTTGATAATAGATATGATAGGTGATATATCAAAAACTGGAGTGATATTTTTTTCTTTATCTTTTACTTCCCAAGCTCCGTAAAAAATGTTTGCTAAGGAGACCTTTTTATAACTTTCTAAGTAGGTTAAAGCTCCAAACATTAGAAGAGGCAAGTGTCTTAGACTATTTGTTATATCTAAGGTTACTTCTGGGGCAGAATATTTTTGTAAGACCTTTGTAACCTCATCAAAGACAGACCATACTTCTTGGATATCTTTACCGGAAGCTATGGTTATTTTAATAACATTTATGTCCTTTTCTTGAGCTTCTTTTTCAAGGTCATTCCAGTGCTTCTCTGAAGCTTCTGTGGTTAAAAATGCTATTATTTTATTGATTTGTTTTATTTCGGCTATTGCCAAACATGCATATTTTGTTTTGGAATCTTTATTTCCAAGTTGATAGGTTGTTTCCTGTAAATCGTTTTTTCCAAGAGCTGTGAGTAAAATCCTCTCTGCCATTCTTAGCCTCCTTGTTTTAAGTTCTCAGCAAAAGCTGTGATTATTTATTATGCTGAATTTTTATATATTTCAGGTAGGGACCATAGCTTGCCGCCAGATTGCTTTCCACTATTTTATGGTTTTTGTACATTACATAATCATAACCAAAATCCACATTATGTTTCCAAAAATAGGATATTAGTGTGACTTTTCCTGCTTCTACCTCAACTTTGTGAAATTTCTTATGGCGGGGTTGTTTTTTTTTT
>JGI24710J26742_10002308_pt1 | contig 16946 bp, 25 predicted proteins | sample BioPla2DNA2_FD_26742 | JGI IMG/M metagenome (IMG submission 26742) | reverse complement strand
AATAGGATTCCTTATATTTTGGGCATTTTTTAAAAGTTGTTTATAACAAATATGATAAAAACAGGGTTCTGTGGATAAAACTACGGAAACTCAAGGAAAATAATTGTTGACAATGAATGTAAAATGTGATAGAATAAAGATAGTTAAAAAATATTAAATATATGGAGGAATAAACAATGTTAAGTGATTATGGATGGCAAATAAAAATATGGAAACTAGAGGACAAAGAAAAAAGAGATAATTGGATAGAAAATAATAAAAATAATTTTCAAATTAGAGAAATTTTTGTAAATAATAAGCTAGCAATTGAATATAAGAAAATGTTAAAATTTTAAAATAATTCAGAAAAGTGCTTGACATATAAGCACTTTTTTGTTATACTTAAATCATAGAAAAGGTGTGGAGTGCAAGCCAATAGAAATTGCGAAAACACTCAACCTGCAATTTTTTATTTTATCGAACGTATGTTTGGGATAAAGTTGGTTCAAAAAAAGATAAAAATAATTGTTGATAGATTGAAAATTGTATGATATAATAAGGTATAATAAAATTCAAGGACTTGGAGCGGATATGGTTCATATCAAGCAGTTGTTGAAAATCATCTAACGAGCCTATTTTTAAATTGTTAGACAATTTCAATAATTGCTTATTTTTGTGCGACAATTTATTGAATTATCAGATAATTTGCCAATCCAATCGAACATACGTTCACGAACATAGGTTTGATGTACGATAAAGGGTCTTTATTATGGTAAAGTGGTAAAAAATTAAAGTGTTAAAGAGAGTGTAAATTTTGGGGTAATCGGAACTTTAAATTTTCCCCACGAATTTTCAACTTTCTAGGTAATCGGAACTTATAAAATTGTGGGGAAATTAAAATATGTTGATTAAAATATAAAATTTTATCAAAGTTTTTTAAAATTTATCTTGACTTTAGATTATTTATATATTATAATACACTTAAATTAAGCAATCACAAATCGAAAGGAGATTAACAAATGTTAAAAGGAATAGAATTTCATAACTCAAGTAACAGAGAATATCAATTTGAAACAAAAGATGATTACAATTAAATGAGTGAATTGACAAGTAATACTATCATTTTATGTGCCAATTCCAAAATTAAAAATTTCATTACACAACAAATTGTAGATATACTTGATTGTAAACATGAGGAATTTGATGAAGAAAATCACGATTACAACACAGACGATTATTCTTGTAATATGGATTATAAATATATCATTCAATATTTGCCAACTACGATATTATCCATTAATTCATTACAAGAAATTATATTAACAGTAGAATCACCATTTATTTTACACGCACAATTGCCTAATGATATATGGTTTGTGGATTATGATAAGGATAATAAACTTTTAGTATATCCGTTTACTATATTTAAAGGGTATAAAGATGATTGGAATAAAGGAATTATGGAATTATATAAAAATGTATGCAACGGTATTTATGGTTGTTACGATGTGCATAAATTATGGTATAAATTATGAGAGTAGAACCAATATCTAAAATTCAAAATGAAATGAAAAATAAGAATCTTAATCAAAATGGGAAAAGAGAATCAAAATCGAAAAATAAGAATATGAAACAAAATGAAAATTCAGATTGTGGATTGAAACTAGAAAATAGGTATTGTAATTATAATAGAAAAGGAGAACTGATATGAATAATGATGATTTTATGTCATTTTTTAGCAACATAACAAGTGGTCAATCTCAAAATTCAAATCCTAAATCTATTCAAGATATGGCAGACGAATTAGATTATTTATGGGAAGACTATCAAGATTATTTGTCGAGGGTAAAAGAAAATTATAAAGTAATGAGAAATGAAAATGGAAAACATAGATTGGAGAAAACTAATGCGTAACCCAAACAGAATTGCACATTTATTAGTATTACTAGGTAGGCTATGGAAACGAAATCCCGACCTAAGATTTGCACAAATTGTTGAATTATTAAAATCAAAATGGCGATTTTGCATTAAGTTTAACTATTGATTCGGCAAAAGAAGTGATTAAAACATTACAAGAAATTGTAGGTTATATAGAAAAATAACTCTTGACATTATTAGCATAGTATGTTATAATAGTCTTATCAAATAGAAAAGGAGATAACAATTATGACAAACGAAAACTTAATTCAAATTTGGTATGAGGATATAACAAAACAGCCTTTTAAGAAATCAGAAAAAACTAGAGATGAATATTTAAAAGGTATTANATATTTCTTAGATTATGTTGATAATAAGAATATTGCCGAGATAACGCAAAGAGATGTTAAAATGTATATGCAGAGTTTAAACGTTAGTGATAGTACATATAATAATAGATTAGCAAGTATTAGTTCACTTTATAAGATTTTAGCATACAATGTTAAAACCGAGGAAATTATTACAAACAATCCTACATTTGGAGTTATTAGAGTTGGTGTTAAGAATAAAGAAAAGAAACCATTGACAGTAGATGAAGAACGAGCATTATTACAGAATTGTAAGAATAAACGTGACTATGCTATCTTATTACTTATGTTATCTAATGGACTTAGAGTTGATGAGTTAATCAATCTTAAATTAGAGCAATATGTTAATCGTGATGAAGATAATGGTATTAAATTAGTTCATACTAAGAGAAGTAAAATTCGTATGACGTATCTTAATGATAATGTAATTCGTGCCATTGATGATTATCTAACAGTTCGTAAAAATGGTTGTGACTTTTTATTTGTATCAAATAGGGGTGATACTCCATTGTTGAGAACAAGCTTGACTAGAACTTTTAAGAACATTGCTAGAAGAAGTAATATGTTTAGTGAAGAAAGAATTAGTCAAATTTCACCACACTTAATGAGGTGTACTTGTGCTAGTGCTTTGGCTGAAAACGATGTCCCAGTTCAAGTTATTCAGAAGATACTTGGACATAGTGAAATTAGTTGTACTATGAAATATGTTAAAACAAGTAATGATAGTGTTAGAAATGCTATGGTTGGGTATGCAATTTAAAAATAATTAAATTGCCTATTGACAAATGAAATAAATTATGATATAATATACATAACAAATAAATAATCCACTCTTTAACGAGACTTACAAATAATCGTTTACCTCCTTTCAAAAAGGGAATTACAAAGAGTTTACACAAACTTTGTAATTCTCGTTAAGGGGTGGATAATAATAAGAAAGGAGAATAAAAATGTTTAAATGTGGAATTTGTGGTAAGGAATTTGATGATATTGAGGAATATTTAAAGGAGAACTAGCAGAAATCCGCTAGGTCTTTAGCCTAGTGGATGAATGCGAATTATTATAAATCTTCATTATAAAAAGAGAAATATATTATATGAAGAAAAATAAATCAAACCCAAATTACAAAAGTAAAAATCACAGTAAGTATTGTCTTGCTTATCACATTATCTTTGTATGCAAATATCGTAAGCAATTACTTACGAAATATTCAGATGATGTAAAACAGATAATGTTTGATATTAGTAAGAATTATGATTTTACAATCAAAGAAATGGAAACGGACAAAGACCATATTCATCTTATGGTTGAGTCAGTGCCTAAATTATCTCCACTTATGATAGTTAGAGTCTTAGAACAACAGACAACTATTGAGATATGGAAATTACATCAAAAAGAATTATCAAAACAGTTTTGGAAAGAAAACACATTCTTTACAGATGGATATTTTTGCTCAACGATTGGAGAAGTAAGTAGTAAGACATTAAAACATTATATACGAAATCAAGGATGAAAGGAGAGATTATAGATGCTTGTAGCATATAAATACAGGTTGTATCCTAATAAAGAGCAAGAAACATATTTTGCAAAAACATTCGGTTGTACAAGATTTATCTATAATCGTATGCTTTCAGATAAGATTGACTACTATAAGGAAACAAAACAGAAATTAAATAATACACCTGCTCAGTACAAGAAAAAATTTGAATGGTTAAAAGAAGTAGATTCTCTTGCATTAGCAAATGCACAAATGAATTTACAAACTGCTTATAATAACTTTTTCAAAAGACCAGATGTGGGATTCCCAAAATTCAAAAGTAAGAAGAATAATCACTTCTCTTACACTACTAATAATCAAGGTGGAAATATTTATGTTTCAGAAAGATACATTAAACTGCCTAAGATTGGATTAGTCAGAATAAAGAAACATCGTGGTTTTAACGGACTGATAAAATCTGTTACCGTTTCTAAAAATCCAAGTGGTAAATACTATGTTTCAGTTTTAGTAGAACAAGAAGAAAAAGAAAACTTTCTACTACTAATTCTAAGATTGGGATTGATTTAGGAATTAAAGAGTTTTGCATTACTTCCGATGGTGAAATGATACAAAATCCAAAGTATCTTCGTAAATCTGAAAAACGATTGAGAAAATTACAGAAAGATTTATCACGCTGTCAAAAGGGAAGTAAAAACAGAGAGAAATCAAGAATAAAAGTTGCTAAAGAACACGAAAAGATTGCTAATCAACGTAAAGATTTTCTACATAAACTGTCTCATAAAATGATCAACAAAAGCCAAGTAATTGCTTTAGAGACATTGAAAGTAAAAAATATGATGGGTAATCATAAGTTAGCAAAATCAATTGCAGATGTGTCTTGGAGTGAGTTTGTACATCAACTTGAATACAAAGCAAACTGGTATGGACGAGAAATTGTCAAGATTGATACATGGTATTCGTCAAGTCAGATTTGTTCATGTTGTGGTCATAAAGACGGAAAGAAAGCATTATCAATCAGAGAATGGACTTGTCCTGAATGTAGAACACATCACGAAAGAGATATCAATGCTGCGATAAACATAATGAATGAAGGACTAAGGTTGCTTACTGCCTAAGAAGTAAGTGTGAATCGTAGGAACTACGAGGATAGCCTGTGTAAACTTGTGAGGTTACTCATATTGAGCAGGAAGCAAGCAAGTCTTTAGCTTGGTTACAGTTCACAGAATGGAGAGTGTGATGGGTAAGATTACAATATTAGAAGAAACTACAAAGAATCCAATTACTCTTATGGGAAAACGTGCTGGTATTTGCTGGGGATCAAATATAGATGATAACGAGAAGAATTACAGACGTGGATTAGATTGCTTGCAAAGTGGGCATGGTCGAGTTATGGAATATGTAAATGTAGAAATGATTATTGATGGATATTCTGCTAGAGTCATTAGAGAATGGTATACTCACTTAGGTGGTAGCCCAACTAGATTACAAGCAAGTACACGATATATTGATTATGAGAGTGGATTTGATTATGTAACTCCTAAATCAATTAGTAAAGACAAGGATATTCTTTATGACTATGATAATACAATGAAGAATATTCAAGAATCGTTAAAATCATTAGAGAGTTGCGGCGTTCCTAGAGAAGATATTGCAATGTTATTACCATTAGGTATGACAACTAAAATTGTTGATAAACGCAACCTTCGTAATCTAGTAGATATGAGCCACCAAAGAAAATGTAAACGTGCATATTGGGAATATAGAGAATTGTTTGGTGATATTGAAATGGAATTAGCCAATTATTCAGAAGAATGGAAATATCTTATTGCTAATTATTTTGAACCAAAATGTAAGTATTTTGGAAAATGCACAGAAAAGAAAAAATGTGTTGACAAATAACAACTAATATGATATAATAGGTTTATCTTAATAAGAAAGGAGATAAAATATGGAAGGATTTTCAAGAGAGATAATTGACCTTATCTGTGATGATTGGAATGATGATGAACAATTAGTAATTGATGCACTTGTTTATCTTTATAACACGACTACAGATGATAAAATGATTGAGCAAATTGAAATGGTCTGCAAGGACTATGGATATTGCCCAGATTGTGGTAATAAATTATCTACTTATGAATGGTGTGAAGTACATACCGAATTAGAGTATAATAATCAAGAGTGGTTTAATTGTCAAATGTGTCCGTGTTGCGATAGAAGTGATATTGAAGATTATATGAAAGAGGTGGAATAAAAATTATTAAAAGAATTAGAAAAATTAGAGAGTATTACTAATTGTATTGATATTGATTATCTTGATGAACAAGAATATAAAGAGGTGAAATAAATGGCAACACAAAGTCGCAAACCTAAGAAATCAACAAAGAAACAAATGATTGAACAAATTCCTAAAGTAATGGAATCCGACTTAAAGAAAAATTTTATCAAGAATATTATGATTGGATTTGAGAGTTGTAATCAAATGATATTAGATAAGATTAACAATGGTGCTACATTAGAGGAAGTTAAAAGTTTTGTTGAATTAAATTTAAAGAATAAAGATATTGTAGAAAAAGTTGCAAATGGGGTTGACAAATCAGAATAATTATGGTATAATGTATATAACAGTGAAAATTTAAAATTTAAAGATTAAAAGGAGAAAAAATTATGACAACAGAAACAATGACAATTCACAGAGGATTAGCAGAATTAAAGGTATTAGATTCAAGAATTGAGAAGGAGATTGAACAGACAACATTTGCATATCCAAACAGACATTCTAATTCAAAGATTAACGGAGAAACGATTGATATTGTAAAGGAAAACATTAAAGCAAATTATGATAGGATTAACTCTTTAATGTCAAGAAAGTCTGCTATTAAGAGAGCAATTGACTTATCTAATTCTAAGACAATGGTAAAAGTCGGAAATACAGAAATGACAGTAGTAGAAGCAATCAATATGAAGAATCATGGAATTAGTGATTATCAGTTGCTACTAATTAAACTTGAGAGTGCTTATAAATCGGCTATCATAAAGATTTCTAGTGAAAATAATGCACTAGAGGAAAAGGCTGAAACATATGTTGTATCAATGTATGGTGGAAAAGACACTAAGACAGATGCTTCAATTATTAAGAAAGCAAAGGAAGATTTTATTGAATCAAATCAATATGACTTAGTTGATGGAATTGGAATTTTAAATGAAATTAACAAGTTAAAAGATAAGATTGATAACTTCTGTGCGGAAGTTGATGCGGTATTAAGTGAGTCAAATGCGGTAACACAAATTTCAATTGAGTATTAGTAATAATTAAAATAAATATTGTTGCATATCGAAAACTATAAACTATATTCATTCTGTGTTTTGAGCTAAGGTGGTTCACAGAATACAAACTAAAATAAAACCGAAAGCAATCTTAATGCTAATAAGAATATTAAATCAAATTGGATTGATTAAAACATACAGTTTTCAACTAGAATTATCTCTAATGAGAGAGATAATATATGTTGAAAAAGAAAAAAAGACTGTAAAGTTTAAAGACCAAAGTTTAAATATTAAAGCATAAAGGTTAAAGTTTAATTTGTTCAAAGATAAAATAACAAAGGGTAAATAACAAAGATTTACAAAATCCTTGAATCATAGTTTTAAGTTTGAATATATATGACTTTTAGTTTTCTACAAGGCTGATATGTAACAATTTTATATAATAAAAAAAGATTGAAACAGTGTGAATGTTTATATATAACAGAGAAAATTGCAATCGGTGAGAGTTGATTGAATATATAGAATTACTTTACTATCCGAAAGGTTATGATAGATTGACTTGACAGAGAAAAATTGGTTGTATGAGAGTAGACCGTACATATTAAAAAATTAGACAAATTAAAAGGAGAAAATTTTAATGCAAGAAATTAGACAAACAGAAAGTAATGGTAGTGTTATTGGAGTTTTATCAGAAATGGACTTAAAGATTGAGGAAACAGAAATTGAAATAGAAGTCAATGGAAACAAATCAAAAAAGAAATGTAATCATGTTGTTGGTTCATTCTCAATTGAAACAGATAATGGAACATTTAAGTTCTTTGCACCAAGATTTGCAAATGAATTAAAGAAAGATGGAACTAAGAATAAGTTATATGATTCATGGGTTACAATAATTAACGAATATGTATCAAAACTAGATGTTGCAAAGAATGGTGGAAATGCGACTAGGGTTAAGTTAAGTGTTGGATTTAATTCATATGATAGATTTGATGATAAGTCAAATCAAGTTGTTCATAATTGTGGATTTACAAGTGGGTTTATGTCAAGAGTAAGCGACGAGGTTGAATCTTCTACAGATATTCAAATTGAAGGTGTAATTAAGAATATTAGACCTGAAATGAAAGATGATGAAGAGACTGGCAGATTATTAGTGGATTTTATTACAGTAGGATATGGTGATAAGGAAGTTGGTCAAATTGCAAATGTTGATACTTTCGTAGTTGAAGAAGATATTGCAGACGCGTTTGTAAATGGTTACTTTGATGAAATCTTAGGAGAGAATATTAGAGGTTATCAAGTTGGTGATACTTGTACTCTAAATTGTGAAATTAAAATGGAACACATTGGTGGGGAAACAAAGCCTACTGGTGGTCTTGGTCGTAAAGCAAAGGTTAAGAGTGGATATGATAAGATGTCTATTGTAGTATTCGGTGGGGAAAAACCTTTGAACTTAGACGAAGAATTGAATAAGGATAAGATTTATTCAGTTGAAACAGTTAAAGGGCTACTAAACGAAAGACAAATCTACATTGATTCATTACCTAGCAAGGCAAAAGCAAAGGCTAATAATGGTGGTGGAAATAAAGCAAGTGGTGGATTAGGAAATAGAAAACCCCAAGTAAGTAATGGTGATAATCCTTTTGGTGGAGATGCTAGTGCAAATCCATTTATGTAATAATTAAGTAGTTAGTGGGGAGTTTAATTACTCCCCTAATTGAATAGTAATATAAGTGAAAAGGAGATATAAATGTTAGATTTATTAAACTTACAAGAAGATGAAGTTAGTTATGGTCTCGATGGACTTAAAATTCTCATCTACGGAAAGAACACTCTAGGAAAAACGCCTCAAGCAATGGCATTTCCTAAAAGTTTGCTAGTAATGGGAGAAAGTGGTGGTTCTGCTTTAAAAGGTCGTAAAATTCAAATCAAAAAGAAGAAAGATTTTCTTGAATTAGTAGCACAATTAACTAATGAAAAAACACTTGAAAAAATGAGAGAGTCTTATCAAACAATTGTGATAGACACTATCGAAGATATTATTGAAGCATTTGAGACTTCTTTAGCAAAGGAATATGGTGTTCGTGATGTAGGAGAAATTCAGCAACTACAAAAGGGAAATCCAAATGGTTATTCTGTATATCGTAAAGAGTTTAAACAACAAATTAACTTATTATGTGGATGTGGTTATACTGTAATATTTATTGCCCACGAAGAAACAATTGAAGAACCTACAGATGAAGTAGATGATAAGGGAAATGTTATTATGAAAACATTTATTCAACCAAAGGGTTCAAAAGGAGATAAGGGTTCAGCACGTTTCATCAGAGATTTGTGTGATTTTAGATTTTATATTAAATCAAATGGTGTAGACCCAGTTTCAAAGAGAACAATTCTTTCTACTGCTTGGTGCGTTCAAACCGATACGTTTTATGCTGGTAGTAGATTCGATATTACACCTTTTATCAATCCATTTACTGCTGAAAATGTAATTAAGGCTATTGAAGATGCACAAAAGAAATCAGCAGAAAATCAAGGTAGCGAATTAAAATTGTTTACTAGAGATACTACTGATTATAAGAAAGAGGATTATATTGAAATTATCAAGCCTTATTTAGTTAAATTAGGTGGATTATATCCTAATGAAACGGCTGAAATTATTGCTTCACAACTTGGATATAAAGATGATGGAACAATGTATAAGATTACAGAAGCTACAGATGACCAATTAACAGAGTTAGAAGTAATTTATGGTAGACTAGTTGCATTTGCTTGTGAGAGAGGAATCAAGGTAGATATTAAGTAAATAAATAAATAAATTAAATAGGTAGAGCCACAAACTCTACCTATTTTCATAAAAGGAGAATAATAATGAAATATAGAAAGAAACCGATTATAATTGAAGCATTTCAGTATGATGGGGATCTAATGAATAAACATGGAGAATATTATGTTCCACAATGGGCTATTAATGCTTTTTATATTGGAAAGAGATATGGTAGATTAACTATCATATCTCTAAATAAAAAAGAACCAAGATTTAACGGAGAAATAGTAACTAGAGAGATCATCGTACTTGGCGGTGAAGTGATTTCTTATCAGTAACATTTGGGTTATAGCAGTTTTGCTCACTAACCCATTCTAAAAAAATAATACATAGAAATGGAGATTTAAGAATGAAATTAAGTAACGTATGGATTAACGGAGATTGTTTGAAGGAATTAAAGAAGTTGGACTCAGAAACAGTAGACATGGTTATCACGAGTCCCCCTTATCACAATTTGAGAGTTTACAGTAATGACCCATCTGATTTATCAAACTGTGAGTCATACGAAGAATATTACTATCTGTTAGAACTTGTAATTAAGGAATGTGAAAGAGTATTAAAGTCAGGTGGAAAGTTCATTATGCAGTACGAGGACTACAATTACACACTTGGTAGAGATAATAAAATGGGACAGGAGTCACTTACTGGTGCATTGAATGATATTTTCTTAAAGAATAACTTCTCATTATGGACTAAAGCATTTTGGAGAAAGTATTCAGCACAGAGAGCTATGCTTGCACAAGGAAACTTATATTACAGAAATATGAAAGCAAGAGATACAATTCTTGCAGCTAATGTTGGATTTGTATATGTGTACAAGAAAGCTGGTGATTGTGAGTTAATTAAGGCATCTGATATTACACTTGCCGAATGGGCTGATTGGGCTGACGGTGTATGGAATATTAGTAATTCAGGTATTGGACATACAACACCATTTGCTGAAGAACTTGTAAAGAGATGTATCAAATTATGGTCTTGTCCCGGTGATACTGTATTAGATCCATTTGCAGGTGCAGGTACTGTAAATAAGGTAGCAATCGAAAACGGCAGAAACGCAATCGGCTTTGAACTGAATAAAGAGTTTTATGACTTAGCAATCGAAAAGAGATTTAGTTTATGGACAGATGAGGATTTAGAGTCCGATGATTCTATCGAAAATATGAAGGCAAGATTCCAGACAGAACTTGACGCTGGCAAAGAGCAGTCTGCAAATGCCAAGGAAGAGAAGAAGGTTCAGAAGGAAATGACCGATAAGAAGAAAAAGTTACAGTCTGATATTAAGTCACTGACCGAGGAATTAAAGGCTCTTGGCGTAAAGGCAAAGGAAATCAAAGAAATCAGAGACAATGCTAAAGAAAAGGTGAATGAACAATGAACGAAATTTGGAAAGATATAGATGAATTTGCAGGTCTTTATCAAGTAAGCAATTTGGGGAGAGTAAGAAGAATTGGTTCTTACTCAAACCAAAATTCATCTTGGGATTTAAAAGAGCCTAAAATGCGGAAGATAACTCAAGGTATAAAAGACCGTGTATCTCATCTGCAGGATTCAAGTGGAGATTTGCAATGAATAATATGAAAGTTGGTGATATTGTAAGTGATTGAATTAAGTATTCCAGTAGAACAGATACCTTTTATTAGGACTATCGAGGGCAGAAAGTTCAAAGATGGCAAGTGGTTATTTCCGACCACTGCCATCAAGAAACTTCAATCTTTAGGACTTGTAGATTCTGATGTAAAGGTAGAAGAAAAAGAAATTGTAAATTATGAAATGTCAAGTCATCTTAGACAGTATCAAAAAGATATTGTGAATAAGGCTTTGAACGAAGGTTGTTATGCGATTTTCGCTGATACTGGTACAGGTAAGTCGAATATGGGACTTGAAATTGCAAAACATTTAGGCAAAACCATTGTACTTTGTCCATTATCAGTAATTGAAACAGCGTGGATTGACGATTGTAAAACATTCTTCCCACAGCTAAAAGTAATAAATGTATGGGGAAATTCAAGACAAGAAAGATTGAACAACTTAAATGAGAACGCAGATGTATATGTGATGAATTATGAGAGTTTTAAAATTCTTAGGAATGAAATCAGAAATGCAGATTTTAAGTGTCTGATTGTTGATGAGAGTTCTGTGATGAAGAATATGACCAGTCAGATTACTTCCATTATATTAGAAGCGATTGATTATATTCCACACAGATTTGTATTGTCGGGCTGTCCAACTCCTAACCATAATAGTGAGATATTCCCACAGATGAAATTAGTTGACACTGATGTTTTCGGAAATAACTATTACGGATTTTTGGCTAGATACTTCCATCAAGATATGGAGAATCCACATAGATGGTATCAGACAGAAGATGATAAGGAAGCATATTTCAGACGATTAAGAAATAAATCAGTATTTCTTCGTAAAGAAGATTGTGTTGATCTGCCAGAAAAGATATTCGAGGTAAGAAGATTTGACCTTGAAAAGCAGCAAAAGCAATACTACGAGGATTTGGTTGATGATATTAGAGAGCATATCAATCAGTGGTCTAAGTTTGAATTTACTGCAAAACTGATGAAATTAAGAGAAATAACAAGTGGATTCGTTATCAATAAAGACCAGTCCGTAACAGATTTTAATACAAATAAGGATAAGTTATTGTATGAAGTTCTATCAGAGATTGGTGATAAGCAGGTAATTGTATGGTGTCAGTTTACGCATGAGATTGAAAAACTTGCTGAAATGTTCGGTGGTGTTGGTCTTACCTCAAAGGCAAAGAATCGTGATGATGTAATTCGCCAGTTCAAGAACGGTGAAATCAAATTGCTATTCGCTCATCCACAGCTTTTAGGTAAGGGACTTACTTTTGTGAATTGTACCTATAATGTGTATTATTCTATGAGTTTCAGTTATGAAGAGTTCAAACAGAGTCAGGACAGAATACATAGAATCGGGCAGACGAATAAATGCACCTATATCATCTTACAGGGCAAGGGGACTATTGATGAAAAGATATATAAATGCCTGAAAAACAAGGGAAGTGCTGTAGATGAACTATATCTTGAGATGGGAAGAAAATAGCATACAATATGTAGTGTTTATGAAATAGACAAACACAAGATATAGTGATGAAATTTACAACAAATGTGCATTTTATTGTGATTAGAAAGGTGGTGGAAAATTGCATAAACCAAAATATATCAGATGCGGTGTATTCTCTACGAGTTACGAGAATGCAGAGAGGTACATAAATTTTATATACGAAATTGCTACAAGGGATGGTACTATTGTAGATTATAAAAAATCTAAATACGATTTATCCATTACACTAAAAGACGGAACAAATTATGTATATATCAATCCTAATCTTGGAATAAGAGGATTAAGATGTTCAAAAGCAATTATTGATATAGATACAATTACAGTTCAACAGATTCAGACACAAATAAAACCAGTGTGTATTTATTGTGAAGAATCAGATTGTCAAACAATGTCATATAAATCAAAAAATAGTTATAGAGCATTAGAATTGATTCATGACTTACAAAAAATGGTTGCAATTTATGGAGATAAGCATGTAAACGTACAGTCGTTTGATGACGATTTACCAGCTTCTATTATTGATTATTAACCTATTTTTGTAGATAAGAGGGAATATGGGTTTTTGATTAGTTAATAGCAACAAATGAATCTTTTATGAAAATTCACAAGTGAAAGGAGAAATAGATTATGTATCAGAACTGTTGTAAGAAGTGTGGTAGCATTGATTTATTTATTTTAGATTCCTATACAAAGTTAAGGAAAGATACAATTAGTATTTAATTAAATATAAGCCATTTTAAGACCTATTTTATATATACCCTAACAAGTTGTCATAAATAGGTCTAAAGTGGCTATATAAGTTTTAGAGAAAGCGAGAGAGTATTATTTATGGCAAAGAATCCTAAGTGTAAGCATTGTCAACAAGAAATATTAGATAAAACTTTAGTCACTAAAAAATCAAATGGGTACTATCATAATAGTTGTTTAGAAGAAATGGAATTGGCTAAGAGAAAATATAAGCCACAAGAGAATACTCCAAGAAGACAATTTACAGATATGGTTGTTGAGTATTATGTCAATAGTGGATATGATAAAAATTTAATTCAGTGGAATACAATTCAATCTCAAGCAAATAAACTTATGAAAGAAAATAGTCAATATACTTATCCTAGTATGACATACACTTTGTGGTATGCAATGGAGATTGAGCAAGCACCGATTAGTGATGATAGAGGAATTATAGGGTTAATAGAGTTTAACTTTGACAAGGCTAAGAAATATTATAATGAATTAGAAGAAATAAAAAAGAGTATAGATGAGTTTGAGTTTGAAGATAGAGTTGTCGTTGTGAATAAAAGTTTTAGCAAGAAAAAGAAATATAAAGAGTTGACATTTGATTAAAGGAGTGATATAATAGGTTTATCAAATGAAAGGAAGGTATGAGAGTATGAGAGAACATACATTTGAAAATTGTCCTAATTTAACTTGTAAAACAAAAAGTAAAATTGAAGCATTAGAAATGGTGCAAAAAGAAATTGAAGAGTATATGGAAAATGTGTATGAATGTACTTTTGACGAAGTTGTTAAATATCAAATAGAACACGATAATAATAATTTATCATATATTGTAGAAGGAATTATTGAAGCAAATGAAATTATACAAGAAATGATTGATAGTTTAAAAGATAGTAAAATATTTAATCGCATAGGAGAAAATGATAATATTTCTAAATTATTAAAAGAAAAATTTGTAATTGAAGAAAAGCCTTGCAAACGGTTAGAAATTAAATCAGACGATTATCCATTTATGAATGATAAGGATATAGCAAATATTCCTACTACTATGGAAAAGATATATGTTAAGAAACCAATAGAATTATCAGATGTTATTGATAAATTAAATGAAGTAATTAGAAAGGTGAATGGTGAATAAAAATGGGAAGAATGTGTGGTAAGTGTGATTTTGAGGACACAATAGAAATTCACAATATAGACAACATATTAAAATCAAATGTATACATAGGGTGGAATATTATTCCATTAAAATTTGAGTCAGAAAAAGATTTAATTCCATATTATCCATATATTGTTGCTTTGAGTTCTACAACTAATGGAGTGGATGAAATTAGATTATCAACTGAATCTTATGTAGATAGAAGTGAACGAGAAAGTTTAGAATTTTATACAAAAGAGTGTCAAAGATATGTAAATAAATGTAAACGTAAGAAAATAGAAATTGATTTAGATCATTTTGACACTATGTATAATCAATATAATAAAGATATTTATAAGGAAATTTTAACTAGGCTTGTTGATAAGTCAAAAGAATTTACTCTTGACGGAATTTATTTACCTATGGCTGAACGTTATAGGAAAGAATTATATGACGAAATGATTAAGAATGGTTGGGATGAAAATAAAAGTAAGAGATGGTGCTTTGGTTGGAGAAAGGAATATCCGATATAAATAAATAAACTAGGAGGAATATAAAATGTCTTTATATTCAATAAATGACGCACAAAATGTATTGGGTTGTTTACTTAATAACCCTTTACTTTTATTAGATGATAAATATAGATTAGATAAATACGATTTCAAGCCGAATATGCTACATTTTGTTGTATTCGTATCAATTAGTAATTTAGTATCACAAGGGGCAAAAGAAATAAGTGGTTTTGAAGTTGACCAATATTTACAGAATTTTAAGCAACAAGCAGAGATATTTAATGATAATAATGGGCTTGAATTTTGCAAGGTTATATCGGAATTAAATAGTAGTGATAATATTGATGTGTTCTATAATAATGTTAAAAAGTTTAGTGTGCTTAGACGATATAAAGAGAATGGATTTGACATTACTAAATTTTATGACGAAAGTAAAAGTGAAAGTGACGAATTAAGTAAACTTGCTAGTGTAAGTGTTGAGGATATTTTAAGTTATTATGATAAATTACAAACGGAAATAAGAAAGAATTTTTATACTAGAACCGACATTGAAGAAGTAAAAGTAGGAGATAATTTATTTGACATTAAAGAAGAATTTAAGAAAACACCAATGTTTGGCGCAACAACTTTTAGTAAGAAATTAAACACTTTAACTAGGGGGTGGATTCAAGGCCAATTAACAATATATTCTATGCCTAGTGGAACTGGTAAATCAACATTAGGAATAGAAAATTGTGTACTTGTATCGGCAAAAGAAATATGGGATTATACTCAACATAAATTTATTTCTAATCCTACTTATACTGGTAACGGCTCGTTATACTTAGAATATGAAATGGATGCCAATTATGAAGTTCAACCTAAATTTTTATCCTCAATAAGTGGTGTTCCAACTAATCATATTCTTAATGGTACATATGAAAACGATGAAGAAGAAAGAGTTGACTATGCAATTAAAGTATTAGAGGACAGTGAAATTTATATTGTGGTTATGCCTAGTTTCACAACAGACCTAATTGAAACATATTGTAGAGATTATGCAACAAATAAAAATTGTCAATATATTGTATTCGATTATATTAGTGAACAAGCAAGTGTTAATAGTGAGATTGCTAGAAAAAATGGTGTTAGTACAAGAAGTGATATGGTGTTAAGTACATTAGCTAGTAAATTAAAAGATATTGCTATGAATTTTAATGTGGCTATGATGACATTTACACAATGTAATGCTAATATTGGAACACAAGAAATATTAGATGCTGGTTGTATTGCTGGAAGTCGTGCTGTTCAGAATAAAGCTGATATTGCTGGAATTATGATGCCACTTAGAGTTAAAGAAGAAAAAATATTAGATAAGTTGATGGATAAAAAAGGGTTCAATCATGTTAAACCCAATAGGATTATACATTTATACAAAGTCAGATTTTCCTCGTATGAACAAGGAATTAAGTTGTGGGTTAATGTAGACTTGGGAACTGGTAGAACCATTGATTGTTTCACCACTACAAAAGAAAATTTACCTATCAACATTGAGGGAATTGAATTAAATAAAAATAACTCTTGACACCAATTCTTAATCGTGATATAATATGTAACATAAACACATAAAGAA
>JGI24710J26742_10002301_pt1 | contig 16965 bp, 13 predicted proteins | sample BioPla2DNA2_FD_26742 | JGI IMG/M metagenome (IMG submission 26742) | reverse complement strand
CTTTCAATTTGCAAGCATAATACGGCATAAATAGTGTTGCCAACTTCTTACAACGCTATATGTAGTGTTATATAAGTTTTGTAGCAGTTGGATACCAACCCCATACAATCCGGGGCGTAATTCTTTGCCAAGTAGGATGATTCCTCGCCGCCGGGTGGCTCCCACACTGTGTGCAAGAAGCGGAAATTCCGGATAATTTCCTGAAAACATCGATCCGGACGATGAACAAATCTCCGCTTCCGTCGAGCTTCTAGTGTCATGAAAAAAGGCGACCTCCAAAAGGTCGCCGGAAAATGTACAAAGTTGGACAAGGTTAATAGCCGAGCTGGACCATCGTATCGGCCACTTTTCTGAAGCCGGTGATGTTTGCACCCTTTACATAGTTGATGTATCCATCCGGTTGCGTCCCTTCCTTGACGCAGGCGTTGTGGATTTTCAACATGATTTCCTTAAGCTTCTCATCCACCTCTTCAGCGGTCCAGGCGATATGCATCGCGTTCTGTGTCATCTCCAATCCGCTGACGGCGACTCCGCCGGCGTTGGCCGCCTTGCCGGGAGCGAAGAGGATCTTCTTTTCAAGGAAATAGTACATCGCATCCGCCTGACACCCCATGTTTGAAATCTCGACGACTCCCTGCACCCCGTTGGCCACAAGGGCTTTCGCATCGGCCAGACTGAGCTCATTCTGAATCGCGCAGGGAAACGCAAAATCGACTTTAACCTCCCATGGCTTTTTCCGGGGGACGAACACGGCGCCGAACTCTTTTGCATACGGCTCGACCACATCGTTGTTGGAAAGACGAAGGTAGGACATATACGCCCATTTCTCCGGAGTTCCCACTCCCTCTTCATCGTAGATGTACCCGTCCGGGCCGCTGATCGTAACCACTTTCGCTCCGAGGTGGGTCGCTTTCTGAGCGGCTCCCCAGGCGACGTTTCCGAATCCGGAAAGGGCGACGGTTTTCCCTGTCAGGCTGTCTCCTCTGAGAGCCAGCATTGAATTGGCGAAGTACATCGCTCCGAACCCGGTGGCTTCAGGCCGGAGGATCGATCCGCCGTAGTTCAGGCCCTTGCCGGTGAGGACTCCGGTGTTCTCGTCGCGCAGGCGCTTGTACTGCCCGTAGAGATATCCGATCTCCCGAGCTCCCACGCCGATGTCCCCGGCGGGAACGTCGGTATCGGGCCCGATGTACTTTTGGAGCTCGCTCATGTAGGAGCGGCAGAACCGCATGATCTCCCCGTCGCTTTTCCCTTTGGGGCTGAAGTCGCTTCCCCCTTTTCCCCCACCCATCGGCAGCGTCGTCAGACTGTTTTTAAGGGTCTGCTCGAAGGCGAGGAATTTAAGGGTTCCGAGGGTGACGCTTGCATGAAAGCGCAGTCCTCCCTTATAGGGGCCGAGGGCGTTGTTGAACTGAACCCGGTATCCGCGGTTCACTTGAAGATTCCCCTCATCATCCTCCCATTCGACTCGGAACGAGAAGATGCGGTCCGCCTCGGTCAGGCGCTCGAGGATTCGATGCTTTTCATAGACGGGATTCTCATTCACCGCGTCGATGATCGACTCAAGCACTTCACGGGTCGCTTGGATGAACTCCGGTTGGGCGGGGTTCCTGCGTTCGAGCTCATTCATAAAATCTGAAAGGTTATACATACATCTCGCTCCTGNTGGCTAGCACAATAGACAAAACTTTTTGGTTTGTAAAGCAGGCCAATTCGCCTAAGTTGAAATTTAGCCTACCTGATTTTAGGAATTCAAAGATTATTCCACCTATATTTTGCGGATATATAAAATATACAGTAAATTAATGAAACTATGCAAAATTATGCACTCGTGCTACACTTTTTTCATGTATACCCTCGACCCGACTTGGTTGCCGTTCAGCAACATGATGCTCAACCACATCTACAACGTGCTCCTCATCTGCAACGATTACGACCGCTTCCTCCTGGAGGAGGACGGCCGGATCGAAGAGGAGCTGTATATCGAGTATACCCAGCTGCGCCTCTCCAGTCCGCCGAAGATCACCTACGCTTCCGGACGGGAGGAGGCGCTCGAGCTGCTTGAGACCCGGAAGTTCGAGCTGGTCATCACGATGCTCGATCTCGGACCCGAGTCGGTGGAGGATCTTGCTTCCTCCATCAAGGAGGTGGAGCCGGAGATGCCGATCATCGCCCTTTCCCCTTCCTCCGGCCACCGCCGAAACAAGCTCATCAAAGGCAGCGACTCGATCGCGATCGATTACTTCTTCTACTGGCAGGGCGATCCCACGATCTTCCTGGCGATGATCAAGCTGGTGGAAGATCGGATGAACCTCGACCACGATATCGCCGAGGCGGATGTCGGCCTGATCATCCTCGTCGAAGACTCCGTCCGCTTCTATTCTTCGTATCTGCCGATGATCTACACGTGCCTGATTCAACAGACTCAGGCGATGATTCTCGAAGCCCTGAACAACTGGGGCAAAACGCTGCGGATGCGGGGGCGGCCCAAGATCGTCCTGGCGAAAAACTACGAGGAAGCCCTCGCGTTGTACGAGAAATATCAAAAACACATCTTGGGTGTCATCACCGACGTCTCCTACGAGATGGCGGGCGTCCACAACAAATATGCGGGTTTCGCCCTTGCCGAAGAGCTCCATCGCCGCAACAGCGAACTTCCAATTCTTCTTCAATCCAACGAGCTTTCGATGAAAGAAGCGGCGGAAAGAAGCGGAACCCACTTCATCTACAAACGGAGCAGCTCCCTCTTTACCCAGCTGGCTTCCTATATGCGGACCAACTACGGCTTCGGTCCCTTCATCTTCCGGAATCCCGCGACCGGGGCGGAGATCGCCCGGGTGGAGACGATGCGCGCCCTGCAGCACATCCTCCCGGATATTGATCTGACCTCCTTTGAATACCACTTCCGCAATGAACACTTCTCCCGCTGGCTGAAAGCGCAGAGCCTCTATACGATCGCCGCGAAAATCAAGGCGTTGAAGATTCCCGAAGGAGGCGACGTGGCGCGAATCCGCGACGAGATGATCGAAACGATCCGAAGCTACCGCGCCGAACGGACCAAGGGGGTCATCGCNCAATTCTCCCCGTCAAACTACGATGAGACCCTCTTCTTCAGCCGGATCGGGACCGGCTCGCTGGGNGGCAAAGGCCGCGGCCTGGCGTTCATCGACATGGTCCTGCGCCAAGCGGGCATTCCGGCGAAATACCCGGATATCTATCTTTCAATTCCCCGATCCGTCGTCATCGCCACCGATCAATTTGAAACGTTCATCGAAGCGAATGACTTNAAGGATATCACCACCGCCGACTTGCCGGACGATACGCTGCTGTCGATTTTTCTCTCAAAACCCCTCGCCGAAGATCTGATCGAGAACCTCAAACACATCCTCTCCGTCATCAAACAACCGATCTGCATCCGCTCCTCCTCCTTGCTGGAGGATTCCCACTACCAGCCCTTCGCCGGGGTGTATGAAACGGTGATGATTCCCAATCGGGGAAGCGAAGAGGCCAGGTTGGAGGAACTCTCCAACGCGGTCAAATCGGTGTGGGCGTCCACCTACTTCCGCCGGGCGAAGGAGTATGTGAAGGCGACCGACTACCTTCTCGGGGATGAGAAGATGGCGATCATCATCCAGCAGGTAATCGGTAGTCAACACGGCTCGTATTGGTATCCCAACATCGGCGGCGTCGCCCGTTCGATCAACTACTATCCACCGAGTGGGGAAAAGCCGGAGGATGGAGTCGGTCTGCTCTCCTTCGGGTTTGGCAAGGCGGTGGTGGAAAGCGGCAGTGCCCTGCGCTTCAGCCCCACCCACCCGAAACGCCCCTCTCAATTTCTCGGNGGGAATCAATCCTCCAGCCAGGAACAGTTCTACGCCCTCGACCTCCGTGAAGGGTTCATTCCCCGGCTCGACCGATTGGACAACCTCAAGCTGGTCGACCTGAGTGAAGCGGAGGCCAACCCGGAAAGCCTTCGATACGTCGCCTCCACCTTCGATTTCGCCAACGGAACGTTCAATGAAGCAATCAACGCCGTCGGAAAGAAGATAATCACCTTCAACGGGGTGCTTAAGTATGATGCGTTCCCCCTTGCCCCGGTGGTCCGGGATGTGCTCCGTGTCGGCTCGGAGGCGATGGGCCGGCCGGTAGAGATCGAGTTTGCGGTAAACCTAAACCGAAAAGCTCCGAAGAAGCCGGAGTTCAGCCTCCTGCAAATCCGTCCGATCGCCCAAGGTTCGGAAGAAAGCGACGTTTCGATCGACGACGATGACCGACGAGCCGCATTGGTCCACTCCACCACCGTGCTGGGGAACGGAACCCTCGATTCGATCGAGGATCTCATCTGCGTCAAGCTTGATGCCTTCGATCCCTCCAAGATGGTCGAGATGGCCAACGAGCTGGATGAGTTGAATGTTCGCATGGTCCTTTCCGAACGTGACTACGTCCTCGTGGTTGCCGGTCGACTGGGTTCTTCCGACCCTTGGCTCGGGATTCCCGTTTCCTGGTCCCAGATATCACGAAGCAAGGTGATCGTCGAGACCGGCTTGAAGGATCTGCGCGCCGAGCCGAGCCAGGGAACCCACTTCTTCCAAAACCTTACCAGCTTGGGTTCCTTCTACCTGACGATCAACCCGGAGTTCGGTCAGGGAACATTGGATAAGAAGCGGCTGAAGGAGCTCCCAATCATCGAAGAGACGAAGCATTTCATCCATGCCCGAACGCCGCTTCTCGTCAAAGTGAACGGGTTTACCGGTGAAGGGGTGATTCTGACACAGTAAACGGCATTGTCGCGTCATGTTCAGCAAAGGTGTCAAAAAAAGATAAAAAAGTCTTTGCCTCATGAGAAACTCGTGGTAGAATGCACTCAGATGGAGTGGTTCTGCAAAAACCACAATGTTGGAATTGGTATTATTCGACTTCCCCCCTGCAAGAAGAAGGCAGGGGGNTTTTATTTTTTAGTAGCCTGATAGGCTTGCTTCCAAATTTCAGTNTGCTCATGTACCGCATCAACCGCTTGAGCAATATCTCGATTCATGATTGCAGAATGCAAACGCTGATGCACAGTATCAACTCCCTCATGAATCGGATTAATCGTTTTCGTAAAGAGATCAATAACAAAGACATAAATGTTTTCCACGATTGAATTGTGGCATATTCGGCCTAACATTCGATGATATTCCAAATCCAGGCGAGCCGCTTCTTTAGCAGAGGAACCATTGTTAGCCAATACTTCTACAAACTCATTCATTTTTTGGTCTAGCAGAATGAGTTCCTCATCGGTTGCACTTTGAATAACTAACTTAACCAAACCTTCTTCAAGCAAATGTCGAACTTGCGTCAACGAAATGTAATCCCGGTCTTGAATAAGTATCTGGAAAAGCTGAGGGTCAAAAAGACGTTTGTTTGAAGCACTGGAGATAAAAGTACCATGTCCTTGCTTAATTTCAACAACACCATATGCTGAAAGAATTTTAAGAGCTTCTCGAATGGTACCTCGTCCAACCTTTAAACTCTCAGCGAGAGCGTTCTCATTAGGAATCATATCTCCGGGAGCAAGCTTCCGTTCAATCAGAAGTTCCTTTATTTTTTCAATGACGCTTTCAACCGCTGACGGGCGCGCTTCCCGTACCTTAAAAATATCTTCCACGAAAACCTGCTCCCTTGAATACTGGTACTCATCTTACCAAGAGTACGGTCTTTTCTTCAAGGTTAATAGCTCAGTCCTTATAGTCGTCCCGAGATGGAGTGAAGCACTCCATCAATTCAGTATCCTCAAGAACCTCGGAGCCGTGCGGATCGTTTGGGACGAAGTAATATGCATCTCCCGCTCTCAGGTCCAGAACTTCACCATTCCCTTTGATGAAATGGATATGACCTTTGACGACGAACCCATTCTGACTTTGAGGATGCTCATGCATCTCCAGCTTCGATCCCTTTGCAAGATAGAAATAGCACAACATCGAATCTTCATCATACGAAAGAGTCACTCGATCGATTCCCGGAGCTCTTGTCACTTTCAGGTCGGTTTTGAGATTTCCCCGATGTTTAGTTTTTTGCTTCATATGCTTTCCTCCGCTCTCCGATATAGGCAAGCAATTCGTCCCATCCTTTCTGGAAGGAGGTTCTGAACAGCTCGACTCCGCCATAGTCGAAATATTCATCCACGGTCATTCCATCGACTTGCAGCGCACGATCATAATCGGGCAGCTCCCGGCCAAGCCTATCGATCTGCTCTTGATTCAGATTGAAATCGATTCGGGAAGCGACATCTTTATCGAGTTCGATGAGTTTATCGGCGGTTCCGGCCCAGTTGATGGTGATGTGCATATCGGCACCTACAAGCTCGGTGAAATCTTCGAGCTTTCGCGCACCGCCTCCGATCATGGTTCCCGGGTATTTTCTCTCTTTGAAGAGCTTATACTGGGTCTTTGCGATGGAAAGACCTGCATATTTAAGAAGCTCCGGGTCGATTGTCAGATTTTGCTCTTTGATGACCCGTTTGAAGTGGTCATCAAGGATTCCCGTAATATGAGTAACCCAGAATGGTGGAGCAAAGCCGCTGGCTTCGCTTGCTTCCTTATATGCTTCAGAGATCGAAATCATCTGACTGAGTCCCATGACTTCAGTAGCCATCGTAGGAATATTGTGCTTAACCATCGTTTCAATCGCTTCAATTCCCCAAGTGGTCACCGGAATCTTGATGCAGACGTTCTTTGCGACCTTGGAGTTTTCCAACCCCTCTTCAATGATCGCTGAAGCATCCGTTTCCCGGTAGGGATCGCCTTGGATTGTAACCAATCCTTCCACCCCGCCACTGGCTTCGAAGAGCGGAAGAAAAAGATCCGCAAGGCGGCCGATCATCATTTGCTGGACTTTTGCAGCCACGATGGAATCATCACTCTCATATGATAAAAGCAAATCGACGGTCCGCCTGACCACTTCCTTTTCTTTGGGATCGACCAGGAGTTTGCTGACGAAACTCGGATTGGTCGTACATCCGATGGCACCCGCTTCGATCGCAAGTTTCGCTTGCTCAAGCGTCGGGTTGTTGATCCAGAATCTGGTAGGAGTCGCATCATGCACACGGTGGAAATATGACTTGTTCATCTGCTGACCTCTAAGTGAATAATAAGTTGGGGAGCCACAGGGAAACCTGCGGAACGAAGGTAAGAATCATCAATGCCACCAATAGCGCCAGAAGGTAGGGCGTTACGGCTTTGAACAGTTTATCGACGGAAAGACCGGTAATTGGACTCAACATGTAAATGCTCATACCGACCGGTGGGGTGATCATGCCGATCATCAGGTTGAAGACCATGACCAAGCCAAAGTGGATCGGATCGACTCCTGCAGCCATCAGCGGGGGTAGAAGGATCGGGGTCAGAATCATGATGGCCGAGTTGGANTCAAGCAGCATTCCTGCAAGAAGGAGGATTACGTTTGCGATCAACAGAAGCACATACGGATTGTCTGANACGGTGAGCATAAAAGCCGAGGCTCGTTGGGGGAACTGTTCCACCGTAAGNACCCAGGCAAAGATGGCTGCAGCTGCAACGATGAACAATACCGAGGCAGTCGACTTGACGGTCTCCACACATGCGTTGATAAAAGAGGAAACAGTCAATTCCTTGTATGCCATACTAAGCACGGTTGCATAAGCTACTGCCACAGCGGCAACTTCAGTGGGGGTGAAGAAGCCGGACAACATCCCGACCAGCATGAAAACAGGCATCAACATGGAGGGTATGCCGCGCTTCAGAACGGTCAGCACTTCCTGCTTGGTGAACTTACGCTCTACACCACGGGGCCAATTGTATTTTCGGGCAAGAATCGCCACCTGCACCATGAGCGCAAATGTGATGATGAGCCCGGGGAACACACCGCTCATCAACAGGCGTATGGAAGAGCTTTCCGAAGCAGCGGCATAGATGATGAGGGGAATCGAAGGCGGAAAGATGGGACCGATGGTGGCAGAGGCTGCAGTGAGTGCCGCTGAGACCTCAATCGGGTAGCCCTGATCGGTCTGAGCCTTGATTTCGATGCTTCCGATACCGCCGATATCGGCAAGTGCCGCACCCGACATTCCGGCAAAAACCAAGGAACCGAAGATATTGACCTGAGCCAATCCACCCCGCATTCGACCGACGATCAATTTTGAGAATTCAAAAAGGCGCTGGGTGATGCCGGAGGTATTCATCAGGGTTGCAGCCAGAATGAACAGGGGAACTGCAAGCAGAGGGAAAGAGTTGAGGCTTGTTACCATTCGCTGGATCAGCTGGCTGGCAGGAATGCCTGCGACCATGAGATACAGTGCAGAAGGAAGACCCATGCTCACAGCGATGGGAAGGCCGGAACAAAGCAGAAAGATGAATAGAATTATTACAAATGAACCGCTCATGCTTTATCCTCCTTGTTTGTGAGGGTATTCCATGCTCCCGCAAGGGAGAATACAGTCATAGCCAAAATTCCGAAGATGATAGGCAGGTAGAACAGGATATTAGGCATATTCAGACCCGGTGTCCTGACATTCCAGTTGCGCTGCATGATGGATGCGATTGCGTTCAGGATGTAGAGACCGAAAAACGTGACCAACAACTGGGTGATTACAGAAATCCATCGTTGAATCCTTTTAGAAAAGTGACTAATCAAAAAGTCAACAACGATGTGCTTGCTTTCGAGTGTCAGGATGGGAATGGTAATAAACACCAGGGAAATCATAGAGAACCGGGCAAGCTCCTCCAATTGGATCGACCCACTGTTAAAAAAGTTGCGCATGATGATTTGAATGAAAACTGATATAAAGAGGGTTAGGAGAAAGACTATGGCGACGAACTGATACGCCTTGCTTACCTTCTGTAGGATTTTATTCATAGATAAGTCCTTATATACTTGAATTCGAGTGGATGCGGCATTGTGCCGCATCCAGACCAATACCCTGTCAACTTACTTGATTGCGTTGATCATCTCGTAGTACTTGCCCCAGGTTTTTCCGAAGCGATCGTTTACTACCTTGTTTACGGAAGNGCGGAATTCATCNACCTTCAGCCCATCAGCTTTGGTAATGATCTTCATCCCCTTGTCCTTGAGGGTNTGCAGATCCTTTGCTTCATTCTCAAGAACATAGTTGGAAGCCCAGTCACGGGTCTCACGTGCAACTTCAGTGAAAATCTTCTTGTGTTCGTCACTGAGACTCTGCCAGACTTTCTCGTTGATCACTACAGGCTCGGAACCCATGATATGGTCGGTCATCATGACATACTTCTGCACATCGTATATCGCACTGGTAACCAAGGTGCTGACCGGGTTCTCCTGGCCGTCGGCAATTCCGGTGGAGAGGGCGACAGGTACTTCAGCCCAGTCGATAGGAACGGCGACTGCTCCCATTCCTTCCACTGCTGCCAGATAGATGGGAGAAGGAATCGCACGAATTTTCTTGCCTGCCAGATCCTTGGGAGCATAAACAGGGAAGTTTGCAGTCAATTCACGAGTACCGAAATAGAAGGAGTAGAGAATCCTCACCCCTCTGGTATCAATAAGTTTCTGGTTCAGTTCCTTGAGAGCCGGAGAGATCTCGGGATCGGTGGCNTTCAGCAGGTGGTCGACATCACGATACAGATACGGTGTATCGAACAAACCCAAGTCGTTGAGCAAGGGTTGCAGNCCACCGTAGGTGTTGTGGTGCATCGCGATCGANCCCATTGAGACTGCCTCAGCCATTTCGGTGATGGANCCAAGCTGGCTTGCAGGGAACAACTCAATCTTGATCGCACCTCCGGTGCGCTCAGCGATCCGATCCGCAAAGTACGTCGCCTGCAACCCGTTCGGGCTTGACGCCGGGTTCATATGAGCATAGCGCAATACCAACGGTTTTTCAGCAGTAGGACCAGCACTTTCACTTGCACCACCGGCAAAAAGGCTTAGTGCAACCACCAGAACCAGTAAAAATACGAACATCTTTTTCATTGGAAACTCCTTTTTTTGCTTTCCCGGCAACACCAGGATCTCAAACGATTTTATGCTCAACAGCTTTTTTCGCTGCGCAGACGATATCCTCCACACCCATTCCGTACTTATCCAACAGTTCCTCAGGCGGACCAGATTCACCATAGACATCCTGCAATCCCAACCGTACGAGATACGCCGGGGATCCTTCGCTGATCACTTCGCTGATTGCACTCCCCAGCCCATTGGTTACCAGATGATCCTCGACGCTGACGGCACATTTCGTTTCTTTAAGCAAAGCGGAGATGCCTTTCACATCGAGGGGCTTGATGGTGGCGACTTCGACGACTTTGGCTCCGATTCCTTCCGCTTTCAGCCTTTCACCCGCTTCCATCAAGCGAGCCAACAGGAAACCATAACCGAAAATGGCTACATCTGATCCATTGTCGGCAAGCACTCGGATTTTCCCCAAAGGAAACTCCGTCCCGGGATCAAAGAACTGATCCTCTCGACCACTGCCAATTCGGATGTATACCGGTCCATCCACATCTGCACTCGCAAGCATCGCTTGATACACCTGATCGCCATCAGCGGGACAAAGAACCGTCATGTTCGGCAATCCTCGCATCGCTGCCACATCTTCAATGAACTGGTGGCTCACTCCTTCACGATTCCCGCCATGCAGACCTCCGTTCGCTCCGACGAAGCGGACTTTGAGGTTTGGGTAGGATACGAAAGTCCGAATCTGTTCCCCTGCCCTCATAGTCAAAAATCCCGCATAGGTGCAGATGTACGGAAGAAGACCGCTGCTCGCCAGTCCGCTGGCGACTCCGANTCCGTTCTGTTCGGCGATTCCCAGTTCAATCACCCGTTCCGGATATTTTTCTAAAAACGGTTCTCCCCGAACCACTTTCAAAGAATCAGTTGAAACGAAGACGATATCATCTCGTTGTTCGGCGAGAGTCAAAAGCGCATTGCGAAACCCAACTCTGGTACTCATACATTTCCTCCCAACTCTTTCATCGCCTGATGATATTCTTCATCGGTATACACCCGTTTGTGCCAACTGTTCTCCCCTATCATGAAGGAGACCCCATTTCCTTTAATCGTTTTTGCTATGATGGCTGTCGGCTTATCGCCAACTTGGTGAGCTTCAGCGATCGCCTTCTTGATTTGGTCGATATTATGTCCATCAATGGTGATCGTATGCCATCCGAAGGCTTCCCATTTCTTGTCGATTGGATACGCTCCGGAGATTTCCTCTATGGTTCCACCGCTTTGATAGTTGTTGTTATCGATAAAGGCCGTCAGGTTGCTCGCCTTCTGATGGCTCGCCGCCATCGCAGCCTCCCAAATCATTCCCTCGTTCAATTCTCCATCACCGACGATGACGTANGTATGATAAGTTCGTTTTGTNATACGAGCGGCTAAAGCCATACCGAGACCGATGGATAAGCCGTTACCCAANGAACCGGTAGTCGCATCAAGTCCCGGCGTTTTGGGAGCATACGGGTGTCCCTGAAGAATCGTATCAAGATAACGGAGCGTAAAGAGTTCTTCGTAGTCGAAGAATCCTTTCTCCGCCAAAGCAGCATAGAGAATCGGACAGGCATGCCCTTTGGAGAGCACGAAGCGATCCCGATCCGCCCAATGAGGGTTGTTTGGATCGATGTTCATCGTATGAAAATAGAGGGTAGTCACCAAATCGGCGATCGAAAAACTCGGGCTTGGATGTCCATCCTTTGTCCGATATACCATCTCCACCACATCACGGCGCAACTTCAAGGAAAGTCGCTCCAAAGCTTTGGTGTCCATTATACATGCTCCTTCAGCAACTCGGCTGCAAAGCGCGGGCTAGAATACACGGTCTTACCCGTCAATTCAGCAAGAGGTTTTTCCATTCTGGCCATTGAACCTTGAGCCAAGAGGATGACGTCACATTCATCGGCAACGCTCTTGGCTGTTTCTGCGATTAATCGATCATGAGTCTCCCCGTCACCCTTCGTGATAGCGCTGAATGCACCTTCAGCCAGAGCGTGAACGGTTCGTACGCTCTTTCCCGCTTCCGAGGCGCATCGCTTAATCAGATTCAACGTGGGTTCCAATGTCGTGGGAAGTGTCGCAAGCACCGCGATCGAATCACTTTCTTGGATAGCTTTGCGAACCATCGGCTCATCGATTCGAACGATCGGAATAGGAAAAAATTCTCTTGCCCCATATACTGCGTCTCCAATTGAGGAGCATGTGTTAAGAATGATATCCGCTCCGCTGGCAGTAGCGATTTCATAATATCCGTAAAGACGCCGCTTCACCGCTTTGGTCAGGCATCCGGACGCAATGATATCCGCAATCATGCTGTCATCGAGGATATTCATAATCCGCCATGTAGGAAGTTCTTCTTTCAAGATATCCGAAAGAGGTTTCACCAATGCAGCTCCCGTATATATGGCCGCTACTGTGTGTTCAGTCATGTTCCACTCCTCTAAAACATCGCTCGTCATACATCATATGTTTAGGATGGAGCATGAATCCTCTCCTGTCAAGAAAAATGTCACTTTACCAGTCGGAAATGATGGATCGATTATGAACTGACCTTGGATTTCTCCGCTTAACGTACCAAAAGAGACTTACGTGGTCATCTCTTCAAACACCTTCCACAGCGGATCATCGGGAACCGGAGCGACGATCGTGATCCGCTCCTGCTTGACGGGATGAATGAAGGAAAGGGTCCGGGCGTGGAGGGAGATCCCCCCGTCGCGATTTGAACGGGGGTAGCCGTACTTCAGATCCCCTCGAATATGAATAGTATGGGCTGCAAGCTGGGCTCTGATCTGATGGTGCCTTCCCGTTTCCAGGGTGATCTCCAGCAGGTGGAAGTTCTTGCTGGACGCTCGGTGGCGATAGGAAAGAACCGCCCGCTTTCCTCTTTTCGAGTCGGCGGGAAAAGCCTGACTCTTATTCGTCTTGCCGTCCTTTACAAGATTGTTGACCAGCATGCCTTCGATCTCCGGCGGAGCCTTGTCGACGATCGCCCAATAGGTCTTGTCAACCTTGTCCTCCCGGAAGAGGGTGTTCATCCGGATCAGGGCCTTCTCCGTCTTTGCAAGCACCACCGCCCCGCTGGTCGGCCGGTCTAGGCGATGGGGAATGCCGAGGTAGATGTTGCCCGGCTTGTCGTATGTGACCCGCAGATATTCCTTGGCGAGATCGCCCAGGGTGAGGTCGCCGGTCTCGTCCCCCTGAGTCAATTCGCCGCAGCGCTTGTTTACGATCANGAGGTGGTTGTCCTCATAGAGGATCCGCTCGGAAAACGACCTCACGCATCTTCCTCCTCATCGAAGAGTTCGGGGTCCTTCGCCGAGGAGACATCCCCTTTCACCGGTCGGATCCGCATCGAAGCGATTTCCTTGACGGTCATCCGCACCCCTTTCGCCCGGGGGTTCTTCACCAGGAAATCGGAGAAGTAGAACTTTTCCTCCAGAATCCGCAGTCCTGATTTCGGTTTGTACGTTACGCCGATCTCCGCATTCGGATGGGTCAACAGGCGAACGACCCGATAGTTTTTCTCGTCGGGAAGAAGCGGATAGAGCTTCTTCAGCTGGAACGAGGTGATCCGGGTTCGTTTGATGAACGTGTATTTGTAGGTCTTCTCCTGATAGATCAGGGTGAAGACGATCTTGGAAAGCTCGTCGCGGTCGGCGATCATGCAGTGGAGCATCCCCTTGCCCACGAACTCCTTCTCCGGGGCGTCGATCACCTGATAGGAACCGTCGCGGCGGATCACCAGGAGGCGGTCGAATTGGCTGACCGTCACCTGCTCGGCTCCCGTCTTCACCCCGTAGCCCAGATACCCGTTGGTCGAATCGTAGCGGACAACGAGGTCGCGGACGGCGACCTCCTTCACATCCACCAGCTCGAACTTCTTCAGCGTCGATCGTCTCTTGTGCTCTTTCCTGTCGAACATCCCCTTCAGGCGATCGATCGTCTCCAAGGCATAGCCGGTGAGGTTCTCGAGCTTCGAGCGGACCTCCTCCAACTGTTCATTGATCTGCTCGATCTCCTGACGGTTCCGCTCNATGTCGAAGAGGCTGATCCTCCGGATCGGGATTTTCAAAAGCCGTTCGACATCCTCGTCGGTAACATCACGGAGCAGTTCACTGGAAAACGGTTTCAAGCCGGTATGAACCGCCTTGAGGACATCGTCCGCGCTTCTTTTCGTTTCAATCCGCTTGTAAATCCGCTCTTCGATGAAGATCCGCTCCAGCGTGCGGTCGTGCATCTTTGCAAGCAGCTTCTCCTCCTCCAGCTCCAGCTCCGCCTTCAGCACCACTTTGAGGTGCTCGGCGTGGAAGGCGAGGATTTCGCTGACCCCCATGACCGTGGGGACGTTGTCCCTGATCACCAGCGGGTTGGTGGTGATCCGTTTTTCACAATCCGTATAGGCGTAGAGGGCGTCGACGATGTCCTTGGAATAGGTGTTCCGGGCGAGGTTGATCTCGATGTTCACGCTCTCGGCGGTGAAATCGTTGATCGAGCTTATCTTGAGGCGGCCCTTCTTCGCCGCGTCCTCGATCGAATTGATCAGGGATTCGCTGGTCGTTCCATAGGGAAGCTCTTCAACGATGATCCGCTTCGGGTCGCTTGTATTGAGCCGCGCCCGAACCAGAACCGTCCCTTTCCCGTCGTTGTAGTCTTCGACGTCGACGATTCCCCCTTGAGGGAAGTCGGGATAGAGNTCAAAGGATTCACCCCGTAAGTGGGCGGCCATCGCATCNAGGACTTCAAAGCGGTTGTGGGGCAGAATCAGGGTTGACATTCCAACTGCGATCCCCATGACTCCTTGAATGAGGACGACGGGAATCTTGGCGGGGAACACCACCGGCTCCTTGTTTCGCCCGTCATAGGATTCGACCCACTCCGTCAACTCGGGGTTGTAGAGAACCTCTTTCGCAAAGGGCAGGAGCCGGCATTCGATATACCGGGGGGCGGCGGCGCTGTCGCCGGTGAGGATGTTTCCGAAATTTCCCTGCCGGTCGATGAACAGATCGTTGTTGGCGAGGTTCACCAGCGCTTCATAGATCGAGGCATCGCCGTGGGGATGGAAGCGCATCGCCCAACCCACCGTGTTGGCGACCTTGTGGAATTTGCCGTCATCCATCTCGAAGAGGGTATGGATGATTCGTCGTTGAACCGGTTTGAAGCCGTCCACCAGATCGGGGATCGCCCGCTCCTTGATCACGTAGGAGGCGTACTCTAAAAAGTTTTGGCGGAAAAGTTGATGCGCCTGAGTCATCAGATCAGATTCTCCATGATGAAGGAGCGGCGTTCAGGGGTGTTGCTGCCCATGTAGAACTCAAGGCTCCGGTGCATCTCCGTCACCCCGGGAAGGCTTACCCGGATGAGGCGCATATCCTCGCCGATGAATTGTCCGAACTCCCGGGGATCGATCTCNCCAAGGCCCTTGAAGCGGGTCACTTCGGCGCCCCGAAGCCGGGCCACCGCATCGTCGCGCTGCTTCTCATTGTACGCGTAGATGGTCGTCGTCCGGTTCCGAACCCGATAGAGCGGGGTCTCCAGGATATACAGGCGCCCCGAAAGAACGAGGTCTTCAAAGTACGTGAGGAAATAGGTCATCAACAGGTTGCGGATGTGATACCCGTCCGTGTCGGCGTCGGTGGCGATGATGACCTTCCCGTAGCGAAGATCCTCGATCCCGTTCTCGATGCCGAGGGCGACCATCAGATTGTACAGCTCGGCGTTCTTGTAGATCTCGGTCTTCTTCTTTCCATGGACGTTGAGAATCTTTCCCCTGAGGCTGAACACCGCCTGCGTCAAAACGTCGCGGGTCTTGGTGATCGTTCCGCTCGCCGAATCGCCTTCGGTGATGAAGATCATTGAATTGTCGCACTTCTCCTTGTGAGCAGCGCTTTGGCCCAGGTGATACTTGCAGTCCTTCAGCTTGGGGATGTTGATCGAGACTTTCCGGGCGGACTCCCGGGCTCCTTTCTTCACTTCGTTCAGCTCTTTTCTGAGCGCTTCGTTCTGCATCACCTTCCTGCTGATCTTCTCGGCATCCTTGGGGTTCTTCAGAAGGAAATCGATGATCGCGTCTTTCACTTCGTTGACGATCCAGGTGCGGATCTCCGTGTTGGAAAGCTTGTTCTTCGTCTGCGACTCGAAAATCGGGCTTTTGATCTTTACAGCGATCGCTCCGATGATCCCTTCACGGACATCCTGAGGCGACCAGTTCTTCTTGAAGTGCTCGCTGATCCCCTTCCCGATTCCTTCCTTGAATGCCGAAAGGTGGGTTCCCCCGTCACTGGTATGCTGACCGTTGACGTAGGAGAAATAGCTTTCCCCGTAGGTTCCGCTGACGTGGGTCATGGCGAACTCCAAGCGTTCGCCCTTGTGATGGATCGTGGTATAGAGGCCTTCGTCAGCGACCTCTTTCGCCAGAAGGTCGCCCAGGCCTTTTGAGGAGCGGAACGTCCTGCCGTTGAACTCCAGACTCAGGCCGGTGTTCAGGTAGGCGTAACCCCAGATCCGGGCGATGATGAAATCTTCATTGAATGTATAGTCACCGAAGAGCTCTTCGTCCGGGGTGAAGATCACTTCCGTCCCATTGGCCTCATCGCTTTTGCCGGAAGTCTCCTTGACAAGGATTCCCTGTTTGAAGACCGCGTTGGTGAACTTTCCGTCCCGGAAGCTGGTGACTTCGAAGTCGGAGGAGAGCGCGTTGACCGCCTTGGTTCCGACTCCGTTCAGTCCGACGGAGAACTGGAAGACATCGTCGTTGTACTTGGCTCCGGTGTTGATCTCGGAGACGCACTCGATCACTTTGCCCAGAGGAATCCCCCGGCCCCAGTCGCGGATTCTCACCCGGTTGTCCTTGAGGCGGATCACGATCTTCGAGCCATGTCCCATGATGAACTCGTCGATCGAGTTGTCGATGACTTCCTTGATGAGGATATAGATTCCGTCGTCGATGTGGGATCCGTTTCCCAAGCGTCCGATATACATTCC
>JGI24710J26742_10002297_pt1 | contig 16978 bp, 13 predicted proteins | sample BioPla2DNA2_FD_26742 | JGI IMG/M metagenome (IMG submission 26742) | reverse complement strand
CGAGCCGTGCTCACTACTCGGGAACGGCCATGAAGACCGATGCACCCCTCCCGGTCCTCAGAAAAGTGATCAGCGGCGGGTGACGATGGAGAGGACGTCCCCGTCCGCCAGCTCGTGAGTGATTCCAACACGCTGCGCATCGTGTTTTGCTGATTCGCCCCAGACCCTTGCGTACCGGAACCTATCCGAGAAGTCCCGGTGGAGGCGGTTGCAGACATCCTCGACCGTTGCAGGGGCCCGGATGATGAGCGGCTCTTCCATATCCGCAGGGCCGCCGACGGGTTTGAGGTAGACACGCATGAACTCAAGGCTATCGAATATCGTATCCTTGAGAGCCTCGATGTTGTAACCGTTGTGCGCCGATACCATGACCGGGGGTTCATCGAACCGCCGGGTTAAATTCTTCTCTATCGCTCGCCGGGTCGCCTCATCCGCCAGGTCAACCTTGTTGACCGCGATGAACGCCGGGACGTAGACCCGGTTTCCGATCATCGCGTCGATGAAGTCGTCCTGGGTGACGTCACCACGGATCAGGACATCGGCGTTGACGATCTTGTTCTCCGCGAGGATCGAGCGGATCTCGTCCACATCGAGATCGACGCTGCCGACGGTGTTGAGCCGGATGCCGCCGCTGCCGGTCTTTTTTATGGTTATATCGGGTTTATGCTGGTTGATCCTTATGCCGGCGTCATGAAGCTCGCGGAGGAGGACGTCCGTGTGCTGCTCATTGAAGACGTCGACCAGGATGAGGATCAGGTCAGCGCTCCGCACGACCGCGATGACCTCCTTCCCGCGCCCTTTGCCCATAGCCGCACCGGCGATCAGGCCGGGGATATCAAGAACCTGGATCTTCGCCCCCCGGTGTTCCATCGAGCCGGGGACGACGGAGACGGTCGTGAAGGCATAGGATCCCGTCTCGCTCAGGTCGGTGCCGGTGAGTCTGTTGAGCAGCGTACTCTTTCCTACGGACGGGAAGCCGACCAGGACGACGGTGGCGTCCCCCGATTTCTTCACAGAGTAGCCCTCGCCGCCGCCGGATGAGGCTATGGCCCGGGCTACCGCTTCGTCGCGGATTTTCGCGAGTTTTGCCTTGAGGCGACCTATGTGCTTGGATGTCGCCTTGTTGTACGGGGTGTTCTTGATCTCGTCCTCAAGTTCCCGGATCTGCTCTTCGACACTGCTCATTACTGCCGGTACAGGTATGCCGGGAAGATACTTATTGGTGCCTGTCTGGAAAATCATGGGGCGGAGGGGAGAATGGCGTCGGCGGTCTGCCCTGATTCGCCGGCCGGCGGCGGAACCGGGGGCCGGGGGGTGGAAGATAGGTTTAAGTAACGGGAACTCCAATTATGTAGAGCACAATGGTGCACGCGCTGCTATAGTGTAGACCGGCCAATCATGTAGGACTCTCACTCCTACGACTGGGGTTCGAATCCCCATAGCAGCATAGGGGAACTTTTGTTCCAATTTCTTATTTTTTATCCGTATTCGGGGGAGTGGATCCTCGCCTCTCCCGGAAGTTACCTGGCAGATAACTGCTAATGAATAACAAAAAAGAAGGATCTCCTATTCTGAAGGGCCCTCAAGAGTATCGATTACTTTCATGTTCGCAGAGGGGACTTTCGTGCGTAATGCTTCAATTATCAGATCTATGCGTTTCTCAATGAATAGATCCAGTGCGTTTACGGGCATCGCATCCATGCGTGCCCATTCAATAATTTCCAGAGGGAGAAGATGACTGTCAATTACCTTCTCGAAATCTGGATTATTGCAATAGTCTCGAACGTATTCAAGAGGATTCCTATTGCTGATCTCAAGGTTTGTTATCTGCGTCAGATAAGCGATATTCATCAGACTGTTTCCATCAAGCTTGTTGCTTCCAGGATTTCTGCGGATGTAATCCATCGGGAATATATGATGTAAATTCGGCCTGTCGGTCAGGATATAATACACGTTTGAGAGCACATCTCGATCGGTGTGTCTCCAATCTTTAGGTTTCTGGTTGGCATAGAGGGAGAGGATGGCCCGCGAAAAGCGACCTTTCGAGCTGTATGAGGCTGCTCGCAACTTTTGTTTATCGATGAGTAACCGTGGGAACTCTGGATTCTGGTGATTCTTTTCCTCTTCAAGCATCCGGATATGCTCAAAAAGATGAGTCGTGTTGCTGAGTAGATCTTCACCGTGGAAACAGTAGAACCAGTAATATTGTTTCAGGAAATGGTAATTCGGTCTCTCATTATTGTAAAAGTAAGATGCAAGCGATAGGTACAGATACCGGTAAGGAATTAATTGGGGCCCATTCAGATACAGGTAGTTCTCCAGGAAATCGAATGTTTTAAGGATTGCTCTCTTCGCAGCACCCCAGATTTCTTCGATCTGATGCGCCTTAATGTCATTCAAGTATCGATCGGTGATATTTCGTATTCCTGAGTTCGGGATGTTCCTGTTGATCAGGATGGCCAGTATCTGTAGATAAGTCAGATCGTCAATTGTCAGAAACTGACTCTCGTTTACACCTCTCAAATCTTCGATCAACTCCCTTAGATAAAATCCCTCCATCCCGTTTGCTTCTGGTCTAAAAGTCTTTGCTACCACGATATCAAAAATATTCAATGGCCTTCCTGCCTGGTTAATTCGCTCAAAGATCTGGCAGACCTCCGAGACTTGAATACCCTTCAGCTCAATCAGTGGTACGCGGTAATGATCGAGTACTTCACGAACACGCCTCAGCTGGGTTCGAAATGGGTGATCATAATTCCGATAGTCTCCGTTCTCACTCTCGACCAGACGTCGCTCAATTGTCCCAAAATTCTTCTGAATATCAATGAGTTTGACGATTAACCCTTCATCAAACTTGCGTCGTTTGCCGCTGTTTGCCTTTAGTTCTCCGCCGCGGTCATCAATCTCATGCCAGAACAGGAAACGTTTCTTATAACTCTCATCGTCTGTTTCGTCCTGATCTAAGATTGTCAGATCGATATATAGCGCCGGGGAAAAATCTTCATGTCCTTTTACTGTCCCACCATATAACGAGGTTAGCAGAGACGTTGTCCTCTGTTGACCATCAAGGATGTATTGATACTCGGAACGAGCAAGGTCATCAGTGATAAGATGTCCTCCGATCTCACGGTGATTCTGGAGTTTGATATCGGTCTTCCAGACCAGAATACTGCCTAACGGATAAAATTTGTAGATGCTATCCCAGAGTTTCTTAACATTTTCCATCTTCCACACTATTTCTCGCTGGAATGTCGGGATCTGATAGTTTTTCCCACGCAGTTCCTCCAGGTACGTGGCTATCCCTTTGTCAGTGGGTCGGATTCGATCGGTATAATTCATTCTGTATCTCCCATGCCAAATATCGGGTACAACCAAAACCCGCTTGTGGTCGAGGTCAAGGGGATCTGGTTGCCTTACAATAGACCTACAGTCCATTTGACCATTTATTAATGTTCTGAAATACCTTCAGTTGTTATTTGCATATCTATTGCTATTCAGAAGAAATACCCCTCAATCAGAGGGGAGAGATACCTCGTCGAGCGCCCGCCTGCAAGCATCGTACGCAATGCTATCTTTATAGTCACTCCCGTAACGGTTTAGAAGCATACTCCGGACTCAAGAATTTAAGCACCGAGAATTGCGCGATGCGAACCGAAATTGTCCAGCGCGATAACCAGGCGTTTATCCGGGTTTGCGCACTTGAATCCCTCAAGCATTTCCCGGACATCCTCCTATCACCACTCTGCATCCGGCAATTGTACCATCAGGCCTCCACACCCTGACTCATCAGATCCCCCGGTTGAGTGAGAGAGTTCCACTGGAAATCAGACGTCTGGCATATCTGCTGCCTGCATCTCTGATCTGTATCCTGGGTTCCTATCCTGTGATGAACGCGGCGATCCGTGTGGAGTGCCGCCGACCTTTGTACCTCAACGGCGATCCGGACCGGCGTGTGCCCGAAAACTCACCCGCCGGCCAGAAAACCCCGGCAGGAACCAGGCTGGCCAGCTGAAAAGAAAGATATACGATACGGGTAGAGGTATAACAACATGAAACGACGCCACCTGCTGAGCGCTGAAGAGATAGAGGGAGTTATCCGCACCATTCAGGCGATCCTCGCTGAACTTGATGAGATCGAGGTGGGGTACATCTTCGGATCGTTCTGCAGGGAGGACTTCGGTGACGTGGATGTAGCAGTCCTCGTCACCGGGAAACCCGGCACCCGCGAGGCACTGCGCCTTCGCGCGAGGATCGAGCGAGAGGTTGAGCGAGGGACTGGCTACCGGTTTGAAGTTGATGCAAAAATTCTCAACACCGTCCCGATCTCTCTCCAGTACGAGGTCATCAGGAGCGGGAGACTCGTATATGCACGCGACAACAATACAAGGATCCGGTACGAAGCCGGCGTGCTCTCCCTGTACCTCGACTACGCGGGGACACTCGACTGGTTCGACCGGGTTTTGCTCAACAAGGGATGAGAATGATCTGTGATGATGGGATCCTTGCTCACCTCAGGGAACTGGATGCAGCTGTCAGCGATTGGGAGCGCTACCACTCCATCACACTCAACACCCTCAGGACTGACCGGGATAAGCAGAATATGGTGCTGCATGCACTTTTCGTCAGCATCCAGGCATCGATCGATATCGCAAATCACCTGATCGCGGCCTCAAGCTCCCGGCGACCTGAGACCTACCGGGAGAGTTTCGCCATCCTTTATGATGAAGGGCTGATCCCGGAAGACCTTGCAATCCAGCTCTCAGACCCGTGCGGGCTTTCGGAACGTCCTGGTCCACCTCTACTGCCGGCTGGACCTGGATGAGGCCTACACGGTACTCCAGGATGATCTCCCGGTCGTGAACCGGTACCGGGATCTGGTCCGGGAGATGCTCCGGAACCGGATCCTGGACTGACACCTGCACGTGGGAAGAGACGCCGCCGGCTCACCCCCTGTGGAAGACTGCCCGTCCAACCGGCGGGCAACATGGCTCCGAACGTTCTTTTCCCGGAATTGCCCGGGAGGTCCAGCTCATCTCAGTGGTCTCCCCGGCATATGACTATGGGGACTGATTGGAGGTGCGTGAGGGGAGGGCAACCGCCGGGTTAGTTACGCAACACAGCAGTGGACGGACTGTATCCCACCATTAAAATGGCGGGGATTAGCCCTATCTTGATCCTAAAATTAATTAGCTGCTATATGCCGGGCCACTACCCTCCATTCGACAGGCCAGTAATCTATTTATAGCATATGTAACGTCCCTTACGCCGGGCCAATCCATCTTGGCGTACAGGGAACATCCATCAGGGGCACTGCCCTCGAAAAAAATGAACGGACCGCTCAAACGACGGACTAATCTTAGGATCCTTAACAGGTGTGTCATATCGATCGGAACCCACGGTAGAGAACAAACAGGTATCCAACCTACTCTGTGAAAGCTGCGAGTGAAACCGCGTAACGTCTGGAGGCACGATGCAAAATAATCCCCGAACCGCCAACCAAAGGGATATTCCCTTGGATGAAAACTGGCCTGCTTGCGATCACGGGTGATACGAAATGAGACAGACAGTGTATATCCTAGTCATCCTATCTTCCGTCATCATGAGTGCCGCAACAGGCGCCATCACACCTTCAGAAACACTGACTCCTTCTGTTCAATGGACACCTGATGTTGAACCATTGCCAACAACACCAGTCCTTCCCGGACCGCAGGTTGCCAGCACCGAGACGGTATCCCGGACAACACCGGAGTCGCAGATTGCTGTAACAGGGATCACCGTCAGCCCGGAAGTGTTCATGCGAGACGATACCGGTGTGATCAGGGTTGAGATCAAGAACGTGGGATCCACTGGTGTCGCCATCAGCGCTGCAAGGTTGTTTCCGGATGGAATGATCGTTATCAACGATAAAACCTACAATGCGGTTGGCACCATCGCTCCAGAAAGCACCATGCAGTTCAGCTTCACGGTGAAGGCAGGGGCTGCCGACGGTATTTATTATCCGGAATTTTATCTGGATATGCGCGATGGTGGAAGTTTTCGTTACCATATCCTAGTGAGGGTTTCAAATTCCCGGATCTGGGTCTCCATCCAGGATGCACCGGAGACGTTCTCGGTCGGCAACGAAGATACTGTTGTGCTCTCCATCGGCAACCCCCGAGAAAACACGGTGAACGGCGTGACGGTCACCCCGACGGGGACCGGAATTAGACCCATCCCGGAAGCCGTTTTCCTTGGTACCCTTCCACCCGATATGGTGAGAAGCGCACCCTTCAATATCACCGCATCGCAGGCGACCAATCTCACGTTCATCATCTCCTATTGGAACGGGATCAACCAGCACAACGAGACCCTGGTTCTTCCAGTTGCAATCGGCCAAAGAACAGTTGACCCGGAAATGGTGATCAATAACATCGAAATAGCCCAGAGTGGTCCTTCGGTCAATCTGACGGGAGACATTACCAACGCAGGCCTTGAGGATGCGTATTCAGTTCAGGTCACAGTCGGCAGCCCAGCACAGGCAACACCTCCCTATCCGGTGTATGTTGTTGGTAAGCTCGAATCTGACGATTTTTCGAGTTTCAAGCTAACATGCGAGGCCCATGGGGTATCCCTGATGCCGCTGGTCATACAGTACAAGGATGCTACCGGAAAAACCTATGAGGAGATCGTGACGATCCCTCTGACCGACACACAATCGCAAGGGAACACGGGCATTCAGGCAGGCTTGACCTCACCACGTAACGGTCCTGATGGGGATGGCATCACCAGACTCTTGGGAGGTGGATTTCCACGGATTCCAATCCTTGAGATCGCCCTCGCGTTTATCGGGGGTGCTGCCGTTGCCGTGGCATGGGGAAAGGGGTATTTCGCGAAAGTTCGAAATCGCCCGCCCGGGTAATTGTGTTCAGGGTCGTGGATATCGTATGATTGCCAGGGACATCATCTTCCATCTTTCTGTCCGGAACGTCAGACTAAATCTCCTTCGATCTCTCCTCGCTGCACTGGGCATCGTGATCGGCGTCATAGCTATTGCCTCGATCGGGATGATGGGGACGAACATGACCCTTTCAGTCACGGCACAACTCTCAGATATGGCAAACAAACTCACTGTCACAGGATATCTCGGTGAGGAAAGCGATATAGATGGGGCGATGAGAGGAGGGATGGGCCCTCCTCCCCCAGGCGCCGGAGGTCCGTCTACCGATAGGGTACTGGTGACAGAGAACCAGTTCAAAGAGATCAAGCGAATCGCTGAAAAGTACGGGATCGTGTATTCTGTCCACCAAGATTCCGATCAGATCAGGGTGGGGTCAAATACAGGAAGAGCAACGATTTACGGTCTCGATTCAGGTGTTATCCGGCAGATCTTCACCATTAATGAAGGAGAATACCCGGAAAGTCCGAGCTCTGTTCTGGTTGGACCGCTCCTCGCCGAGCGGATGGGTCTCAGAGTCGGGAACCGGATAAAGATCGGCGATCCCGCCGAAGGGTCGACGACGGTGCGTGTTGCTGGAATCCTTGAGGAGCGGGGATTATCGATGGACATTAATACGGATGTTGCAATCATCGGAAGTGAGGATCTCTTCATCAATCTCTTCGGTGGTAAAGAGGGGTATGATCAGGTCAACATTGTCATGAACGATGCCAGCGATGTTGTGACAGTTAAAGCAAAGATTGAGGGCACACTGAATAAGAAGAAGAATAAGATTACGGTCCAAGATAGCAGCAGGATGGCAGAGAGCATCACGGCAACTGTCTCATCGATGACAACGTTTGTGATGGCGATTGCGGGGATCTCGCTTCTCGTTGCGGCAGTCTCGATCTTTAACGTGATGATGATATCAGTGGCCGAGCGCGTTCGTGAGATCGGCATCCTCCGGAGCATCGGGACACGAAGGGGCGAGGTTCTGAGGATGTTCATCTATGAGGCGACTATTATTGGGGCTGTCGGGGCCACCATCGGCGCGGTGCTGAGTCTGATCGCTGGTTATGCCATCGTCGTGGAGATGGTTGGTACGTCAGACTATTTCTTCACCTATGAAAGCCTGATATATGTTCCAGAGGCCATGTTCATTGGTATCGCGGTTTGTATTGTATCGGGAGCCTATCCGGCATGGAGGGCATCGAACCTCGATCCTATCGAGGCACTCAGGGCGGAGTGAGGTAGCGTAACGAAGTTTCTGTAAGATTGAAGTGGCCCTGGATACAGCCTAAATTAGCAGAAAGGAGAAACAGGGTCATGGATACCTCCGACCTTACCGCAGATTGTCCTTCCGGATCAAGAGAGAGGCATGAAGAACCTCATTACTGCTTCAACCATGAGTGTGCGTATCTCATCCCGCTCCGCCACGGCAATGCCCACTATGAAACCCGGATCCATCCAGGCGACCGGTTCCTGTATCACAAACGCCTGATCCCGGAGAAAAAGGGAGATCAGGGGTAGAACCCTCTACCTCTTCGAGGATGAGGATCCGCGACTCCAAGAGAGGAAAACCTTCTTCAAACGACTCAGTGAGGGCACGATCACGAAGGAGGTTCCCTTCTGATTTGAAGGGCTCTATATGTCCCCTCGCTGTTATGCTCGCGGTTGATCTCCCCAAGCAACATCACCTATCAAATATCCTCTCGGTCCATATGTACCGCCCGAATTCCGCCTCGTATCACTCCTGCTGCTTCGAGGCCCACTTCATATTCTGTATCTGTATCTGTATCTCATCCCTGCGTCGACCAGCACCTGCCTCAGCTCCTGACCATCCCCACTGACACACAGGGTTGGATCTCCGGGGTAGAAAGGTTCGTGCTCCCGCCGATGCCAGGAATTACCGGTCTTCACTGAAGAGAACCATCGTCATTGCACCCTGATCTTTCCAAAGTACCTTCCTCCGAGAAGGAGCATGCCGGCGGCGAAGAAAGTTATAACCACACTGCTCACCGTGATGGGAATCACGGATCTTCCCAGGAGACACCAGCGGAGCGCCTCGACACAGTACGTAAGGGGGTTTATGGCGACAAGAGCCCCAAGCCAGGGAGGGAGGCCCGATATCGGGAAAAAGGCTCCACTCAGGAGAACGAGGGGCATTGCCAGCAAACTCATGAACATCTGGAATCCCTCCGGGCTCTCAATCCAGGAAGCAAGAGCAACGGCCAGTCCGACGAATCCGATACCCGATACAGTCATGACAAGCAGAGAGGTCAAAACGCCAGAACCCGATACATACCGCACGCCGATTAGCCCTGCAAAGATCAACAGCGAGATGCCCTGGATCAGGGCGATGGTGACTCCACCTGCAGCCTTTCCAAGCGCTATAAAGAAACGGTAGGTGGGCGCAAGCAGGATCTCTTTGAGAATACCGGACTTTTTCTCCCACACAACGGTCCCACCCCCAAAGAGGGATGCAAAGAGGACAGACATCGCTATGAAGCCCGGCGCGAAGAAATTGAGATCCACAGCACCTCCATCCTGAAACTGAAAGCCAGAACTGAGACCTGGACCGAGGAAGAGCAGAAATGTGATGGGTGTCGAAAGAGCACCGAGAATGCGCGATTTTGAGCGCCAGAACCGGAGCATCTCGCAGAGCCACATGGCGAATACAGCATTCATCAGTCGCATTATCGTCATTGCTATCTCCCCGTTGAACGAATCCAGGATCGTCCATAATCTCCTGCATCCCCTGTCTCTTTATTTTTCAGCGTTAGACCGGTGTGGTGGAGGAAGACATCATCCAGTGCGGGTTTATGCAGGCTGACGGAGAGGATTGAGATGCCCGCACGTGAGGCAAGGTTCAAGGCGTGCGGGATCTTGCGTTCACCATCCCTGACGGTCATCGAAACGGTGTTGCTTCCCCGTGAGATCACCCTCACAAATCCGTTGTCCTCATAGAGGGCACGCAACCGGGCAGTGTCGGCAGAATCCTCTAACTCGAGCGTTATCACATCCCCTCCAAGTCGATTCTTTAGAGCCTCCGGATTATCAATTACGATGATTTCACCATGGTCGATGATAGCAACCCTATCGCAGAGGTGGTCTGCCTCCTCCAGATAGTGCGTGGTGAGCACGATCGTCACGCCCTCCTCCTTCGTCAAGATCTTAATGTAATCCCAGATATGCATCCGCGTCTGTGGATCGAGACCGAGCGTGGGTTCATCCAGGAAGAGGACGTGAGGGTTATGCAAAAATCCGCGGGCAATCTGAAGGCGCCTCAACATCCCACCCGAGTAAGTTTTCACCAGGAAGTCCGCTCGATCGGTAAGATCGACGAGAGCGAGAACTTCCTCAATCCTCCGCCTCCGCACCTTGCCGTCAAGACCGTACAACATGCCGTGAATATCCAGATTCTCCCGGCCAGTGAGACGCTCGTCGAGAGTGATATCCTGAAAGACCACCCCGATGTTTTGCCGTACGAGGTGAGCGTCCGCTACTACATCGAATCCCCATACCCTGGCACCTCCGCCCGAAGGATCGGTCATGGTCGACAACATGTTGATGAGCGTGGTCTTCCCAGCTCCGTTCGGGCCGAGAAGCCCGAACAGCTCTCCTTGCAGGATTGAGAGGTTGACATTGTTCACAGCAACAATCCCGCCAAATTGCTTGGTGATATCGTTTGTCTCTATGGCATAGAGCATACGAATCCACCTCATCAGTCCTGCCGGAAGATCAAGATGTATCGTTGGGGGATGAACTGCCGGGAATCCTCTAGATGGAACCCATAATACTTCAACTGAGAGATGACGAGTTCTTTGGCGATAGCAGAACCATGGTACGCCACGACGGAAGGAGGCGTTATCGCGTTATCCACGACCACAAATCTTCCTCCCCGCTTCAGTGCCCTCTTGAGACTGGCGATAAATTCGTCTTTCACAGACTCGATCGATGTGATGTAGACAGCATGATACATAGAGCACATGAAGATGGTGTCAACGCTATCAGGTGGCAGGCAGGCGTCGTTCAAGCGCGCCTGAATGGTCTGAATGTTCAGCCCGAATCTGTCACGCATGGCCTCCACGTGGGCAAGCGCGTTCCCGTTGATCTCAGTGGAGTAAACTTTGCCAGTTTCGCCTACCATCTGGGCAAATTTGAAAGAGAAAAACCCAAACCCACAACCTATATCGGCAACTGTATCACCTTCACGGATGTTGAGGTAGTCGAGCATCTCGCGAGTATTCTCCCACGAGTCCCGGTTGGGGTTATTGAAAGAGATGAGCTCGTTCCACTCGTTGAGCTGATCGAAACTCACCTCATTGCCCGTGTATTCATAGGTGGTGTCGTGGATCTGCCCGCTTGCAAATGCATCGTTGGTTCCTGGGATTTCCGGATCCGGTTGTGTCAAATCATACTTTATTCGGACGTACTTCTTTAACAGTGCAAAGTCGTCATCTGCCAGATAGTGAAAGTATTCAGCGTCAAACGGATCCGCAAGCATCTTTGCTTGCTGATCTTCCAGGGCCAGGAGGTACTTGCAAAACCACTCGAAAGCCGTATACTCGTCACCGATCCTTTCTTGTGGGATCAACTCGTTATACGCATTAAGAGCAATTGTGAGACTGGCTTCATCTTTTCCCTCAAGTGCCCTATAAAATAGCCGGGCGGCTTTCTTGCCGAGGATAGTGTACCCCTGTGACGTAGCGCCGATCATGCGGTAACGGATCAGTGATAGCGGAGAGGTGATTTTGATGACATGTGTGGCCCCCTCATCGACAAACATTGCGGGGGTCGCGAGCGGCGGGTCAATAGGTTCCCTGAACCCACTAGATAACTTAAATTCAAGGATGTAGCGTTGAATGGTGAACTGGTACTGTAAGAGGAGTTCAAAGCCGTAATGCCATAATTGACTGATGATCATCTCCCGGGAGATATATGGCCCATGGTACGGCAGATCGGTTCCTTCCACAAGTTCGTTATCCACAATGATAAGGCGCCCGTCTTTTTTCAGATACCTCTTGATATGCTCGATGAAGAGATCCCTCTCTTTATCCGTGAAAGTCACATAGAGGATGTGGTATAGTGAACAGAGGAAGATTATGTCGGCTTTAACGGGTTGATCTAGACCCCACCCATCTGCCTGGTACTGATGTACCCTGACATTGGCGATCTGATGCTGCTGTATATAGTCGTTGATGAAGTTGATGTGCTGCTCGTTCGTCTCGATGCCGTACACACGGCCCGTCTCTCCGACGATATCAGCGAACTTGAACGTGAAATACCCCGGACCGCATCCAAAATCGATAACACTGTCGCCTTCTTTTATGCCAAGCTGGTAGATGTTTTCACCAATCTTGTCCCAGCGCTCACGGTCGGGGTTGTTGAAGAGGATGAAGTCTTCGAGAAAGCGAAGTTTCTCTTTGCTCGCATCATCTATGCTCTCATCATCTATGAGATGATACTTCAGGTTAAGATAATCCCTTAAGTTTGCGTAATCGTCACGCACCAGCAGATCAAACCAGCTGACAACAAGCGGATGAGAGAGAAAAGCCGCTTTCCTGCTTTTAGAGGCCAGAAACAACCTGCAGATCCACTGTAGCGCTGTATACTCGCCTCCGAAGTTTTCATTAGGAATAATCTCATCATAAATACTGACAGCGTGCTTCAGCGAATCCTCGCGACCCGTATCCAGATACTCGAGAATCTTCCGTGCTGCCTCCTTCCCCCCCTCGGTGATATCAAAGGAGTCAAGGCTCCCGATGTGGATGATTGAGGCTTTCGACCGAATCTTCAGCGTAGTTGCGGAGTCCGGATCTGTGCCCTCCAGTATCGGAGAAGTATCCATATCATGTCCTCTGGCCATATTGTTCCTCTTCTTGCTCCACGGAGTTATCCTTCAACGATGCGATAGTTGATGCATCTATCTTGAGTAAGATATTGGAATTCACAGTTAAACCCGCTGATTTGGCCGTTTTGATGGCATGGTTGAGCGTTACAATGAAACGATCCTGTGCATAAATCCTGTAGCGCTCTCGATAAGACTGCGGAGTGAAGTTTATGGTCATGACGTTAGCTCCTGCATTCAATCCCATGAGCTGCCCTCCGGATCTGACATATTCAAGAGCGCTGACCGATGGGATCAACACACCTTTCAGCCCGATGCGCAGGATTGCCATGGTGTTCAGCGTAAGATCAAGATCGCCAAGTGGCTGGTCTTGAAACGGGGTTCCTGGATTGGGTATAAACGGTGCCGTGCTGACAAAATTCGGTTTAAATGCAAAGGCTAACCGGATATCTGAAAGCAAACTTTCGATCGATTGATGCGGCAGCCCGACGATATTTCCTGTCCCGATCTTCATACCTGCGCCTCGTATCCACTTCATGCACTGGATCCTCCTGTCCAGCGGCCCATGGGTGATCTTGTTATACAGTATAGCATCGGAGGTCTCGTACTTCATGATGAACGATCTGGCTCCGAGCTGCGCGAATCGCTCGTAAGTCTCGCTACTGCGTTCGCCAACGTTCAGAAGAACTTCCGCTCCTAGATCGTGAGCAATTGCAGGGATGACCTCATCGAGAATAGGATCACAGTGGGGATCCTGCCCCCCCTGGAGAAAGATCGTGGTGATCCCAGACTCAAGGATGCTCCGGGCAACCATCAGGATCGTCTCCACATCGAGTCGAAATCGATTCAGAGTCCTGTTGCTGCGGCGCATTGCACAATAATCACAGTTTTTCTGGCAGATGTTAGAGATCTCGATGACGCCGCGGAGCTTCACCTCATCGCCTGAATACTGGTGCCTTACTGCCCTTGCCTGCTCGAATAACTCTTGCTGCATGTCTCCCGTTGATGTCAGTATGTGTAAGAGTTGTGGGTCGCTCATCGCAGGAATCGGCGAGTCTGAGAACTGCCAGTCGCTCATGGTCGGTTCCCGGCGGCACAGTCGCCCGGCAGATCGCCTATCGTTGCATCACTGGAAACAACTGGAGGAGCGGTGCTTCCCAGAGCATCCCTGGTAGTGTTGTCGGCATAAGGGTGCAACAATCCGGGAGCATACGCATCGCTTGAGAATGGCATGAATTCATTTGCGTTAAATTGCTCGACCACCTCATCGGCAACAAATGCGCCCAACTCGGTGAGGCGGACGATATCTTCGTTCTCTTCAATCAACCCAAACGCTTTCAGCCGGGCAATCTTTGCTCTGAAGATAGTATCAAAGTCGATCCCAGTCACAGCTTTAAAGCGGGTTTTTTTAATCTCGCTGTTTTTGAGTGGCAGAACGGTTGCCCAGCGCACCTGCATCTCCCTGTTGCGGACGATGCCGCGATTCAGGGGGAGGCGCCCCTTTTCGATCCTGGTGTAGTACTCATCAAAGTGTTGTGTATTCAGCCCAAATCTATCCCGAAGGCTGCTAAACGCCGTAATCCCAAAACCAATCTGGTCGTAGAGCATGCAGCACTGGTTATATGCGTAGTGAGAGTAGTGTTTCTTCTCTTTAGAGTAAACGCGACGGAGGTTCTCATGGAAACCATGCTTCTTGAGAATATTGATGGCAACCTGCTTCATCATCATGGTTTCCTCAAACGATGGGATGCTGAGTGGATCCTTTCTTCGGAGCCGGGTGACATTACCCTGNCGATCTCCATACGGCAGAACTTTCAGGCGATAGATCTGAATCTCATCCACCGGCAATGTGGCGGCTTTCTCTATGCTGGTGATCCAGTTCTGCAGGGTCTCGCCAGGATGACCAAAGATAAACTCTATGTTAAGCTGGTAGCCAAACTGGCGACTGTTCTCGATTGCCTCGACTGCTGTTCTGGCATCGTGGGGCCGGTTCATAATCTTCAACACGCCGTCATCAAACGACTGTACACCGATGGTCAGGCGATCTACACCGTAGTCCTTCATGATACGTAGGCGCTCAAGCCCGGTTCGCCCAACAAGCGTGCTGGGGTCGACATCGTAATTGAACTGACTGCAGTGCACTAGATCGACCAGCTCAACGAAGAACTGGAGAAATTCTTCCAGCTGTTTTGGGGTAAGATAGGTGGGTGTNCCCCCGCCGATCAGGATTGATCTGGCCTTGATGCTATCGATGCCTAACCAATCCATGTAGATAGTCATCTCGCGTTTCAGGGTTGTCAGGTAGCGGTTCTTTTCTTCTATCTGTGGCCCCAGTTTGGCTGGATAATGGCAGAAGGTACAATGTTGCTTGCAGAACGGAAAATGTACGTATATGTCGAGCAATCCATCTTTGGGTAACGTATAACTGGTGAAGAATTCATCTTCGATGATAGGAGCATACCGCGTGATAGGCGGATAGTGGACTGATGGAACGAAATCACCATCATGGCATATAAGGCCTGCAACCTGCAGTTTCTTGATCTCCTGTAGACGTTGCGCGGTTCCGGCAAGAATATCTCCATGTTCTCCTGATTTGAGTCTCTTCACATGCATCACCTTCCATCTCATGAGAAATCTCAAAGTAGATCTTGCTGCCGCGAAGGGGTTGTTTGTGCGGCAGGGGGACGTCATTTGGTTCACCGAGTAGACAGCCCAAAAGGCTGCGATGGTGACAGGGGGTTTTTTCCGGGGTGNCACCCCTGCGCTGTGATTGCGACGATTATCGGGATTATGTTGGGGTGGTATCCCCGAATTGTGATTGCTGAGGGGGTTTAGGCGGTGCTGAGGTTACGCCTCCAGGCAGAGTTACGTTCCCCATCTGACCTACGGGTAACTCCAGCTTGTAGATGCTCCACCCGGTCTGATTTTCAGCGCACCAGACAACAGTGTTCCCGAAGATCGAGGGATATCGCTCAACAACCGTATCGTTGGTTAGCAACACCTGCACACCAGTAGCGAAATCGTAGAGATTGAGATCCCATTGCCCGTTAAAGTTCTGGCTCCAGACCAACCGCCTGCCATCGGTGGAGGGATCCATCTTCTCTAGCGGATTGTCTGAGATCTGCTGGATCCGGCCGGTAGTGAGGCTATACAGGAAGATGTCAGTCTGTCCGGTGATATTGTCTACCCAAACTATGATGTCGCCACCGACGGTTGCCTGTGCCGGATAAGTGGTCGTCGCTATAACTTGGGCGCTGAGGTTCTCGAATCCCGGAGGCGGCAAGTCTTTAGTATCGTTTGCTCCAGTAGGAGGCGTCATGCTACCAGTCACACTCATTCCGCCAGTCCCTCCGACATCGGCAGCAGATACGATTGCTAGAAGAGTAATAACAAGGAGACCCGTGAGAATTGCAGATCCTGCTTTTATGACGTTCATTTTAATGCACCCCTTAGATTTTCCTCTTGGACCAGAGGATATGTCTGCATGAGAGAATACAAGAATCCACACACATCCATGAGATCATGAAGATGCTTGTCAGGAAAGGGCGGAAGATATTCGTTCGAGATTCAGTATGATGCTCTATTCCTGGATTTACAGTAACGACAGGCGGTGGTCTGTCCCCGATGGAGGTGTGGATCACCCTCATACAGCCAAAGGATAAGTATCATCGTATATATATATTTCTAATGGAATAATATTTCCATATATTTGCCATGGAACGGGATAGAAACAGGTAGAGTAGTGTTCTAAGCTGCCACTGGTATCATTTCTACCAAAATAGGAGTTACGCACTTTCGTGCGAGCACCATAAAAAAGATATATATTACTCGCCAAATATATTCCCGTGGCCAGTCCTCCCCTAATTGTAGATGTAGATTACATTAACTTTCTTGTAGCTGCCCAATGCGACGTATCGTGTGTTAAAGCCGCTGAATGCTTCCTCTCAAGATGGTCATGTGGTTTCCCATGATACATTCAACCACTTCCTTACCCGACAGTCTCTACCCCCGGAGGCGCTTTGGAATGAGGTTGAACCCTTTGTTGAGAAACGTATTGGATGGTTGGTCATAGACGATATCGTCATTGATAAAGTCCACTTTAAAAAGATCGATTTATAGTGTGTGGCAATACCTTCTGGAATCCTGGCCGGGCAGAACGCAGTTGTAAGACAGCATACCCTGAAGAAGCCGGCGACCACATTCTCAGGTCCAGA
>JGI24710J26742_10002296_pt1 | contig 16979 bp, 16 predicted proteins | sample BioPla2DNA2_FD_26742 | JGI IMG/M metagenome (IMG submission 26742) | reverse complement strand
TTTTATATCTGTTTCACCTTATAAATATAGTTTACAAAAACCATACTATGCTATTTTATAATAAAAACAAAAATATTGCTATACGCAATTTGCATATAGCACTTATGTTTATACTAATAATCCTACAAAGCAAAAGTCTAGTATTAGAACACAACTATTGTAGAATGAAATCAAGAAACAGCCCACACTCATTTTTTAGTAACAATTTCACCTGTACATTTAAGTATTGAGTTTGATGGAACATAGCCACGGACTGCTACTAATGGATATATATTTGTATTCTTTCCAACGATAGTGCCTGGGTTTAGTACACTATTACACCCTATCTCAACATGATCCCCAATTATTGCACCAAATTTACGTAAACCTGTTTCCTCCTTATGGTCCCCTAAATTTAGCTTTATTAATGATTTATCTGACTTCATGTTGGATGTAATTGCACCTGCTCCCATGTGAGACTTGTATCCCAATATAGAGTCACCTACATAATTATAGTGGGGTACCTGCACATCATTAAAAAGTATAACATTCTTAAGTTCGGTAGAGTTTCCTACTACACAGTCTCTGCCTACGATGGCATTACCCCTAATATATGCGCAATGCCGAACCTCTGCCCCATGGTCAATTATTGTTGGCCCACCGATAATAGCACTTTTTGCTACATCTGCTGATTTACTTATCCATACATCATTTGAATACTGGTCATACTCATCAAGAGATAGGCCTTGGATTAGCTGTTTTATAATATGTCCTATATTACATAAGACCTGCCAAGGAAATTCATACTGACTAATAAAGTCTCCTGCTATACTTTTTGATAAGTCTAGCATGTTGTCCGTTTTGATATGCTCAATCCTTGTCTTATCCATAATCTCCTCCTCTTATAGTCGGTTAAACCAATCTTGTTATAGCTTTATATCCAGACCAGAATTTGAAAGATAAAAACACTGTTTATATTATAGCATATCTTATTGAATTGTTGGTAGTTTTTATAAAACAGACAACAGAATTTCCTTAACATCCTCCTTGCTTAGGTCAACAGGATTGTTATCCATCCTGCCACCTGTAAATGCATTATCAGTGATCCTGTCTATATCCTTTTCTCTGATACCAAAGCTAGATAATCTCATGTCTATAGCGCCTTTACAAACCTCATTTATAAAAGCTTTTATACCACCAAATCCATCAAATAGGCTAAATAGCTCTAAATCATTAGGAAAACTACCCCTGTTTTTGTTAGCTACTGCATCAAGAGTAATTGATGCAGCCAGGCCATGGGGTACATCATAAAGCATGGTTAAAGGATACGAAATTGAGTGACATGCTGTTGTCCTTGTTTGAGCAAATGACAAGCCAGCCAAAACCGAAGCCCTACAAAGCTTTTCCCTAACTTTGATATCCTGGGGCTCCTCCACTGCCTTTCTCAAGTATCTTATTATAAGTTCTGTTGATCTTATCGCTAATTCCTGAACTATAGGGGTTGTATGCTTGGACCAATATGACTCTATAGCTTGACTCATTGCATCTAGACCAGTTGCCAATGTCATCTTAGCTGGAAGTGTAGCGGTCAGCTCTGGAACTATAACTGCCTGTTTTGGCTGCAGCCTTGGGTCATCTATAGAAAACTTTGCACTTCTTTCTTCATCCCAAATAGTTGCCCACTGGGTTACCTCTGAGCCTGTTCCAGCTGTTGTTGGTACAGCAATAATATCTATAAATTTATCTTTATCCTTATAGCCTTTGCTCTTTATCTCGTTAGTTAAGTTCTCTGATGTGTAAAGAGCGTTTTTTTTCTTATCATGGAAGGCACTAATCCCTTTTGCAAGGTCAATAGCACTACCCCCACCAACAGCAATGATCACATCTATTTGAGAATCTTTTATCTTGGCAAGTGCATGCTTAATATCTAGCTGGGTTGGATTAGCTGATATAGTTTCAATCCAAATGAAAACAGTGCTTGAAGCCTTGCATTTATCTTTTAGACTATCAATAAAACTAACTAGATCCCACCTTTGTGCTGATGACTTACTCATAATCAACAAGATATTCCTAGTTGTGAGTTTAAGCAAGCCTTGCTTTAGTCCTTCTTTGTCTGTAAACCTAATATCAGTACTGCAAAATGGTTTAAATATCATTTTACCACCGGCCTTAATAATCTTCTGGTATGAGTGTTAGGATTTCTTTAATCGGCATGCACATATCATCTGCTTCTTTTGCCCTTTTGTTTGTGAGAATAGTCTCCGCCACCTTCTTCATAGCAGGAAAACCGCTACGGGTTAGCTGGTTTGCATATATAACAATATTTACACCACGCCTAGCAAATTCGTCTTCAGTAACAGTGTTAAAGGAGGTTGGGACTACCACTAGTGGAGTAGTTGAATCCTTTTCTCTAAACTTTTGGCAAAATTCAAATATTTCTGAAGGATNTTTTCTTCTTGAGTGAATCATTATACCGTTGGCACCGGCATTTGTGTATGCAAATGCACGGGTCAAGGCGTCCTNCATACCCTGCTCTAATATCAGACTTTCAATTCTAGCTATTAAGAAAAAGTCCTTGGTCTTGAGAGCGGCTTTTCCAGCGGATATCTTTGCACAGAAATTCTCTATTGTATCTTGGGTCTGTACTACATCAGTCCCAAAGAGTGAGTTCTTTTTTAATCCCGTTTTGTCCTCAATTATAACTGCTGAAACACCCATTCGTTCCAATGTACGGATATTGTATACAAAGTGCTCTGTTAANCCACCTGTATCACCATCTATAATAATAGGCTTTGTTGTTACATCCATTATCTCGTCTACAGTTCGTAGCCGTGTAGACATATCTAATAGTTCTATATCTGGTTTACCCTTTGATGTAGAATCACAAAGGCTAGAACACCACATGGCATCAAATTGATGGGTTTTCCCATCCTTCAAGACCATGGTTTTTTCTGCTATTAGCCCAGTTATGCCACTGTGAGCCTCTAAGACACTAACCAATGGTTTCATCTCAAGTAATTGTCTTAATCGGCCCCTTCGAACATCTGGCATTGATAGTTGTTCCCTTTGGGATAGTTCTAGCTTCTTATACTCCTCATTTTCTGTATATGGATACTCTACTAACTTTCCACCGTACTCTGCTAATANTTTTATGACCTCTTCGCGAATAGGCTTTTGAAATCCGGTAACCCAGTCATCACCATGGACAACATAATCTGGCTTTAACTTACGTAGGTTCTCAGCATAGCTCAGGCTTGTTTGTGGCACTACCCTACTTACGCCTTTGATACTTTCCAGCAGCTTTACCCTTTCCTCATATCTTAGCACTGGAAACCGTTTGTAGCTGGCTACAACATCATCTGTCAGCATACCTATAGTGAGCTCACCTAACTGTGCTGCCTTTTGAATAATTGATGTATGTCCTCCATGTATTACATCTGTACTAAATGACATATAGACTGTTTTATTACCATCACCCATGACTTCTCTTCCTTTCCTTTCAGTTGCTCAGACTTTGCAAGTTTTGTACAACAATCTCCAAATCCTCAGGAGTATCAATTTCTCCACAAAGTCGATTTTTATAATCAATTGGATATAAACTACACTTGCTTGAAACATCGTTAAATGCATTCTCTGCGTAGCATGAAACCTGTCCATTTTTACAATACTCTATAATCTTGTCAAGCCATATTAGCCAGTCTCTTTCTTCTAGCTTGTAAAGAGGTTGCGCTGCTACTGCGTTATCAAAGAACTCTACTCCGATCTTAGATATTATATCCTTTTCTAATACAGCNTTAAAGTCCTTTGGAGGGAGGGCTATTGTCGAACTAACCGTCATGCAACTCCCATTATGAGCTAAGACGTCCTCAATAACACTCTTTTCAAATACAAGGTCACCATGCATAAGGACTATATCATCGTATAAGTATTCTCTTGCAAGATAGATGGAATAGATGTAATTGGTCTTATCATAAATATCATTATGGACAAACTTATAATCAAGGTTAAGATTCAAAGACTTGCAATAGTCTATCAAAATATCACTAAAAAGCCCTGTAGTCATCACTATTTCGTTTATACCACATTCACTCAGGAGCCTTAGTTGCCGGCTAAGGATTGTTTTATTTTTCCCTATTTCTGTCATGCATTTTGGCTGTTCAGTTGTCAAGGCACCCATACGCTTGCCCATGCCAGAGTTTAGTATTAATGCTTTCATCTATTCACACTCCCTAAGAAAATCCATAAAGGCCTTCTTATTGTCCTTAGGACTAGTAGTCGGCCTACCTAGGTCATCTCTAGAGCCAATGGCAGCCTTTATTTCAATCATTATGGGGCCCTTTTCATTAGTTACTTCACTTAAAAGATCCCTTAAGCTATCAAGGCTAGATATGCTATATGCCTTTTTATATCCACTACCTAAAGCTATTTGTACTAAATCTATACTTGATCCCACTGTTGGTTGACCACCTACAGATTCATGAGCCCCGTTGTTTATAATCACATGAATGTAATTCTCAGGAGCATGAGCTCCAATAACAGGCATAGCCCCTAAGTGCATCAGTGCTGCACCGTCTCCATCTATACACCAGACCCTACTAGATGGCTTGTTAATTGCGACTCCTAGGGCAATAGATGAACTATGTCCCATAGAACCTACAGTAAGAAAATCATACTTATGGGACTCTCCCCTTCGTTCCCTGATTTCAAAGAGCTCACGAGAAGACTTGCCTGTAGTTGCAACAATGATATCTCCTTTAGCTACATTTGTGATTGNTTCTATTATTGTCTCCCTTTTTACGGAGTTATCATTTTTATAGTGTACCTTTTCATCGTATTCCAAACCACCCTGCTTAACAAGAAAGGCTACGCTTTTGCCCTTACTAAGTATTTCTTTGAAATCACTTAATTTTGATGATAGGTCATCAATATTGGTGTCTTTATTTAATACCATATAATCAATATCCATTACTTCTAGCAGTTCTGTGGTAATCTGACCCTGAAATACATGCTGAGGTTCATCATGCAGGCCAGGCTCACCCCTCCAGCCAACTACAAAAACACAGGGTATACCATATACCTTGTCATTTAGCAAGGAGGCAACTGGATTAACAATATTTCCAAGTCCACTATTTTGTAGATACACACAGGGTGTCGCACCTGTTGAAAGATGATAGCCCGCTGCAAGAGCTACTGCATTACCCTCATTTGCCGCAATAATATGCTTATCTGACACACCATAGCTTTTAATTAAGTAGTTACACAAGGACTTAAGCTTTGAATCTGGTACACCAGTATAAAAGCCAACACCTAGTTCTTCTAGTAGTATAATAAATTTTTCAAGTTTCACTATATTCCCTCCTAAGAGCCCATCTAGTCTTATATGATGTCCTTATCTGGCACTTGCTTTTCTATCTTTCTTGGCCAAGGCTATGCCTATCCCTAACACAAGACCAGTTGCTCCCCCTAGTATAACTAATTTTATTGGGTTAGGGCCAGCGTTATTTGAGGGCTTTATTGGCTGTTCAACCAAATAAACATAGTCCTCTATGGCAACTAAGGGTGGGTCTACTTTAACCTCTTCCCCCTCATAATATTCCAATATTTTCTCTAGCCCGTGGGTCACTTCATTAAGCACTTTTTCATTTTCACTTATCTTAACCCTCAAACTTTCAATAGCCTGTTTTTTGGCTATTATATCACTTTCTAGTTGGGTATAAACAGGATTTATAACATTTTCTATAATGAAAAAATTGCCTGTGCCAGATATACTACCTGATAGCTCTTCAAAGTNNAAGTGTTTTTGTGTTTTGGAAACCAGATCTTCGCTTATGCCAAGGGTAACTTCTAATTCAGTCAAAGATTCTGTCAAGGCTATATCATTAGAAGTACATAGATATAAGATATGCCTAAAGGCTGATTGGTTTACGGTAAATCCGATATGCTCGATATAAGCCTCATGTAAGGCCTCAGATATTGCTAATGAGTCATCAGCAGTCTCAGCAGTTACTTTTATGGTCAACGTGTCATATCCAGCTGTTTTAGTGGAACTGGCACTAATGCTTTCTTTAAGTTCATTTTCTGATATATCTATTCTACCATCGAGTTTCTTTATAGTGTTCTTGATTACTGTATCATCTGTTACTAATTCAGAATAGTATTCTCCCTTGTACTCTGTTATTGGTACTGGGCCATAGATACTATAATGTTCCTTTGGCATATTAATTACTATCTTCATTTTTGTGTTATATAAAGGGCTAACAAGAAAAAAAGCTGACAGTCCTGTCACTAGAATAAAGATAATCACTATACTAATAATCAGGACTTTGTGAGCCAAGATATCTTTGGCTATCATATTAAAGCTAAACTGCTCGTTGCCTTTACTATTCATTTCGTTCATTTTATCATCCTCCAGCCTATACTTACTCATAAAATCATTATTCCCTTAATAATAGTTGCTTTTATAGACCCTATCATGCCAGCTAGCATGTCTTTATCTTATCAAATTTTCGTTTGTCTTAATTTTTTCTTTTCCTTGACTCAAATAAACGCATAACTAAAGTGTTCTTTGTAAGAATCAAGTATGCTCCACTTAGGGATAGGTATATTAATCCTCCTAAAATAACCTGTATAGCTAGTGTTATAAGTGGGCTATCACTTACATTGGCTAATAACCTCACCATTACAAACATTATAAGTCCAAACACTAAAAAGGGACAACCATTTATAAAGTATTGTCTAATATCTAGGTCTTTTCTAACCATATATGTCTGGGATAAGGCTACAACTAGCTCAGCTACTATAGTTCCTATAACAGCTCCTAATGCCCCCATATAGGGTATCAATGAAGCATTGATAACTAGGTTTACTATTGCTCCTAGGAATACAGATATAATAAACTCCTTGTCCATTTTATTGGGAATAAGATATTGGGTCCTAATGACATTTGCCCAGCATATAAAAAGTACTGTTGGGGCCATATAAGTTATGAGAGAGCCAGTTATGGCAAATTCCTCTCCAAAATAGAAGGGGGCAAATACAGGTGCAATCCCCGCTATTCCAAAGGCTAAGGCTGAACCCATAAATACAACAAATAGCATTGANACTTCTAAATACTTTTTACTTTGNTCAACTTCACCTTTAGCTGCAAGATTGGACATACGNGGTAACATAACTGTACCAAGAGCAGTAATCATACTAAGTGGTATGCTTATTATCTTGTCTGTATTTTCATAAAAGCCTACCTCAGTAATTTCACCTGACATAGCACCTAGCATTATTTTATCCATATATTTATACAGGCTTACAGCAATAACTGGCAAGAACAAAACCAGATTTGGTTTTATTTGCTGTTTTATTCTATTAAGGTTAGGTTTAACAATATCAACATTAGCTTTTAAGAATGGCCACAGGGCTAATTGACTAAGGAGGGTAGAACCTGCCATTATCAAGGTATAAATAGCTATGTCATCCTTGGTTTTTACAAAAGCAAATACTGACACAATGGATAAAATCCTAATTGCCAGCCCCCTTGTAACAGTTAGCTTGAACTGCTCCATGCCAAAGAAGAACCAGCTTATATCAAATAATGATGATAACACATATAGTGTTTGTATCAAGGCAAGTAGCTTAAAATCCTTGTCAATTACAAAAACAAAAATTAAATAAACCCCTATAGATATAGTTGCCGTAATTAGCTGCATAGCATACAAGCTAGAAAATACATGGCTTAGTTCTTCTCTATCATCTCTTGCCATTGCTACACAGCGGTTTCCATAGTTTTTCATCCCCACCATGGAAAAGAGCAAAAAGTAATGTGCTATTGAATGGGTATAGGAAAAAGACCCTACTCCACCAGCACCAAGGACCCTAGACACATACGGAGCTGTAATCAGGGGGAAAATCAAGAGCAAAATATGATATACAGTATTGTAAACTATGTTCTTTTTAACACTAGACATATAAAATCCAATGACACCCTTTCACAGTACTAACCCCATAATCGGACATTACTCAATAGGCAACTTTATTAGTTCACCAAATCGTTGATCCTGTTCTTTGGGATCCCATCTGCAAATCCCCGAAAGAGATGTAAATGTAATCTCACCAAACTTTAAGCTACCATCATCTAACCTATAGAAATCTACCCTAGCATGTATAAAATCCTTGGCTAAAACCTCTGCTAGCTGTAGCATTTTATCTAGATTGTCTGGCTTTTCAAAGGTCTTTTCACTTGCTGGATAATTATATCTAAAGGGTTGGAGATTCCATTCGGTATCATAAAAATTCATTTTTACTCCCTGCTCCCTTTCAGACATAAGCATAATATACATTGCCTTTCCATGAAAGCACCATACCTTGTAATCGTACAAGTCACCGGCATTTTCTATATATTCTTCTGCGATTATTCTAGGCTTTATATCCTTATATAGCATCTCAAACCCTAGTCGGTATGCATAGTTAGTATTTAGCCATCTCTTTAATTTCCTTTTTGTTTCCTTTATATCAAGTTTACTTTTATCTTTAACAATGATATTCCATTTACAGCCATGAGTAGCCTTTAAGGCAAACCTATTAGGCAACTTATCAAAATCTATATCTTCACATCGCTCCCATACACCAAGTAAGGGCACAAGATATTGCTCTCCTATTTTTTCTTTAACCCAATCCCTAACTAGGTATTTATCGGCTAGCCTTGTCTTTATGGGTGTGGAGTCATATAACTTTAACCATTGCATCTTCTCATTAAAGGTCTTTGGGTTATCAAGATCAAGAGTCTCGCCTGTTTTCTTTTTATACCATTTGGCTAACTCCCAAGGTATATATTTCTCATCCATCCTCTTATGTCTGAGGTAAACTAGTTGCTTCTTGAGTGCTCTAAATTTTCTGCCTAGTATATCTATTAATCCTTTTTTTCTCATATAGGTCACATACCTTTCATTTCCAATTGCATAGGTGGTTTCATAGTTTTTTTAAATATAAAAAACAATAGGACTAGTCCTATAGCATGGGAAGGCTGGTAATAATAAAATCTCACAACAGAAAAAAGTAGCTTTTGTATCAAAACTAGATAAAAGACTACCATAAACTGGTTCATAGTTGACTTCATTTTGACATAAGCCCAATTACATATTGCACCAAATACAGATGAGCCCACAACTACTCCAAATATTCTACCATCTAGATATAGTTGATAAAACATAGTGGCAAAAGCATTCATCCTAACACCAATATCTACTACGGTCTCTAGCTCTTCAAAGGATAGATGCCTAATCAGAAGATAAGCATCAGGATAAGGCATCAGTCCAAGATTATTAAGAAAAAATAGTATCGGGTATATAAAGCCATTAAGTGACGAGACGCCAAATCCAAATACATTTGGATACATTTCGTTTATAACAGATATTCTATAGTCAAAGTGGGGTATTGGAGCAGCAAAATATATAAAGACTTCTCTTACTAAAGAGAAGGCGCCCTTCCTTAGACTTGTTGTGAAAAGTAATAGTAATGTTAGGGCTAAGACTAACCCTCCTACTATATATATGATTTTTTTGCTTAGCTTAAACTGCTTTCTATAAATAAGCATGGCTATGACAAAGTACATAGCCAACCACAGCAGGACAGACCTCCCACCACTGTTGATGAACCATAATAATGCCATGGTAAAAGTCATGTAGAGCAAGGGCTTGTTTCTTTTCCCACTAAAAAAATCTACAACTGCTACAGGAAGTGACAGGTAAACAACTGGTGTACTTACAAAGTTCTTAAACACAACGTTTAGAGGTGACTTTCTAACGATATTATATTCCTCTCTATTTGTATAAAGCTTCCTTACGTCTTTAAAGGAGCCCCCTTCTTTTAGTATCTCAAAAATTGTCTTACTATTGTAAAGCAAAAATAATATTACAATACCATATATAACATAAAGAAGCTTATATCTAAGCTCATAGTCATATGCTCCTTTATCCTCTATACCTTGCTTAAGCTTATATTTTTTGTCTATTCGGTAATAGAAAAGGCAGCCCACATAAAAGCTAATCAAGCCAATAAATATAATTAGATAGGCCTTAGTACTAGTAACATTTGCTCCGTAATATCCTCCGAAAATTACAAGTAGCAAGACTCCAGCCCAATATGTAAAAAACAAAGTTATTGGATTAAATATATTTCTCTCAATTATATAGCCGGTTAAAGCTGCAAATAGACAGAATAATATTATGATTGTGTCCATTTTCGCCCTCCTTAGCTTACTGCGAACGCCTTTATATGAATCTAGATAGTATAGCAAATAATAGTACAGCCCTTAACCTTAAAATAATAACCTTTACCCTCAGACTTCTGGGCAACCATTTAAGTTTAACCTGGCTAAGAGCCTGTCTATAGGGCTCGCCTTTTATTAGGTCTAGTATTTCCCTTCGTCTAACCCTAAACTTCTTTTTGTTCTTATCATTAAAAAAATCATGCTTGAAATACCACATGAGTACCTGTATTACCCTCAGGTTTATGGCTACCTGAAATTCTTCGCCCTTGTTATATCTTTTAATAAAGCTCTTATAGGATTCCAATAACATAGTAAAGGGTGTTTTGCAATCCTTTATATACTTTGTGCCTGAGGTTATGCCTGATGGTGACTTTCTATAATTGTATAAGTATTCATTGATAAATACAATTTTTTCTGCAAGTTCAAATGCCTCTAGAGAAAAGACAGTATCCTGGGCCCTAATCAGCCCTAGAGTAAACCTAATATTATTATCAAATATCAAGTTTCTTTTATAAAGCTTGCACCATGATGACCCAGCAGATATTGCACTTCCTTGCGAAATACCCCCATAGTATTGGCTAATGGTCTTTAGCTCCAGCTCATTTCTTTCTGGAGTTAAGTTCCTGCTACCACCTTTTACAAGCTTGGATTTTCTAACTTCATTAGGGAAATGAGTAAAGTATGACCACAAGACTATATCAGCGCCTGCTTCTTTGGCCTTGCTTAAGGCTATCTCACACATACGCTTATCGACCCAATCGTCCGCATCTACAAAGGTGATCCAATCACCAGTAGAACTATCTAAACCTGCGTTTCGAGCGGCTGACGATCCCTGGTTCTCTTGATATTTATATATCACTCGGGCATCTTTCTCAGCATACATGGAACAAATCTCGCCGGATCTATCTGTTGAACCGTCGTCTATTAGTATTATTTCTATATTACTATGTGTTTGATCAAGCAGGCTGTCTACACACTGTTCTATATGCTTTTCGCTATTATAGACAGGTACAATTATACTTATTTTGTCCATAGTATCAGCCCTTCCTATCAGATTCCTCTTGCACTACAGTATCCTTAACCCAGTAAGCATCATAGGCATGGTGAGCGATCTGCTGCTCAATAGGAGGTAATTTCATATAGTCGCCATAAATACTAGTTAAGACATTGTGGTATCCATTTGGTACATTAAACTCTCCATCTTCAAAGGCCATTTTAATTGGATAAGCTACATCTTCACGCCTTATCTTGTTCCTAATTCCATATGCAGCCACTGATATTGCTACATAAGGTGACTGATGGTATGAGTACTTCTTAGACCTTTTCATTGTAAGCTTGATTAGTCTGCGACAAACCCTATTCGTTACAAAAACTTTCAAAAGTCTTCTAACAATTTCTCTTGAGAATGACCTAGCCCCTTGCTCTACGAAATTGGCAAGTATCATATTCCTGTAAATATGTTGAACTGTAAAATGATACTTTTGCTTTAATTTACTTTCCGGTAGTCCATCTAAGGGAAAAATATCGACCCAAATACCCATGTCTATATGAAACTTCTTGTTTCTAAAGTCAAGTACTGTTCTTGAATCATAGGCACGTGCAAATGGTCTAAAAAAGTCCCTATTGTATTCAGGGTATAGCAGGCTAATATGGTCACCTATACCATCCTTTGCCAGGGCTACAAACCTATCATAGTCCTCTCTTGGCATCATAATATCTATATCATCATCCCAAGGGATAAATCCTTTGTGACGCACTGCTCCTATTAGGGTTCCATAACATAAATAATAGGTTATTTCGTGCTTTGTACAAAAGTCATCTATCTCTTTAAGTACACCAAAGGCAATTTTCTTTGCTTCTTCTAAATTTATAGGCCTCTCCAAATAGTATAGCCTCCTTTTACTATAGCTAATTATTCCACTTTAAGTGCTCTGGTCTTCTTTTATGTTCTGGAGGCAACTCCATATAATTACCATATAGGTGGGTTAAGTACTCATGATAACTTTTAAATATAGGGTACTTTCCCCCCTCAAAAGGCGCTAGTATAGTTTCATTTATCCAGTCGCTCTTGATTTTTTCCTTTTCCATTCTGTACTTGCTATAGAGGTTAATACAATACCTAGTATTATCATTTTTAAACCTTATTTCATTCCATCTTAGTAGTTTTAGTACAAAACGCTTGCTGAAAAACAAAGAAAGTACTAGGGATATCCCATGGGCTAGTCTACCCTTTAGGCTATGCCTATCCTCTTCATTTATATAATGAACCTTTCTTTGATATATCTGAGAAAAGACTTTTCTAATAATCCATTGAGTTTTAGCCTTCAGCCTGGAATCGCTTAAAGCTACTATGGGAAATACCGTTATAAGCTGGTCCTCACCTTCTAATATCCTACCTGTCAAAGTTGGGAAACTAAGATCAACATCGGTATGCTTCCACTCAAATTCTTCTGGCAGGGCCTCCCCAATTATGTCCTTTAGCCTATTATAATCATCTATAAGTAAACCAACATCTATATCATCATCCCAAGGGATAAAGCCCGAGTGCCTTATTGCCCCTAGGGTAGAACCTGCAATTAAAAAGTATTTTATATTATTTTCCTTGCACAGCTTGTCCAAGCTTTCTAATGCCTTGACAGCCTTTAGCTGATGCTCTCGCAAAGCTGCTATATCATAGCTAGCATCTATCTCCATAGCAAATCTCCCCAACTAATATATCTCAAACTGTAAGCCTTATGCCTCTCTCTTATAGGTTTGGCCATCGTTCGTATACAAACCTTCTTTTTTTACTACTGTCATTATTGTCCTAATAAATATCTTTATATCTAGCTTAAAGCTAATGTTTTGGGCATACCAAGCATCCTTTAGCCTTTTCTCCTTGCCTGGCATCGAGTTTCTGTAATATGCTTGTGTATATCCTGTAATACCAGGCCTCACACTAAGCTTTGGCATCTCCTCAGATGCATAAAGGCTTAGCATATCAGGCAGGCCTGGACGTGGTCCTATAAGGCTCATATCTCCTTTGATTATATTAAATACTTGCGGTAACTCATCTAGGCTGGTTTCTCTAATAAACCTCCCAACCTTAGTGATCCTTGGATCATCCTTGGAGTTATAGGTGGTGCCATCCTCGTTTCTTATATCTGGGGCATTCACCTTCATAGACCTAAGCTTGTACATTTTAAATGTCTTGGCATTTCTACCCAACCTATCTGCACAGTAAAAGATAGGTCCACGATCCTCTATTTTTATAGCGATAGCAATAGGTATCAAGGCCAATAATAAAAAAGGCATTGCTATTATACATACCAGTAAATCCAAAGCTCTCTTTATATATCTATTATACACTTTTAACCCCTTCTAGTTTCTGCTTTTTAATATCAAGCAGGCCTCGTCTCAAATCATACTCAGGATAATAGCCCAAAACTTGTCCTGCCTTGCTAGAGTCCATTAATGATGACTCTATCCCCTCATCAATATCATCCTGGTACGATAGGTTGCCAATATTATCGAAACACTCATTTACAATCCTTGCTATTTCCAAATTGCTATGTGCTTTGTTACTTCCTATATTCAAGCTTCCATGGTATTCTGGCTTGTTAAGGGCAAGTATTATAGCCCTGGCAGCATCCTTTATATATACAAATTCTCTTTTAGCCTGACTCTTGCCAATGACCTTTAAGCTTTGTTTGTTAAAGGCTCTATCTATAAAGGTATTCATCATGTAACCCTTGCGTTCACCCTCACCTAACAAATGGGCAAATCTAAGGGATTTTACCTTTAGACCATGCCTTCTATGAAATAAATCNCCTAAATACTCGCATGAAAGCTTGCTTATACCATACATCGTCTTGGGCCAAGGTATTTGCTTCTCAGTCCATGGTATTTTTTTAACATCCGAATATACAGAAATAGAGGAAGCATATACAATGTTTGCTATACCAAGTTCAACACAGGATTTAAGCAGATTCTCAGTTATTAATTCATTAGGGTGGAATTCAGATATACTACTGTTTCCTCCTCTGACTGCAGCTAGATGTATAACAGCATCTACGCCCATTAGTACCTGACTTAGACTCTCAACTGAATAATCAGTTGCTCTGTATTCATAACCCCTATCTCCAGAACAAGCAGCCCTACCGATAACAATGGGAGTAATACCACTGTTACCTTCCATCATCCTTATTACTTCTTGNCCTAAAAAACCGCTACCACCTGTTATCGCTACTCTCATGGCTTTATTCCTATGTCCTTCTAATAAAGTAGCCGACCTTTTCATACCTACCATTTACAGGGCGGATCTTCTCACCAGTCTCATAATAGAAAAAATGAGTTAAACTATCTTCAGGCACAGTGAATTTATCTTGATCCATAACCGTATCAGGCTCCTGGCAGAAAAACTCTAATTCATAGCTCGGCTGGGTCTGACTCATCTTGTCTAGTTCTGAAGTATCATTATTTAGTAAATGCTCAAATGTTAGCTTCAGCAGATTGACACCGGTATGATAAGTCAAGAGTTTCCACATATGACATCCATCAAGTCGAGGAGTCATCTCTATAATATATGGTTCATCATTTTCAACCTTGATCTGGAAATATGCTGGCCCATTATTAATTCCGATCCTGCTACAGGTTTCAGTTACAACTTGTTCTAGCTTGGTTATGGTCTCTTTCTTTAATATCAGACTTGGTACTATATGCTTGTGAATCAGTCCTGTAAACTGAGGCCAAGTCTCCCTATCTGAGGCCACCATATATTTCAAGTCCCCATTAACCAAATAGGCATTAACTGATAGCTCAGGACCATCAACATATTTTTCTACGATTACCTTGCCTGACCTGGAATACTTCTTTGCAGAATCAAAGTTCTCCCTGTACTCGTCAAGAGAGTTTATGAGGAAAATTCCCCTTTGCCCCTGTGAGTCNGAGGGCTTCATTATAAAAGGGGTAGGGATACTAGGCATAGCACTACTATCCTCTATGACCTCAAAGGGTATATTCCCCTTGCAATTACCTAGCTCTGTCCTCATCAATTCCTTGTTGTTGCATATAGTAGCTGCCCTTGCAGATACAAAATGAGGTAGGGACAGTTCTTCGCTTATCCTGCATGCTATAGGCATAGCCAAATCAGAGCCTACTGAATATACAATATCTATATTATTTTTCTTTATATGATCAATTAGTTTTGGCACATCCAGTATGTTTATAATATCAAAATGGTCTGCTGCAGCTACACCAGGACCATCCTTTGCCATAGCACAAGCATACGTCTCGTAACCTAAGTCTTTTAATAGTTTTATGGCATCCATCTGAACAGATGCCACACCTAATATTAGGACTTTTTTCATTACCTACTACCTCCATCTAGGGCTTTACCAATTGTGTAGTATAGACACTCTACTACATACTCTACGTCATCATCNCTTAACAGTGTATGAAGAGGCAGGGTTATTTCATTTTTATACATGTTAAATGCATTTGGATAGTCTTTTATATCAAATCCCATGTTTTTGTATGCTGTAAACATAGGTAGCGGCTTGTAATGAACATTGCATGCCACCCCTAACTCTCCCATTGCTAATATAATTTCATTTCTTTTTTCTTGGTCAATTCCAGGTATTCTAGCTAGGTAGAGATGGCCCGAAGACGAATAGTCTTCACCATAGTGTTTTATACCCTCAACACCTAGTGTCTCTAAGCCCTTATCATATAGGGTTACTAGTTCTCTCCGTCTTTTTAACATNCCATCATATCGCCGTAGCTGGGCTAACCCAAGAGCAGCATGAATATCAGTCATATTGCATTTATAGGCTGGATAGATGATATCATATTCCCATTGTCCTTTACCAGACTTGGACAAGGCATCCTTTGACTGCCCATGAAGGCTATTGAGCATATATTCGCGGTACAAGCTCTCATCATCTAAACCTAGATCACTACGCCAGACTACTGCTCCCCCTTCTGCTGTTGTAAGATTTTTTACAGCATGAAATGAAAAACATGTAATATCTGCAGCATTCCCTGCCTTTAGTCCCTTTTGCTCAGCACCAAAGGAATGGGCAGCATCTCCTATTATAATCACCCTATTAAATAGGCTCTGTATATCATTGTTTGCTTTAAACAGGCTTGATTTGCTGTCAACTATATTTTTGATAGTCTCATAATCACACATCTTACCTGCTATATCAACAGCTATAATCGCCTTTGTTNTCTCATTTATTGCATCTGATACCTGCTCATAATCCATCTCATATGAATCTTGACCTGTATCTATCATAACTATTTTTGCACCTACATGCTCAATTACAGATGCTGAGGCCGAATAGGTATATGATGGAGTTATAACTTCATCTCCTGGCCCTATGCCCAATATCCTCAAGGTCAGCTCCAATGCTGCTGTGCCCGAATTTAAACATACTGCTTTTTTTGTACCTATATACTCTGCAATCTTTTTTTCTAATAACTTTGTTTTTGGTCCCGTTGTAATCCAGCCAGATCTTAAAACCTCTACAAGCTCAGAGATTTCCTCCTCTGTAATATCTGGTGGTGCAAAGGCTATATCACGTATTTTTCCTTTAAACATTTACTCAGCTCCCTAATAGCTTAAATCAATATTTGCATGTCACCTATTCTCATCTAGGGTTGCTACGATCTCTTCTGCAGGCTCAGAATAAGTAGGCACTAGCTGCTTAATATAGTCAATTAAGCTATCCTTGGGCCCTGTTAAAACAAACTTTAGCTT
>JGI24710J26742_10002292_pt1 | contig 17000 bp, 16 predicted proteins | sample BioPla2DNA2_FD_26742 | JGI IMG/M metagenome (IMG submission 26742) | reverse complement strand
GAACCGGCACTCGATTATATAGTATGCAAAATCCCAAGATGGGACCTCAACAAGTTTCAGGGTGTTTCCCATAATATTGGAAGTAGCATGAAAAGCGTCGGCGAGGTAATGTCTATCGGAAGAACTTTTGAGGAGGTAATACAAAAAGGGCTTCGCATGATAGGCCAGGGCATGCATGGATTCACGGGCAACCGCAACTTTGAGGTATCAGATGTCGAACATGAGCTTGAAGAACCAACAGATACCAGGATTTTCGCTATCGCCACTGCCCTGGAAAACGGCATGTCAATAGAAAAAATCCATTCTTTGACAAAAATAGACAAATGGTTTCTTTACAAGCTTCAGAATATAATCAACATAAAAAATGAGCTCGCCAAGTTTAAGCAATTGGACGCCATACCCGATGATCTCATAAGAAGGGCAAAAGTAAACGGATTCAGCGACTTCCAGATAGTCCGCCACACAATAAACCCGCCATCTGAAAAAACCGACGAAGAACTTCTGAAATTCAGGAAATCGCGCATAGCCAAAGGGATAGTTCCCGTTGTAAAACAGATAGACACACTGGCAGCTGAATATCCGGCTGTGTCCAACTACCTATACCTCACCTACAGCGGAAAAGAAAATGATATAAGTTTCCAACACGATCAGAGATCGATTATTGTTTTGGGCTCCGGCGCCTACAGAATAGGTTCCAGTGTTGAATTCGACTGGTGTTCGGTGAACGCGATAAACACTATCCGTAATGAGGGCTTCAGATCCATAATGATAAACTATAATCCGGAAACGGTAAGTACCGATTACGATATATGTGACAGGCTCTATTTTGATGAACTCACCTTTGAGAGAGTACTTGATATTGTAGAGCTTGAAAAGCCTAAAGGGGTTATAGTTTCGGTCGGCGGCCAAATTCCGAACAATCTGGCAATGAAGCTGTATAAAGAAAATGTGCCTATTTTGGGCACATCACCGGTTTCAATCGACCGTGCCGAAAACAGGCACAAGTTTTCTGCCATGTTGGATACAATTTCGGTCGATCAACCAAGATGGAAAGAGTTGTCGACCATTGATGACATACACCAATTTGTCGACAACATCGGATTCCCCGTGCTTATAAGACCTTCATACGTTCTATCCGGCGCCGCTATGAACGTTGTGTCAAATAAAAGTGAATTGACCCATTTCCTTAACCTCGCCGCTCAAGTGTCCAAACAATATCCGGTAGTTGTATCGGAATTCATCGAGAACGCCAAAGAGGTGGAACTTGATGCGGTCGCGAAAGATGGAGATGTCATGGCTTATGCCATTAGTGAACATGTTGAGTTCGCCGGAGTGCATTCAGGTGACGCGACCATTGTGTTCCCTCCGCAAAAACTCTATTTTGAAACAATAAGACGGATAAAAAAGGTTACCAGGACAATTGCCCAGGAACTCAATATATCCGGTCCTTTCAATATCCAGTTCCTGGCGAAGGACAATGAGATCAAGGTTATCGAATGTAACTTAAGGGCAAGTAGGAGCATGCCTTTCGTCTCCAAAGTTTTGAAGTCGAATTTAATTGAGTTGGCGACAAAAATAATGATGGGCATACCGGTCGAAAAACCCCATAAATCTGTTTTTGAACTCGATTATGTGGGAGTCAAGGCTCCCCAGTTCAGTTTTTCCAGATTAGCCAAGGCAGACCCTGTTTTAGGTGTCGATATGGCATCAACCGGAGAGGTAGGCTGCATGGGCGAAGATTTTTATGAGGCGGTTCTTAAGGCTATGTTCTCCGTGGGTTACCATGTGCCAACAAAAAGCATATTGTTATCGACAGGACCCGCCAGATCAAAGGTAGAACTTCTCAACAGTGCCAAAAAACTGGTTGCCAGGGGACACACGATATATGCTACCGGGGGAACCCAAAAATTCCTTAAAGAGGCGGGGGTAGATGCCCAATTGGCATATTGGCCCGAAGAAAAGAAAAGTCCGAACACCATTGAACTTATACGTTCCAGGGAGGTCGATCTGGTAATAAACATACCCAAGAATCTGACTTCCAGTGAGCTTAACAATGGATACAAAATCCGTAGGAGCGCTGTCGACTTCAATGTTCCTTTGATTACCAACGCAAGATTGGCAAGTGCGTTCATAAGCGCTTTTTGCAGGCTGGGAAAGGATGACCTGATTGTTAAAAGTTGGGATGAATACCGTTAGCAATGATTTGGCTGGTTATCATAATACTCGCTCCCTATCTGCTTTACCTCTTCAGGATCAACGCAGGTTTCTCTTCGATAAGGAGATACAGGAAAAAAACCGAGGCCAACGAGTTCGTTTCGGTGATCATACCGTGTAAAAACGAAGAGGATTCTTTGCCCATATTGCTTAAGAGTCTTGATAGCCAGGACTATGATCCCAATAAATTCGAGGTTATAGTGGTTAATGACAACTCATGCGACAATACCACCGGCGCGGCATTTTCACATTTAAGCAGATATGAGCTTAAGGTAATTTCCAACACCGGATACGGAAAAAAACAGGCGATAAGAAGTGGCATCAAGGAAGCGAGGGGGGAATTGATAGTGACATGTGATGCCGATTCCACTGTAAATCCCGGATGGCTTTCAACAATTGCCAGTTTTTATCAGGATAAAAGGGCCGCTATGATAATAGCTCCGGTAATGCTCTCAAGAGGCGACGGCTTTGCCCCCTGGTTCCAGGAACTTGAATTTATAAGTCTCCAGGCCGTAACAGCGGGAACAGCCAATAACAACAACCCCGTAATGTGCAACGGGACAAACCTGGCCTTTACCAAAGAGGCGTATAAAGCCCACTCAACCGACCTAAGAGACAATTTACAATCGGGTGATGACATGTTTCTGATGCACAATATCAAAAAAAACAGGAACCTGAAGATATTATGGCTGGAATCTGAAGATGCCCGGGTTACAACCAAGGCATCAACCACCCTCTCTTCGTATCTATCTCAGAGAGCGAGATGGATATCCAAAGCAGGTTCTTATAATGATATCTATACAATGGGGCTGGCTTTATCCACGCTTATGGCCGTAATCATGCAGGCCACGTTGATGTTCATGAGCATTTCCGATCAGGTCTATTTGCCCCCTTTTTTAACCGCATTCTTTATCAAATCGATACCCGACTTTCTTTTGCTTTTTACGGCGACAAAAAGGTTTGGAGCCACAAATCTACTTAAATGGTTCTTTCCGGCCCAACTCGTTTACCCTTTTTATGTGTTGGCAATAATTATCAAGAGTTTGGTGGGCAGTAAAGAGTGGATACCATCGGACAGATAAAAAAGTTCGCGGTTTAGTTGCCAAAATCTGAAAGAAACTTAATCCTCATCAGACGGATCTCCTCCTCTTCAAACTCTCCTCCGAGTTCCTTTAAGGCCTCCTCAATGGAATCTGTTTCAGCCTCTTCGCGGAAATATGAATATATATCTTCCTGACGTTCCTCATCTAAAACCTCATCTATATAATAGTCAATATTCAACCTGGTGCCCGAATTGACTATTGCCTCGATCTCGGTGAGCAACTCCGGCATGTCCAACCCTTTTGCCTCGGCTATATCCTCAAATGAGCGCTTCATATCAATACTCTGTATTATATAAACCTTGATAACAGATTTGTTGACAACAGATTTGACAACCATATCCAATGGTCTTATAATCTCTTTCTCCTCGACATATTTTTTTATAACCTCGACAAACTCCTTACCATAACGCTGCGCTTTACCGGCACCAACCCCTGAAATATTCTGGAGCTCTTCTATGGTTACAGGATATTGGATCGCCATATCTTCAAGTGAAGGATCCTGGAATATGACGAACGGAGGAAGATCTTTCTGTTTGGATATTTTCTTGCGAAGATCCTTGAGAATGCTGAAAAGTTCTTCATCCGCGGCCTCTGTCTTGGCCCCGGCCATCAAGATATCATCCTCATCGGATTCAATATATTCATGGTCCTCTGTAAGCATAAAAGGTTCTGGTTTGTCGAGAAAATCGAGTCCCTTTTGCGTAATTTTCAAGAGACCGTAATTCTCGATGTCTTTCACCAAAAACTTAGCGATCAAAGCCTGTCTGATCACCATATTCCAATATCTCTCATCTTTTTCGTCGCCCACACCAAACAGTTCAAGTTTATGGTGACGGTACGATTTGATTGCCGATGTCATCTTGCCCGAAAGTATATTGGCTATATGGTCTGCCTTGAACTTTTCCTTTACAGTTACAACGGCTTCGAGAACGTTGACAACCGATTCACTGCCCTCAAATTGAACTTTTGGATGCAAACAGTTGTCGCATGCCCCACAATTTTCCTCATTATACTCCTCTCCAAAATAGTGCAACAGCAGTTTTCTGCGACATACCGATGATTCCGCATAAGAGACTGTTTCCAGAAGCAACTGTTTCCCTATCTCCTGTTCGGCAATAGGTTTTCCCTGCATAAATTTTTCAAGTTTAAGTATGTCGTTGTAACTGTAGTAGGCGATACAATTGCCTTCTCCACCATCCCTTCCGGCACGACCTGTCTCCTGGTAATATCCTTCCAAACTTTTGGGGATATCATAGTGGATGACAAACCTTACGTCTGGTTTATCGATACCCATACCGAAAGCTATGGTAGCGACAATAACATCGACCTCCTCCATTAGAAACTGATCCTGATTATTGGATCTTGTCGCCGAATCCATTCCGGCATGGTATGGAAGGGCTTTGATTCCGTTGACGACAAGCATCTCGGCAACCTCCTCAACCTTTTTTCTGCTCAAACAATAGATTATGCCCGACTTCCCCATATTGCTCTTGATATATTTGATTATATCCTTGGCCACATCCTGTTTTGCCTTTACCTCATAATATAAGTTGGGCCTGTTAAAAGAGGATTTATATACGTCAGCCTCCAGAATCCCCAAATTCTTTTGAATGTCGTGTTGCACCTTTGGGGTCGCGGTAGCTGTAAGCGCGATTATGGGTGAACGGCCAATAATGTCTATCAAAGGACGTATCCTGCGGTATTCCGGCCTGAAATCATGTCCCCATTCCGAAATACAGTGAGCTTCATCAATAGCATAAAAGGAGATATCCACGCTCTTCATGAACTCGATGTTCTCCTCCTTGGTAAGCGACTCCGGTGCCACGTACAACAATTTTGTCTCCCTGTCCAACACACTTTTTTTAACCTTGGCTATCTCGCTCTTTGAGAGCGAAGAATTCAGGAAATGGGCCACATCATCATTTATGCTGAAATTGCGCATAGTGTCAACCTGATTCTTCATAAGGGCTATCAGGGGTGATATCACAATGGCCGTACCCTCCAGCATCACCGCCGGCAACTGGTAACAAAGAGACTTTCCGCCTCCCGTCGGCATCAGGACAAAGGTGTCCCTGCCGGATAAAACATTTCTTATTATGGACTCCTGGTTTCCCTTGAAAGTATCGAATCCAAAATACTTCTTCAAATACTCGTGTATATCCTGTTCTTTGTTCATTCCTAAAAAGTGTAAACTTATTGTCTCAGGTTCAGATTAGTTACCTCTTATCCGATCTAAAGTAATATATTTATTATTAAATACAAACGTTTTTATAACAATTAACAAATAATCTTTTTTATTAAAATCCATATACCCATAATCTTATTGTTTTAAACAATAAGTTTTATCATCTTTGCGCGTTATTAACGGAAAAAGTACCGAAATGACAGACAAAAACAAGGCCAAAAACAAAGAGGGTGAAATGTCCTTTCTTGAACATCTTGAAGAGTTAAGATGGGTCATTTTGCATTCTGTGATAGCCATTGTGGCATGTATGTTCATAGCTCTATTTTTTAAATCATTTCTGTTCGACACGGTTATCCTTGGCCCCACCAATCCGGATTTTTGGACAAACCGGATGTTATGCCGATTTGGAGAATTGATAAACAAAAACCTCTGCATTAACTCCGATCCCACCTTATTTAACCTTATAAACATCAAGATGGCGGGACAGTTGACCGTCCATTTCGCCGTCGCCATAGTTGCCGGACTCATACTGGCGACACCTTATGTGGTTTACCAGTTCTGGACTTTTCTCAGACCGGCCCTTCACGATAACGAAAAAAAATCATCAAGGGGAGCGGTTCTGGTGATATCCGGACTTTTCATCTTAGGTGTAGTGTTCGGTTATTTCCTGTTGGTTCCCTTGTCGATCCATTTTCTGACCTCCTATAATGTCAGTGACGATGTTGTCAACCAAATAAATATACGGTCGTATATCTCCACCATTTCCGGAATATGTCTGGCCACGGGCATAATCTTCGAGCTGCCGGTACTGGCCTTCTTCCTCACAAAGATCGGCATGTTGACCCCCGAATTCATGAAAAAATACAGGAGACACGCTATAGTGTTGATAGTGATACTCTCGGCGATCATTACCCCGCCCGATGTCTTCTCACAGTGTCTTGTTGCCATACCAATCCTGATTCTGTACGAAGTAAGCATCAGAATTTCAGCCAATATTATCAAAAAAAGGGAACGGGCTTTCAACGATATGATGGAAGAGGATACCAGTGAGCTCGCCACAACAGAATAGACGATGAAGCTTTATACCGAAAATCTTGTCAAAAAATATCGTTCAAGAACAGTTGTGAACCGGGTCTCCATTGAGGTAGAGCAGGGCGAGATAGTGGGTTTGCTCGGACCAAACGGTGCGGGAAAAACTACCTCCTTTTATATGATCGTAGGTTTGATAAAACCCAGTGAGGGGAGGATTTTTCTTGACGATACCGATATCACCAACCTTCCGGTTTATATGCGCGCCAGGAAAGGAATTGGTTATCTTGCCCAGGAGGCTTCAGTATTCCGCAATATGTCGGTTGAAGACAATATCAAGGCCGTTCTGGAACTATCAAAATTCTCCAAGGCGGAACAGGCTGAAAGAACTGAAAACCTCCTTACAGAATTCGGCCTGCAAAAGATAAGGAAGAGCAAAGGTATTACACTTTCAGGAGGAGAGAGAAGAAGAACCGAGATAGCCAGAGCACTCGCTCTCGACCCAAACTTCATTTTACTTGACGAGCCTTTTGCCGGAGTCGATCCGATAGCCGTAGAAGATATCCAGAGTATCGTATCACAACTCAAAACAAAAAACATTGGCATCCTGATAACAGACCACAACGTTCACGAAACACTGTCGATAACCGACAGGGCTTATCTGCTTTTCGAAGGGAAAATCTTAAAGTCCGGTACTGCCCGTCAACTTGCCGAGGATGAACATGTCAGAAAAGTTTACTTGGGGAAAAACTTCGAGCTCAGAGGATAAATATGGAGTTGAAAACAGACAGCAACTTGTCAAGAATAGGGAAATGGTCATTGAACATACAACAATTTTATGTAATTTTGCCCCCTCTTTCGCGGATGTGTCGTAATTGGTAGCCGAGCCAGACTTAGGATCTGGTGCCGAGAGGCGTAAGGGTTCGAGTCCCTTCATCCGCACATAATTTTTGAAAACAAATCTGGACAATGAATATCGTAAAAGAAAACATCGATGATCTTAACGCTCTCATCAAAGTAAAGGTTGAGAAGGCAGATTATGAAGAGAGTGTTGAAAAAACACTCAAAGATTACCGCAAGAAAGCCAACATAAAAGGTTTCCGTCCGGGCAACGTCCCAATAGGCCTTATCAGGAAGATGTACGGAACGGCGGTAAAAGTGGAAGAGATCAACAGATCGATATCCGAAGGGATACAGAAATTTCTCGCTGATGAAAAAATTGATATTCTTGGCGATCCCCTCCCCAGGGAAGATGAGGGAAAGCACATGAATTTCGAGACCGATGAAGAGTTTGAACTTGATTTCGAGATTGGAATCTCTCCTGAATTTGAGCTCAAGCTCAGCAAAAAAAACAAAATCACCGGTTACAAGATTATTATCGATGAAAAGATGAAGTCTGACTACATCGATAATATTGCCCGTCGTTATGGAAACTTTATGCCGGCGGAGGCGGTTGAGGAGAAAGATATGCTCAAAGGTGACATCATACAGTTAAACAATGACGGGACTGTAAATACCGACGGATTTTCGGCCAACAACAGCACCCTGTCAATCAATATGATAAAAGACGAGGCTATCAAGGCTTCGTTTATTGGCCACAAAATAAAAGATGTAATTGATTTTGACATTAAAAAGGCATTTCCGAACGACTATGAGATAGCGGGACTTCTCCAGAAGAAAAAAGATGAGATCGAAGGTGTGGAGGGAAATTTCAGGTTTATTGTAAACGAGATTACCAGGTTCACCCCTGCCGAACTGAACCAGGAACTTTACGATATGGTTTATGGTACCGATGTTATTAAGAGCAAAGAGGAATTTGAGGAAAAAATCAAAGAAGAGATAGCTTCCAATCTTAAAAGAGAGACCGATTACAAACTTTTAATCGATCTTAAGGAGTATGTGACCAGTAAAACCGAAATGACCTTCCCTGAAGATTTCCTGAAAAAATGGCTTATGAAGGTCAATGAAAATCTTACCCGGGAGCAGTTGGATGAAGATTTTGATTCTTTCATACAGGATCTTAAATGGCAACTTATCAGAAATAAGGTGGCAACTGAAAACAATATGACCGTTACGGAAGAGGAACTACAAAATGAAGCTGAGGCAATAACAAGGTATCAATTCCAACAGTATGGGTATTATTACGCGACCGACGAACAGATAAGCGGATTCGCCAAACAGACTCTTAGCAATCAGGAAGAGGCCAAAAGAATTGCCGCGAAAATTCTCGACAACAAAGTCCTATTACACATGAAAGATGTGGTCAAGGTTGATGAAAAAGAGATATCCTCGGAAGAATTTAACAAACTTTTTGAATAGAAATCGTTATCTTGGTTCTTTAACTAACATTAATAGCTATGAGCAGTAAAAGTGATTTCGAAAAATATGCCGCGAGCAGGGGTATCAGCAGTATGGCTCTCCATAGATACAACCAGGTATGGGGCAATTATATCTCGCCTACCATCATCGAAGAACGTCAACTTAACGTGGCTTCAATGGATGTGTTTTCCAGGTTGATGATGGACAGAATAATCTTTTTGGGTCTCGCGATAGATAATTATGTCGCCAATATCATTCAGGCACAACTGTTATATCTTGATTCTTCGGATCCCGGAAAAGATATCCAGATATATATAAACTCTCCCGGCGGATCTGTAAGCGCCGGTTTGGGAATATATGACACCATGCAATATATCTCATGCGATGTGGCCACTATTTGCACTGGAATGGCGGCATCAATGGGAGCTGTATTGCTCTCCGCGGGAACAAAAGGCAAAAGATCGGGACTGAAACACTCAAGGGTGATGATACATCAACCTAGTGGAGGTTTTGAAGGTACCGCATCAGATATTGAGATACAGGCCAGAGAGGTGTTAAAACTCAAAAAAGAACTCTATACCATAATTGCCGAACATTCCGGCAATAGCATAGAAAAAGTCGAGAAAGACTCCGACCGCGATTATTGGATGACAGCGCATGAGGCCAAGGAGTATGGCATGATAGACGAGGTACTTGAGAAAACAAAGTAGAACAATAAAATGGACAAATGCTCTTTCTGCGGAAGATCGAGAAAAGAGGTAAACCTTTTGATAGCGGGACTTCAAGGTTTTATATGCGACCATTGCGTGGAGCAGGCACAAACTATTGTCAATGAAGAAATCAAATCGCATACCAGCTCGAAGTTCGACACGGTCAACCTTCTCAAACCTCCCGAAATAAAACATTTTTTGGATCAATATGTGATTGGCCAGGATATGGCGAAGAAAGTCATATCCGTGGCTGTTTACAACCATTACAAAAGGCTTAACCAGAAGGATGACGACGATGAGGTTGAGATAGAAAAATCAAATATCATATTGGTAGGTGAAACCGGAACCGGAAAAACACTTCTCGCTAGAACCGTTGCCAGAATGTTACATGTTCCATTCGCGATTGTCGATGCCACTGTACTGACTGAAGCGGGTTATGTTGGCGAGGATATTGAGAGTCTGCTTACCCGACTCCTTCAAAACGCCGATTACGACGTAAAAGCGGCAGAAAAGGGAATTGTGTTTATCGACGAAATAGACAAAATTGCCCGTAAAAGCGACAACCCTTCAATAACCAGGGATGTGTCGGGCGAAGGTGTTCAGCAAGGTCTGCTTAAACTCCTGGAGGGTTCCGTAGTGAACGTTCCACCCCAGGGTGGCCGCAAACATCCCGAACAGAAGATGGTTCCCGTTGACACATCAAACATTTTATTTATCTGCGGTGGAGCTTTCGACGGAATAGACAAAAAAATAGCCCAACGTCTCAATACCCAGGTTGTAGGCTATGGAGCATCAAAGCATCGCGATAAGATTGATCAGAACAATCTGCTCCAATATATCGCGCCACAGGATCTGAGATCCTTTGGCATGATTCCCGAGATTATAGGCAGATTGCCCGTAATAGCGCATCTGGACCCACTTGACAGGGACGCTCTCAGATCTATCCTGACCGAGCCAAAAAATGCGCTGATAAAACAGTACGTGAAACTCTTCAAAATGGACAATATCGATCTGTCGTTTTCCGACGAAACACTTGATTTTATAGTCGACAAAGCGGTTGAATTCAAACTTGGGGCCAGGGGACTGAGATCAATATGCGAGACTATCATGCTCGATGCCATGTTCGAGATGAAATCCAATGAGGGGGGAACTTTGGAGATTACCGTAGATTATGCTGCCAATAAACTTGAAAGAATTGATTTAAAGGTACTTAAAGCGGTATAACCACTGTTCAAATCCTTTCATAAACTATATATGTATGGGGAATGTCGCAATCCAGATGGGGTTCCTCCGAAATTATCTGCCACTCCTCGCTTTTGATCTCGGGAAAATAGACATCAGCGTCCGTCGTTTTGTGGACCATCGTAATATATAACCTGTCAGCGTACGGCATAAACTGTCGGTAAACACTACCACCACCGATAATAAAAAACTCCTTGTCACCCTCTATTTTACCAAGCGCCCCATCAATGGTATAAACAGCTTCCGCCCCCTCAAAGGTCTCTCCTATAACGTCTGTCAGCACAATATTCCGTCTTCCCCGGAGCGGTCGCCTTGGCAATGAGTACCACGTTCTTTTGCCCATTACAACGGGAGATCCCATTGTTACCTTTTTGAAGTACTTCAGATCATTGGGAATATGCCAAAGCAGATCATTTCCCTTGCCAATACCATAATCCTCCGATATGGCCACTATTATTGAAATCATATCAATCTGTTTAAACGGAAACTTTTCCCTTTATATGGGGATGGGAGACATAATCTGTAAGGGAGAAATCCTCGTACCGAAATTTCAATATATCGGTCACCTCCTTGTTTATTGCCATCCTGGGCAGTGGATAAGGCTCCCTGGTAAGCTGTAGTTTTACCTGTTCCAGATGATTCCGATAGATGTGGGCGTCGCCCAGGGTGTGTACAAAATCCCCTGGTTCCAAGCCTGTCACCTGCGCAACCATCATTGTCAGCAAAGCGTATGAGGCGATATTGAAGGGTACTCCCAAAAAGATGTCACAGCTTCTCTGATATAGTTGACATGACAACTTGCCTTCAGCCACGTAGAACTGGAAAAGCAGGTGACATGGGGGAAGAGCCATTTTATCAATTTCCCCCACGTTCCAGGCCGAAACAATATGTCGCCTGGAGTGGGGATTTTCCTTGATGTCTTTTACCACGTTCGTCAGTTGATCGATCACTTTGCCATCGGGAGCCGACCACGACCTCCACTGTTTGCCGTACACGGGACCAAGATTACCGTCCGCATCGGCCCAGGCGTCCCAGATACTGACACCATTATCTTTCAGATATTTTATGTTCGTATCGCCCGATATAAACCAAAGAAGTTCGTGTACAATCGATTTAATATGCAACTTTTTGGTCGTCAATATCGGAAATCCTTTCGAAAGGTCAAACCTCATCTGATATCCGAAAACGCTTATTGTCCCCGTTCCCGTACGGTCAACCTTACTTACGCCGTTGGTCATTACATGGTCGAGGAGTTCAAGATACTGTTTCATCTATTTGTTGATCTCTTATTTTGTTTGTTTTTTCCCTGTTATTGTTTTTTGCTGTCCATCCGCCTCCGGGCGACATATGGACACCTATTTTATCCAAAAAACTCTATGATCCGAAACCGCGCCGACAACCCTGAACAAACTTGTCGGCGTTTACCCGATATCAAAAAAGTTCAGCCTCAGGATCGCTTCTTCCTCCTGTCAATCTCTTCCTTGATTATTGCCGCAGTTTCATAATCTTCCTTCTTTATGGCCTCATCAATTATCCTGTGCAGTTCATCATCAGAGTATAACTCATATTTGGATCCCTTTTCCTTGCCTGGGCTGTTAGGTAGATTTTCCGCGGTTTTTTCAGGTTCTCTCAATATTTGGGCAAGTTCCAGAATCTCATCATCAATATATATCGGGCAACCGAATCTCAAAGCCAGGGCCACGGCATCTGAGGTTCTGCTATCAATGGATAGCTCTTTAGTCCCATCACTGCATATTATCCTCGAAAAAAAAACACCGTCCTCAAAATTGCTTATCACCACTTCACTGATAAAAATATTGAATTTGTCGGCAAAATTTTTGAAAAGATCGTGCGTCAAGGGGCGCGGAGGCTCAAGGTTTTCCAGCTTGATAACGATGGCCTGCGCCTCAAAACCTCCTATAACAATGGGAATCCTGCGTTTTCCCTCCACCTCTTCCAGCAATAAAGTATAAGCTCCCGACTGGTTCTGACTGTAAGAAACACCCAATGTTTTAAGTTTCACTCTCTTCATCGCGATATTATTTAATTTAAGTGCTATTAGTACGATTAGATACTTACAAATATAGACAATTTGGTCTCTTATTTAAATGTTAAGTAGGGGTTTTAATCAACAATTGGTTTTTACCTTCGCGGAATAAAACAGGCTAAGTTTAAACAAATTTCACCCAATGGGGTTTGTAGAACAACAATAATGTATATATTTGCAGTCCATTAAAAATTAAATCCATAGGGGCAATTGAAGTGTCAGCATCGGGTTGTCCGCCTCACGGAGTAACATAAAAACATAGAAAATGTACGCTATTGTAGAGATTGCTGGTCAGCAATTTAAGGTAGAACAGGGAAAAAAGATTTTCGTCCATCGTCAATCTATTCCCGAAGGAGAGGTTGTTGAGTTCGACCAGGTATTGTTATTGGAAGATGGGGACAAGATCACGATCGGTGAACCAACCATAGAGGGTATGGTCGTTGAGGGAAAGATTTTGGACAACACCGTCCGCGGCGAAAAAGTTATCGTCTTCAAGAAAAAAAGAAGGAAAGGATATAGGGTTAAAAATGGTCATCGCCAAGATTTTACCCAAGTAGAGATCCTCCGTATCGGGGAGAAGAAAGCGAAAAAAGCGCCCTCCAAAGAGGAAAAGCCGGCCGACACCAAGGCAAAACCGGTTGAAGTAAAAGTCGAGGAGGCTGTTGTGGCTGAACCTACCGTAAAAAAGGCGGCACCAAAGAAAACTGAAAAAGCTGCTGCCACTGAGCCTACCGTAAAAAAAGCGGCACCAAAGAAAGTTGAAAAAACTGCTGCCACTGAACCCGCCGCTAAAAAAGCAGCCCCAAAAAAGCCGGCCGCAAAGAAGCCCGCCGCTAAAAAGGGTGAAACAAAAGGCACCGATAAAGAATAATTAAAAATTTACAGATATGGCACACAAGAAAGGAGCAGGTAGTTCGCGAAACGGACGCGACTCACACAGTAAACGCCTTGGAGTGAAACTATTCGGAGGTCAGAGTGTCAAAGCCGGAAATATAATTGTAAGACAAAGAGGCACAAAACATAATGCCGGCAATAACGTAGGTATGGGAAAAGATCATACCCTCTATGCGTTGATCGACGGTGAAGTTGAATTCACAAGGAAAAAGAACGACAAACTTTTTGTCTCCGTAAATCCTGTCAGCGAGTAAATAAAGATAGATTTACGCAAGATTTCGCCCCGACAATTCTTTTCCATAAAGAGAAAAAATTGTCGGGGTTTTTTTTGTAGATTTACGCTCTATAACAACTAATTTTTAATATTTACAAGATGCTTCCCATAACCCTTATCCGCGAAAACAAAGAATTTGTCGCGGAACGACTTAAAATCAAAAATTTTCAAGCTGAAGATATTCTTGATAAGATTCTGGAACTCGACTCCAAAAAACGTGACATACAGACAAAATCGGACGCCCTGTTGGCCGAGATGAACAAAATATCCAAAGAGATAGGCTCCCTGATGAAAGAAGGCAAAAAAGAGGAGGCCGAAGCAGCCAAGGCTAGTACCTATAGTATTAAGGATGAGATTAAAGAGTTGTCGGAGCAGATGGCTCCGATTGACTCGGAACTGAAGAATCAGTTGGTTCAGCTTCCCAATCTTCCCCATTCGTCGGTACCCAAAGGCTTCGGGGCCGAAGATAATGAGATAGTGCGCCAGGGCGGAGATATTCCTGAACTCTGTGAGGGCGCTCTCCCACATTGGGAACTTATAAAAAAATATGATATTATCGACTTTGATCTGGGAACAAAGCTCACCGGAGCCGGGTTTCCCGTATACAAAGGTAAAGGCGCCAAACTGGAGAGGGCGCTGATAAACTTCTTCCTCGACGAGGGAGAGAAAGCCGGATACCTGGAGGTAATGCCACCTATTATCGTCAATGAGGATTCAGGATTTGGAACCGGACAACTACCCGACAAAGAGGGACAAATGTATCATATTGAACTTGACAACTTTTATTTGATACCAACAGCTGAAGTCCCCGTCACCAATATTTATCGCGACGTGATCCTGAACGAAGAAGATCTGCCGATAAAAAATATGGCCTACACTCCATGCTTCAGAAGGGAGGCCGGTTCATGGGGAGCGCATGTAAGGGGACTTAACAGACTGCACCAGTTTGATAAGGTGGAGATTGTAAGGATATCGCGCCCGGACAATTCCTATGAGTCGCTTGATGAGATGGTAGCCCACGTGGAGGGCTTGATACAGAAACTGGAGCTCCCCTATAGGATAGTGCGGCTATGTGGAGGGGATATGTCGTTTACCTCCGCGTTGACATACGACTTTGAAGTATGGTCCGCCGCGCAATCCAGATGGTTGGAAGTAAGTTCCACATCAAACTTCGAATCGTTTCAGGCAAACAGACTGAAATGCAGGTTTAGAGAGAAAGCCGGAAAGCAGGTGCGACTGGCGCATACACTCAATGGCAGCGCCCTGGCCTTGCCAAGAATCGTGGCCGCCATACTGGAGAACAACCAGACACCAAATGGTATTAGAGTACCAAAAGTACTTGTACCCTTCACGGGATTCAATATAATAGATTGATACGCCGCCCATTTTTATAGGTTCCCCCGCGGCGTTCAGTTTTTATAATACCGATATATGCCATGCGAAGAAATATAATTGTATCTGCCCTACTTTTACTGTTCATAACTTTTGCCTTTTCCTGCGAGAAAAAAGAGTCTCCGGTGAAGGTGACCGATGAAATGGCCCGGGATACACTGTACGATATAATGGAATACTGGTACTATTGGCATGACAATATGCCAGCGATCAATAAAAAAAACTATTCCAATCCCTATACCCTGCTTGAAGCTCTTAGATACGACAAACTCGACAGATGGAGTTTTGTGGCCGACTATGAGAAGTTTATGGCCGATATGGCAGGTGAATTTTATGGACATGGCTTCAGTATGGGAATCGACGAAGAAGACAATGCGAGGATCGCGATGATTTACTCGGGATCACCATTGTATATCCAGGGGGTGAGACGTGGATGGATAGTCTCGAGCATAAATGGACACGATATAGCTACTGTGATCAAAAACGGTGATGCGTATACCTATAACCTTATTTTCAGCACCCCCACTTCTGCCTTTGTTTTCAAGAAACCTGACGGCACACTCTGGGAGACCACTTCAACAAAGTCAAAATTCACTATTAACACCGTTTTGGAGTATGACACGCTCAAACTCAAATCGGGAACAGCGGGACACCTTGTACTTGAATCGTTCAAAAGTTCGACCTCGGCGGAACTGGAGGAGGCTTTTGATTTCTTTAGGGACAATAACGTGTCCGACTTGATAATAGATTTTAGATACAACTCAGGTGGTTATCTCGACGTAGCCCTGGAGATGTCAAATTACATAGCCGGAAACAACCTCAACTCCGAAATTTTTTCGCTATTGCAGTACAGCGATAAAAGGTCGAGACACAACTATCCTTACTATTTTGGGGAGACCTCTGTTCCTCTTGATGTTTCAAATATTGTTTTTATCACGAGCAGGACCACAGCATCGGCAAGCGAAGCGTTGATAAACGGATTGAAACCGTTTTTCAATATCGTTTCCGTGGGCGACACAACATATGGAAAACCTATGGGCATGGATGGCTGGGCATGTGCCGAGAAGTATATCTTTTATCCTGTCACCTTCAAAGTTGTGAACGCCCAGGGCCAAGGCGAATATTTTGGAGGGCTGCCACCTGAAATTATCGGTGGGGATGATTTAAAACATGACTTCAATGATCGTGAAGAAGAGTGTCTTAAGTATGCTATAGAGTATCTGGAAAACGGCACTGTTACCGTGAAAAGCGAAGAGAGCCGGTACAGACCTGTTTATATGTTCAACAGGCCGGAGTGGTCGGGTAATATGTTTACCACTATCCCCTGAAACAGGTATATTGAATGGGCAAAAACATTAACAGTTCAATACAAACTGTTCAATAACAATAAGATTTTGGCAAAGAAAATCAAAGAGAGAATAATACTGGGTATCGACCCCGGAACAAATATTACCGGATATGGNATAATAAAAATCGTCGAAAACAATCCGGAACTGGTATCATTGGGGTTGATCGATCTCAGAAAAATCGATGATCATTATATACGGCTGAAGTATGTTTTTGACAGAACTGTCGGTATAATAGATGAATA
>JGI24710J26742_10002291_pt1 | contig 17007 bp, 8 predicted proteins | sample BioPla2DNA2_FD_26742 | JGI IMG/M metagenome (IMG submission 26742) | reverse complement strand
CTGTTTTGCATTTTTGGATTACTTTCAGACGGTATAAAAAACTGGCCGAATTGGGAAATGATATTGATAAGATTCTTCACGGCAATGATTCAATTGACCTGGGGGAATATGCCGAAGGAGAGCTGTCTTTTTTACAAAGTGAGATATTAAAGCTGACCGTACAGCTTAGAGAACAGGCCTGGTCCTTGAAAAAGGATAAAGAATATTTGTCAGATTCCATTGCCGATATATCACATCAGATAAGGACACCTCTGACATCAATAAATATTATTCTATCCCTCATTTCAAAGCCTGATTTACCCGAGGAAAGGAAGAAAGCTCTGTTTAATGAGCTGGAAACTCTTCTCAGACGAATAGACTGGTTAATCACAACTCTATTAAAGATCTCTAAGCTGGACACCGGAACAGTTAAGTTTAAAAAGGAAAAAATAATGGTATCCCAGCTGATTAGTCTCGCTGTTGCCCCTATTGCCATTTCACTGGAACTAAGAGAGCAGGAGATTAACACAAAGATAAAAGGAAATGAATCATTTATTGGAGATTTATCATGGACTATCGAAGCCATTGAAAATATATTAAAGAATTGTATGGAGCATACTCAAAGAGGAGGGAGTATCAAAATTACCGCTTTTGAAAATCCTCTTTTCACCGAGATTATCATAAAAGATAATGGTCCAGGAATTGAAAAAGAGGACCTGCCCCATCTGTTTGAACGATTCTATAAGGGGAAAAACTCCAATGTTCAGAGCTTTGGTATAGGTCTTGCCCTGGCCCGGGCCATAATTGCAAGTCAGAATGGTACTATAAAAGCAGAAAATGCTCCGGAGGGCGGAGCTAAATTCACAATCCGGTTTTATAAATAGTGTCAAAAGAACCGTCCCCCTGACAAACTTGTCCCCCTGACAAACTTTAATAGTGACGCTTTAGTTATTTTCAAGTCACTTTTGTGTCATATTGAACCTATATAATTATCCTAAACAGTCCATTATAATTTGGAGGAAAAGAAAGATGGAATTATTAAAGATTGAGAATCTTTCAAAACATTATGGCAGTGATGCCAATATGGTGAGGGCATTGGACGATGTCTACTTTTCGGTTAAAAAAGGTGAGTTTTTAGCAATAATGGGCCCTTCCGGTTCAGGGAAATCTACTTTATTACACATAATAGGAGGGGTTGATAAACCCACAAGCGGAAAGGTTTACATGAACGGGCAGGATGTCTACGCTCAGGACGATGAACAGCTTGCAATTTTCAGGCGCAGGCAGGTAGGCCTGATTTATCAATTCTATAATCTGATTCCTGTTTTGGACGTAATAGAAAATATTACTCTGCCAGTTCTGCTTGATGGCAGAAAGGTCAATGAGGAAAGATTAAATGAGTTACTTACAATCCTGGACTTAAAGGGACGAGAAAAGCATCTGCCAAATCAGCTTTCAGGAGGACAACAGCAGCGTGTTTCGATAGGAAGGGCTTTAATGAATGCTCCGGCTGTTGTTCTTGCAGATGAGCCCACCGGCAATCTTGATTCAAAAAACTCACAGGAAATTGTGGAATTATTAAAACTTTCCAACCAAAAATTTGGGCAGACTTTGATAATAATCACCCACGATGAAAACATAGCACTTCAGGCTGACAGAATTATGGCTCTGGAGGATGGAAGAATCATCCGTGATGAGGTGATTAGAAAATGAATATTATAAACAAATTCACTCTAAAAACTCTAGGTAAGAATAAGGTTCGTACCTTAGTTACCATAATCGGTATTATTCTCTCAGTATCAATGATAACTGCTGTAACGACCGGGATATCCAGCCTTCAGAATTTTTTGGTCAACATGGAAATTGAAGAGTCGGGGGATTGGTATGGTGCTGCTTTCAGCATTTCAAAGCAAAAACTGCAAGAGGTCAAAAACAGGCAGGAGGTTAGCCAATTAACCAGTCTTCAGAATATCGGATACTCTTTTTTAGAAGATTCAGAAAACGAATATAAGCCTTACCTTTTTATTGGAGGAATGGATGCTGCGTTTGCACAAATAATGCCAGTGGATTTAATTGAGGGAAGGCTTCCGGATAATTCATCTGAAATAATTTTGCCTGAGCATTTAAAGTATAACGGAGGAGTGGACTTCTCCATAGGTGATACCATAAAACTGAAAATAGGTGTCAGGATACTGGAGGGTTCTTCATTAAATCAGTTGAATCCTTTCGTTCATTCGGACAGTGGTATGACTGAAGAGCTTGTGATAAAAGATGAACGCACTTATAAAGTGGTAGGCTTCTACAAAAGGCCAGGTTTTGAAAGCTATTCGGCTCCCGGATTCACAGCTCTTACAATGGCTGATAATACAGATTCATACAGTTTTGATGTATATCTTAAGGTCAGAAAGGCTAAGGAAATCCACTCTTTCATGGAAAAAACCTTTCCCGACAACGGATATACTGTTCATCACAGCCTGCTTCGCTATATCGGCGGTTCCAATGATCGAAGCTATAACTCTGTACTGTATAGTCTTGCGGCAGTGCTAATAGGCCTGATTATATTTGGCTCCATATCCTTAATATACAATGCGTTTTCCATATCTGTCAGCGAGAGAACAAAGCAGTTTGGTCTCTTATCATCCATTGGCGCCACCAGAAGGCAGATGAAAAAAAGCGTACTCTTTGAAGCTTTTTTCTTAAGTCTAATAGGTATCCCTTTAGGTTTGTTGGCAGGCATATTCGGGCTTGGTGTTACATTTCATTTTGTTGATGATATATTTGCTTCAATGCTGGGAGATGGTATAGATACCTCATTAAGTATGTATGTTTCGTGGGAGGCTGCTGTTGCTGCTATGGTAATAGGATTCATTACCGTTATGATTTCTGCTTATATCCCTGCCCGCCGTGCCTTTAAAGTATCGGCCATTGATGCTATACGAATGTCAAGGGATATAAATATTAAGGCCAGGAAACTTAGAACCTCCAGGCTGTTGTATAAACTCTTCGGTGTGGAAGGGGTGATCGCAAAAAAGAATTTCAAAAGGAGCAAAAAAAGATACAGAGCAACTGTAATATCTCTGTTTTTGAGCATCGTTCTCTTTATCTCGGCCTCCAGCTTTTCGGCATATCTTACTAAAAGTGTTTCGGCTGTGGTGGATGAAGCCGATTATGATATCCGTTATTATTACAATACCGATAATAATGAAACTTCAGTTGAGGATGTATTTAATACGCTAAAAAATATAGACGGCGTAACCCAAAGCAGTTATTCTTTTATATACACTCCATATTACAGCAAAATTTCTACATCGAATCTAAGCCAGGAATATAAAGATTATGCCCTTAAGAATTTTGAGCAGGACGTAACACAAACAGATTATGAGCATTTTTCCATTGAACACCTGTTCATTGATGACGAAGCATATATGGAATATTTAAAAGAAAATTCTTTAGATTATGAAATCTTTTTAAGCTCTCCGGAACCAGCAGGTATTTTAGTTGATTATTCTAAAATATACAATGGCAACGAGGGCAGGTATTACACCATTAACCAGATGGACAGGAGTAAAAAAACGTTAGGTGTTATGTTTGTCGACCCAATAGAGGGTTATTATTTGCGGGATGTGGCAGAAAATGAGAACAATGAGCTTATTTATGAATATCGAAATACAGATGATGAAGAAGACGTTATTTTTAAATCTCAGGAGGAAGCAGAAAGGCACGTAAATATAGAAATTGGTGCATATTTATCAAACTTGCCCATGGGCGCAGATGTCAGCTGGAGAGGACAAATAAAACTGGTTTATCCCTATAGCGCCTCAAGAACCGTATTGGGCGAAAACTATACAGAAAGCCCTATATTCATGTATTTTAAGACAGATGACCACAAAGCGGTATTTGAAAAGATGTATAAAGCACTTGACGAAAGAGGTTTCACAACTGCTGGACTCTTAGATTTCGCTGATATGAACGAATCAGAAAGAGCATTAATCACGATTATAAACATTTTTTCCTATGGCTTCATTGTGTTGATTTCCCTTATAGCGGCGGCTAACGTATTTAACACTATTTCAACCAATATAGCGCTTCGTCGTCGTGAATTTGCAATGCTAAAATCTATAGGTATGACCCAAAAGATGTTTAACAGAATGATGAATTACGAATGCCTGCTTTATGGCATAAAAGGGCTGGCCTACGGCATCCCTGTGTCAGTAGGTGTAACCTGGCTGATATACAGGAGTATAATGAATGGACTTGAAACAGAGTTTTTCATTCCGTGGTACAGTCTGGTTATTGCTGTAGGAAGCGTATTTGCAGTTGTGTTTGCCACAATGATTTATTCAATGCAAAAAATTAAAAAGGATAACCCAATAGACGCATTGAAGGATGAGAATTTGTGATACAATGGTGTCATTCTGAGGGTCGCTTAGCAACAATTATTGTTTTCCTGAGCGGAACGCAGCACCCCCCAACAGTCATCCTGAGCGGAGCGCAGCGTAGTCGAAGGATCTTACTACGTCAACACAAAAGATTCTTCGCTGGCGCTCAGAATGACAGGGAGGGTATCATCCTGGGAGTCGCGCATGCGGAGTCGAAGGATCTTACTACGTCAACACAAAAGATTCTTCGCTGGCGCTCAGAATGACAGGGAGGGTATCATCCTGAGGGTTGCGAAGCGAAGTCAACGGACCATTGTGCTAACATAAAAAGGTGCCGTGAGTGATGTCAACTGGTGTAAGCGGAGCATGGATTGCGTAGCTACGCGACTTGATTCCCGGATGGATTCACGGAGCGGCGCAGTTGACACACTCTACAGGCACCTGTAGCAAACACATAATAAATAAGATTCTTCGATTACGCTCAGAATGACAGTGGGAGCAAGATTCTCTGATGACGCTCAAATCGACATTGGAATTAATGGCCATTTGATTCACCCTACAGGCACCTCGCTGTAAACATAAAAGATGAAGGAGAGCAGGATTAATATAAATGCTGAATAAATGGAATCCGGATATTATACTGAATAGAATCGAAACCCTGCTAAAGGATAAACACTCTGTAAAAATAGCCATTGACGGAAATAGCGGAGCCGGAAAAACCACTCTGGCAAAATATATAGAAGAACATTTTGATTGTAATGTATTTCATATGGATGACTTCTTTCTGCCATTGGAGCTGAAAACCGAGGAAAGGCTTAAAGAAGTCGGCGGCAATGTGGATTATGTAAGATTCAGACATGAGGTTGCTGATCGCCTTATAGAAGGCGGCAATTTTGAGTACCGGGTATATAACTGTCGTACATTAAGCTTTGACAGAACCATTTTCGTCAAAGAAAAAAGACTTAACATTGTGGAAGGTGTTTACAGTATGCACCCCACCCTTATTGATATTTACGATTATAAAATTTTCCTTAGTATTGACCATGATAAGCAGCTTGAAAGGATAATTAAAAGGTCAGGAGCAGCTCTTGCCAATAAGTTTAAAGAAATATGGATACCAATGGAGAACAGATATTTCAGTGAAATGAAAATAAAAGAGAATAGTGATTTGGTATTCTGATTATGCCTGTTTTCATTCTAAGCGTCAGAGAAGAATCTCTATAAAAGGTGCTTTTAGAGTGAGTCAACTGCGCGCTTAAGTGAATCCATCCAGGATTCAAGTCGCGTAGCTACATAATCCATGCTCCGCTGATGCCAGTTGACATCACTCACGCACTTTTTAATCATGATATAATTAAATAAAAATATAAAAAAGTAAATATCGGAGAAACCTATGAGCTTACGTATAGTATATGGTCGTGCCGGAAGCGGCAAGTCACATTTTATTTTAAATGAAATTAAATCACGGATAGAGGAGAATTCGGACAGGACACTGATTCTTCTTGTGCCGGAACAGTTTTCTTTCCAGGCTGAAAAAAACCTTGTTTCAGTCACCAAATCCGGCGGCATTCTTAAAACTGAGGTTCTGAGCTTTCAAAGAATGGCATACAGAGTATTTAATGAGACGGGGGGAATTACGTACCCCCATATTCATCCTGCCGGAAAGTCAATGATAATATATCAAATTCTTAATAAAATAAGCGACAGTTTCAGGGTTTTTGCCGGAACCTGTCAACAGGAAGGCTTTGTAGATACAATCTCCACCCTGATTACGGAGCTTAAAAGGTACAATGTAACCCCTAAAATGCTGGGAGATGCTATTGATGCACTTGACACCGATAATCCTTTAAGGGAGAAACTTGCCGAGATTAATCTTATATATAGTGAATTTGAATTCCTTATTACAAAAAGGTATAGAGACCCGGACGATGACCTTACCCTGGCTGCAAGAAAAATTGCCGACTCAACCCTGTATGATGATGCTGAAATATGGATTGACGGATTTATAAGCTTTACTCCACAGGAATATAAAATAATCGGTGAACTTTTGAAAAAGGCTTGCCGTGTTACCATCAGCTTATGCACTGACACCCTTGAAAATGGCGCAGCGTCTGAAGCCGATGTATTCGCACCCGTCAGGAATGTATATAGAAAGCTGAAAAAATTGGCCAGAGACAACAGTGTTGTAATTGAAAGTCCGGTTTTATTCGGGGAATCTATGAGGTTTAAAAGAAGCGCAGAATTGGAACATCTGGAAAAGAACTTCTATGCATTTCCGTACGAAACTCTTGACAAAGAGATGGAAGATATATCCCTTTTTGCTGCCAACAATATTTTTTCCGAAATAGAAGCAGCAGCCTGTGATATTATCCGGCTTTGCAGAGATCACAGTATGCGTTTTCGTGATATAGCAGTTATTGCAGGGAATCTTCCGGCCTATGAAAAACTGATTGAACNGATATTTTCGGATTATGAGATTCCATACTTTATTGACAGAAAGGTGGAAATAAATAATCATCCATTAGTCCGACTTCTGATGTCAATGATGGACATTTTTCTTGACAACTGGTCCTATGAGGCAGTTTTTCGTTATCTTAAAACGGGATTGACAGGTTTAGACCAAAATAGCATTGACCGATTGGAGAATTATGTTCTGGCATGCGGAATCCGGGGCAGTTACTGGACAAGGGAAAAACCGTGGGATATGAGTCCTGAACTTATACCCGAAGACAGATATCTCGATGAAAAACAAAGAGAACTTGACGAAATAAATGATATCAGAAACAGAGTAGTAAAGCCTTTATTGGACTTCAGAAATAAGACCAGGGGCAAAAGAACAGCTACGGAATTCTGTACAGGAATATTCGAATTTTTATGTGATTTGAATACTCCTGAGACTATTGAGAAAAGCATAGATTATTTCCGGGAATCAGGAGAGCTAAACCTTGCCAATGAATATTCACAGGTATGGAATATAGTTATGGAGGTTCTGGATCAAACTGTGGAGGTATTGGGGGATGAATCCTACAGCCTTGAGGGATTCAGCAAAATCTTAAAAGTCGGATTGGCCGAATACAAAATAGGTACAATCCCTGCTGCTGTTGATCAAGTAATTGTAGGAAGTGTAGATCGATCCAAAAGTCATGAAATTAAAGCTATGTTCCTTCTTGGTGTTAACGACGGGGTTTTCCCTTCAACAGCGTTGATAGAAGGTATTTTGTCAGATCAGGACCGTTCGGTATTGAAGGATATGGGCATAGAGTTGGCCAGTGACACCAAAACACAAGCCTTTGACGAGCAGTATCTTGTTTACAGAACTCTTACCGTGGCCGGCGATTATTTAAGGATAAGCTGGCCGGTTGGGGACAGTGAGGGAAAAACCATGAGGCCTTCAATTATTGTGTCCCGTCTGCAAAGGCTTTTTCCCGGGATAATTCAGCACAGCGATTTAATTCAATCTTCACCAGAAGAATTTGATATGGAAACAATCCCTAAACAAAAGCCTGCTTTTAGGAAACTTATTACCTCGTTAAGACAAAAGGCTGACGGTAAAAATATAAGCCCTGCATGGAAGGACGTATTAAGATGGTTTAAATCCCATGAGGACTGGAAGGACAGTATTGATACTATAAGAAATGCTTTTACTTATACCAATTTTGCCGAAAGAATCAGCGAGGATAAAATACAGGTTTTATATGGGAATCCTGCCTATTCAAGTGTTTCAAGACTGGAAAAATACACGTCTTGTCCATTTTCATTTTTTGTTCAGTACGGTTTAAATGCTAAGGAACGGAAAATATATCGACTTAGTCCTCCGGACATAGGAACATTTATGCATGCGGTTATTGAAAAATTCTCCAGGCTGGTGTCTGAAGGAGATATGACCTGGAGGAGCTTTACTGACGATTGGTGCAGAAAAAGAATTTCTGAGATTGTGGATGAGATGCTGGAAAACATGAAAGGCAGAGGAATAGCTGCGTCTAAACGGTATACTGCCCTGACGGTAAGGCTGAAGAGAGTGGTTACCAGGGCAGTATTGCTAATAGCCCAGCATATACGCAGCAGCAGCTTCAATCCCATTGATTATGAGGTGGGGTTCGGCGAAAAGGAGAAATATCCTCCAATAGTAATCCAGCTGGATTCAGGCCAAGAAATCAAATTAACCGGAAGGATAGACAGAATAGATGCTTTTGAGTCCCAGGAGGGAAAGTACATTAATATAATCGATTACAAATCCGGAACGAAGGATTTTAAGCTGTCAGATGTTTTCTATGGATTACAGATTCAGCTTATTACATACATGGATGCTATCTGGGAGAGTGAGGAGAAAAAGGGTAACAGTCCGGTTTTCCCTGGGGGTATTCTGTATTTTAAGGTGGATGATCCTATTATCAGGAACAATAAAAACCTTTCCGAAGAAGAAATTGAAAATACCATAATGAGAAAACTGAAAATGAAGGGTCTGGTTCTGGCCGATGTTAAGTTGATTAAAGAAATGGATAACAACATTGAAGGCTCCTCCATGCTTATACCCGCAACCGTAAATAAGGGGGATGTGCTGGGAAAAAACACTTCAGGAGCATCGCTGGATCAGTTTAAACTTATACGAAAATACATAAAAGATCTGTTAAAGGATATCGGAACCGAAATCATGAAAGGAAATGCCGATATCAAGCCCTACAAAAAGAAGGATATTAATGCATGCACCTATTGCAGCTACCTTCCTGTCTGCCAGTTTGACACAACGAGAAAAGAGAATTCTTTCAGGCTTTTATATAATAAAGAAAATGATGAGGTTTGGGAAAGTATTAAGGAGAAACAATATGAGTGAAACCAGATGGACAAATGAACAATGGGATGCCATCACTGCAAGGGATTGCAATCTCCTGGTGGCAGCTGCCGCCGGTGCGGGTAAAACGGCTGTTTTGGTTGAGCGCATTATAAAGAAAATAACCGATGAAAAAGATCCTGTTGATATAGATAAACTTTTGGTAGTGACTTTCACCAATGCCGCAGCAGCCGAGATGCGGGAAAGAATTGCCGATGCCATTTCGAAATATTTAGAAAACAACCCCGGATCGGCCAGGATACAAAGACAGATGGCATTACTGGGAAAAGCCAGCATCACTACCATTCATTCTTTTTGTACCGAGGTTATCCGAAGTAATTTTCATCATCTCAACATTGATCCGGATTTTAGAATTGCTGATGAGACAGAAAGCCACTTAATGAAACTTGAAGCCCTGAATGATATTTTTGAAGAACAATATGAAAAACAGGACAATAAGGATTTTTATGAACTATTGGAAAGCTACGGCAGTAACCGGGATGATCAACAACTCATGGACATAGTTCTTAATCTGTATACTTTTATACAGAGCAGTCCATGGCCGCAAAAATGGCTGGAGGAAATGACCGAGGCCCTAAAAATCCCCGAAGGCACTGATTTTGCATCTACTGTATGGGGCAGAATACTTTTGGATTCGGTAAAAATTGAGCTGGTGGGTATGCGGGACATGCTTATCCGTGCTGTAGAAATTATAAAAACCGGGCTGGGGATTGAAAAATATCTGCCGGTTTATCAGGAAGATTTATCAAATATAAATAATCTGATTATGCTCCTTAAAAACAGCAAAAAATCAAATTCTGAAACTATATGGGATGATTTGTATTTCGGTATTGATACCTTTACTTTTTCAACTTTGCCGAGAGCCGGTAAGGGAGCAGATAAATCTAAACAGGAAATAGTAAAGGCCATACGGGACGATGTAAAAAAACGGGTAAAAAAACTGAGAGATCAAACAGTAAATGCCAATTCGGCAGAACTCCTGGGCGATATGAACACTCTTTATCCCATAATGAAATGTCTGGCCAGTTTAGTATTGGATTTGTCTTTAAAGTATACCGAAAAAAAGAATCGCAAATCTGTATTGGACTTTAACGATTTAGAACACTACTGCCTAGAAATCCTTTCTAAAAAGGATCAGGACGGAAATCTTAAACCATCCGATACAGCCCTGAAATATAGAGAGCGTTTTGACGAGATAATGGTTGATGAGTATCAGGACAGCAACATGGTGCAAGAAATCATAATAAACATGATATCTAAGGTTGACAGCCCAAAGCCCAATGTATTTATGGTGGGAGACGTTAAACAAAGCATTTACAGGTTCCGGCAGGCAAGACCTGAACTGTTTATGCAGAAATATAATACATATTCGACTGAAAAAGACAGTCCATTCAGGAAGATACTTTTGTATAAGAATTTCAGGAGCCGTAAAAATATTGTGGATTCTGTTAATTTTATCTTTAGCCAGATTATGTCGGTAAATGTGGGAGAGCTGGATTATACCGAAAGTGAAGCTCTGAATCCCGGTGCAGAATTTCCCGAAAATAAACAGGAAAGTCTGATTACAGGCGAGAGTACTGAACTTCATATTATTGATACCGGGGATTCAGATGACGAGTCCGAGAACATTATTGAGGAAGGCAATAGTGAGACAACAGTTCAGCAAGAAGAGGAAATGCTGGATAATATGCAATGTGAAGCCAGAATGGTGGCAANAAGAATACAAATGCTNATGGAGCCTGATGAAGAGGGTAATTTCTTTGCTATTTTTGATAAGGNTAAAAAGAAATATAGAAAGCTGGAATACAGGGACATTGTGATTCTATTAAGAACTACAAAAAATTGGTCGGACGTGTTTGTGGAAGAATTGACTCTGGCTGGTGTACCCGTGTTTGCAGATACAGGGAGCGGTTTTTTCAAAACCATCGAAGTTCAAGTAGTTCTATCGCTTTTACAGATAATAGACAATCCATACCAGGATATTCCGCTTTTGGCGGTCCTAAGATCACCGGTTTTCTCCTTTACCACCAACGACCTAGCAGACATCAGGCTTGCAATGCGCAAAGGTCTGCTGTTTGACGGCTTAATCAAACTCTCTGAAACCGGCACCGGAGATGTTTGTGTTAAAGCTAAGAAATTTCTTGTGAGTTTAACAAAATGGAGAGAGGCATCTCTATATTTGCCTACCGACCAGCTGATATGGAGGCTTTACAGCGATACCGGTTACTATAGCATGGTGGGAGCCATGCCGGGTGGAGAACAAAGACAAGCCAACTTAAGAATTCTCTTTGAAAGAGCAAAACAGTTTGAAGAGACAAGCTATAAAGGGCTGTTTAACTTTATTAATTTTATTGACAAGTTGAAAAGCAGCAAAGGCGACATGGGCAGTGCAAAAATATTAGGTGAGAATGACAATGTGGTCAGGATTATGAGCATACATAAAAGCAAGGGCCTGGAGTTCCCGGTTGTTTTTCTTTCCGGTTGTGGCAAGAAGTTTAATCTGCAGGATATGAACAAAAACATCCTATTACATCAGGATATAGGTTTCGGCCCTGATGTGGTAGATTATAAAAAAAGACTCTCTTGGCCTTCGGCTGCCAAGGAAGCAATAAAAGAGAAAATAAAGATTGAGACTCTGTCCGAGGAAATGAGAATTTTATACGTTGCGCTTACCAGAGCACGGGAAAAACTTATTATAACAGGCTCAACCAGTAATAGGGATAAGTCTTTAAATAAATGGGTTTCAACAGCAAATACCGAGGAAGAAAAGCTCTCCAACTATGAAATGCTGAATGGGCGGAATTATCTTGACTGGATAATACCGGCTGTATTACGTCATAGCAGATGTGAGTATTTCCGTAAACAGGCCGCCTCTGATAACGAGTTTAAGGGTTTATTGCTGGAAGATTCATCTTTTTGGGATATAAAACTATGGAGTAAAAGCGATATATTAATGAACAGGGATTCTGATGTATTGCAGGATCATAAGGTTAGTGACTGGTTGGAAGACATGGTTACAAAACAAGAGGTTGAAGATATAAATGCTGCCGCCAGTAAGAATATAGAAGAAATAGACAGGAGACTCAGCTGGGAATATGAATACATCGATGCGGCTTATATCCCTGCCAAGGTTTCTGTTACAGAGCTGAAACGACGATTCAATGCCCAATCATCTGGAGAAAGCACAGCTATGCCTTATTTTACTTCCGCACTTATTAAAAAACCTATGTTTATGGAAGAAAAGAAAGGTTTAAATGCAGCAGAAAAAGGAACCATAATCCATTTTATTATGCAGCACCTGGACATAGATGAAATAAAAATTAATACAGGAGCAGGGTATAATAAAATTATAGAAAATCAGGCTGAACAAATGGTGGCCAAAGACCTCTTGACGGTAAAACAAGTTGAGAGCGTTGATTTAGGAATGATAGAAAAGTTTTTTGAATCAGAATTGGGCAAGAAAATGTTAAAGGCAAAAAGTATAAGCCGTGAAATACCGTTTAATATTGCTATTCCTATCCAGGAGCTGTACCAGAAAGAAAACAAGAAATACATGAAGGAAGAAACGGTACTGCTGCAAGGAGTAATAGATTGTTTCATTGAAGAAGAAGACGGAATTGTACTGATAGACTATAAAACCGATTATGTACCTGAGGGAAAAGAGTATATTTTAGAAGACAGGTATAAATTTCAGCTGGACTATTATGCAAGAGCATTGGAACAGATTACTGCAAAAAAGGTAAAAGCCAAATACATATATCTTTTTCAATCAGGAAGTTTTATTAAATTATAAATGCTATTGACAAGATTTGTTTTAATGAATATTCTGTAGAAGAATCAGCAGCTCAACAACAGGAACTGATTTACAGAAAAGAAGGGTAATAAATGAAGATTATTATAATCGGCGATGGTAAGGTCGGTCACAGCTTGGCAGAGCATTTATCTTTGGAAAATCATGATGTTACCATAATCGATAAGAATCCGGAAGCACTTAGGAAAGCCAGTGAAGCGCTGGATGTAATGTGCATCAAAGGAAACGGTTTAAGCACAAAAGTCATGCTGGAAGCCGGAATAGAAAACGCTGACCTTCTGATAGCGGCAACTTCCAGTGACGAGATAAACATGGTTTGTACTCTCACCGGAAGAAAGCTGGGGGCAAGTCATACCATCGCCAGAATCAGGGACCCTGAATATGCAGATGAACTATCAGTTCTAAAAACAGAATTGGGACTGGATCTTGTAATAAATCCTGAGCAGGCTGCAGCACGTGAAATAGCCCGCCTGCTAAGATTCCCCTCAGCTACAGATATTGAACACTTTGCAAAAGGAAGAATTGAGTTTGTGGAAATAACTGCAACTCATGATATGCATTTAATTGGTATATCTCTTAAAAATATACCACGAAAACGTATTTCGAATATTTTGATAGGCGTTGTCAAAAGAGGTAATGAGGTTATTATACCCAACGGGGATTTTGAAATTGCTGTTGACGACAGATTGAGCATCATAGGAAGGCCTAATGATGTTTTTACATTTTGCAAACAAGCCGGCAAATATACTCAGAAAATTAAAAATGTTATGGTGGTTGGCGGCGGGATAATAGCTCATTATTTAGCTATGAACCTTAAGTTAAATGATATAAAGGTTAAAATAATAGAAATTAACAAAGAGAGATGTTATGAGCTAGCAGAGTTACTTCCGGATACTTTGGTGATAAACGGTGATGGAACCGATAAAGCTCTTTTAGATTCAGAAAATCTCAGTGAAATGGATGCCTTTATAGCTTTAACAGGAAGGGATGAGGAAAACCTTATATCTGCAATGCTGGCAAAGCAAAGCGGGGTAAAGAAGGTTATTGTAAAAACTACAAGAATTGATAATCCGGTATTATTTCATGACCTGGGTGTGGATAGTGTTGTCAGCCCGAAACTTATTACAACAAACTATATCTTAAAATATGTCAGAGGCCTGAGCAATGCTGTGGGCAACCCTGCCGAAACCGTGTATAAGATTGTGGATGGAGAGGCGGAGGTTCTTGAATTTGTAGCAAATAAAACCACAAAGTTTTTGAATATACCCCTTAAGAAGCTCAAACTTATGAAAGGGGTAATCATTGGTGCGATAGCGAGGAAGAATGATATTATAATTCCCCACGGAGATGATGTGATAAAGCAGGGAGACAGCGTGATTGTTATTTCAGTCGATAAACTTATTTCAGATTTCAATGAAGTTGTTGTTTCAGTTGGAGGATAACAATGAATGTTGCGATGATATCAAAAAACCTGGGGATTCTGCTTTTGGTTGAGGCGGCCAGTATGCTGCCGTCGTTACTGGTAGCCCTAATATACAATCAAAATGATGTATCGGCCTTTATCATCACAATACTACTCCTGATGTTTACTGGTTTTATCATGTATAAAATACCTGCCCGCAATAAGAATTTATACACCAGAGATGGCTTTGCTATTGTATCTTTGGGGTGGATACTTGTTTCTCTTTTTGGGGCTCTCCCATTTCTTATAAGCGGTGCCATACCATCGTATGTAGATGCTGTATTTGAAACTGTTTCGGGATTCACAACCACCGGCTCCACAATCTTAAGAGAAATTGAAAGTCTCCCTAGAGGAATTCTGTTTTGGAGAAGTTTTACCAACTGGATAGGCGGTATGGGTGTTCTGGTAATGATGCTGGCTGTTTTGCCAGCCGCAGGAGCTAACACCTTACAAATCATGAAGGCTGAGAGCCCGGGTCCTGATCCCGGGAAACTGGTTCCCAGAATAGGCCAAAGCGCAAAAATACTATATTTTATGTATACTACTCTGACATCTGTACAAATTATATTGCTGCTGGCAGGTGGAATGCCTCTGTATGACAGCCTGATTCATACTTTTTCAACAGCGGGCACCGGTGGTTTCTCAAATATGAATACCAGCGTAGGTGCATATAACAATGTGTACTATGAAATTATCATAGGCGTATTTATGTTTGTTTTCGGGGTTAATTTCACCCTGTATTATCAGGCACTTAAAGGTGATGTAAAGAGTATATTTAAAGACGAGGAATTTCGGTTTTACATGTTTACCGCAGCCGGTGCAATACTGTTGATTACTTTGGATATTTGGGGACCAAATTTTAATACATTTTGGGAAAGCCTACGGCATGCCTTCTTCCAGGTAAGCACCATTATGACCACTACAGGCTTTTCATCCACCAATTTTGACCTGTGGCCGGTTTTCAGCAAGACTATACTGGTAATCCTGATGTTTATCGGTGCCAGTGCAGGCTCTACCGCCGGTGGTATTAAATGCATCCGGTTCCTTTTACTGTTTAAGACTGTAAAACGTGAGGTCAGAAGAATTCTGCATCCCAGGTCTGTATATACTGTTAAATACGGGGGTAAAACAGTTAATAGTGATGTGCTATCAGGTGTTATGAACTATTTCTTTATAAGCATTATTTTGTTTGCCATATCTCTTCTTCTTGTTTCACTGGATGGTTTTGATATGGTATCTAATTTCACGGCTGTAGCGGCTTCAATCAATAATATTGGTCCCGGTCTGGGGATTGTAGGCCCAATGGGCAATTTCGCAGATTATTCCAGTTTAAGCAAAATTGTTTTTTCAATTACCATGCTTTTTGGAAGGCTGGAAATATATCCGATGCTGATACTTTTTGCTCCGACATTTTGGAAACGGGTAAATATTTAGCTAATTAATCTATATCCTCAATGACTTGCTCGGGGGGCTGGTCTAAAACTTCCGGCCTTTTAATAAGATTGCGGTAAAGTTTGAAAGCTGTCGCAAAGTAGTGGCCGTCAGCAATTCTTTCATCTGATACTATACAAACCCGCACATACTTTTTGGTTTTTATTTCGTTATTTATATCAATAACCTTTTCTTTCATTTTAATACCAAAAGCTACAAATAAACTGGTGGTTCCGAAATTATAGAGGTGATGGTATACAGGCTGAATTCCTATTGAACCTAAATTAGTGATAAAAACACTGGTGTGAAAAGGGCTCACTCTGTTTATTACTTTTGGCATTAAACCTATGTAATCCAGGCATCTCATAAGCCATACAAAAAATCTTACCAGCTGCCCCGGTATAGCCATAATCATCTTAGCAACCTTATCAGTATCATTTTTTGTATCTAAATCCATGTTTTCTTCTATTGCAGCGTTTACCTTCCTGACTACATCCATAAAGGTATCAGTGGGTTTGAACTTTACCTTCAGAGTTGTTTCAGGGCTTTCTTCAGTAAACTCTTTCTTTATGGCAAAGGATATTAAGATTTCATTACGGGCATAGATTTTCTGACCTGCAACAAATCTGTTCATCCCTGGTTTTTGGGAGATGGCTCGGACCATTGCAGCAATAATTACATGAAGAAAGGAAATCTTTTCACCGGTTTCCTTCCGTTTTTTGATTATAAAAGCCTCAGTGTTACTAATCTCTATTTTTTCCTCAAAAAAATTCTGGGCATCAATGCGGGATCTCATAATATAAGGGATAATTTTGTAAAACGGATCAAGAGTTCTTAATTTTCTGCCATCATAGCGGTCTCCAAAGCGTCGTTTTCTTTTTGTCATTAATATACCCCCATTGTGTTAGCTGCATAAAAACAACCGTTGAACTTAAGTATATAGATTTTTTATGCATGTTACAAGTTTTATATTCAGATTCATAATACAAAGCACGCAATTTGCGTGCTTTGTACCCGGTTCCAACTTTATTGCTATCTGTTGTTTTCTCTTTCTTCGTTGCAATTGTTCCTGTTTTCTCTGTTGTTATTGTTATTG
>JGI24710J26742_10002288_pt1 | contig 17018 bp, 14 predicted proteins | sample BioPla2DNA2_FD_26742 | JGI IMG/M metagenome (IMG submission 26742) | reverse complement strand
GCATCAAATCCACAGTACCATATATAAATTATAGTAGAAAATCTTAAGAAAGGAAATGTATACTCGATTTACTATAATTTACTATTTAGAGTATACAAGAATAATTAAATGGCAAGAGAAAATGAATTAATTGTAAAATTAGTGACTGAGTTCGCTGAAAAATATGTTGAGCCACGTGCTCAAGAAATTGATGAAACCGAAGAATTCCCAACTGATATTAAAGACTTAATGGGTAAATTCGGTATTTTTGCGATTCCATTTCCAAGAGAAGTTGGAGGAGCAGGAGGAACTGATACCGATTATGTAGATACAGTTAGAATTTTAGCTAATCATTGCGGTACCTCATCAGTCATCGTATCTGCACACGTTTCACTTTGTTGCTGGCCAATTTTTAATTTTGGTACAAAAGCCCAAAAGGAAAAATATTTACCAGATTTATTATCAGGTAAAAAATTAGGAGCTTTTGGATTAACTGAACCAATGGCTGGTACTGACTCAGCAGCCCAACAAACTAAAGCGATTGATAAGGGCGATTATTATGAAATTACTGGTTCTAAAATCTTTATTACTAATGCTGAAGAAGCTGATGTTTATGTTATCTTCGCGATGACTGATCCAGAATTAGGAACTCGTGGTATTTCAGCATTTATCATGGAAAAAGGAATGGAAGGTTTTTCATTTGGTCCAGCTGAAAAGAAAATGGGAATTAGAGGATCAGCAACTAAAGAATTAGTTTTTGATAAAGTAAAAGTACCAAAAGAAAATATGTTAGGCCGCGCTAATCAAGGCTTCCGTATTGCGATGCAAACCTTAGATGGCGGTAGAATCGGAATTGCCGCTCAAGCATTAGGTTTAGCTGAGGGAGCATTTAATCGTACCGTTGAATACGTTAAACAACGTAAACAATTTGGTCGTCCAATTGCTCAATTTCAAAACACTCAATTTAAGATTGCTGAAATGGCAACTCAATTAGAAGCTGCAAGATTACTAGTTTATAAAGCTGCTAAAGCTAAAGAAACTCAAAAAGTTTACACCCAAGAAGCAGCAATGGCTAAATTATATGCGTCAAAAGTTGCAGTTGAAATTACTAACATGGCAATCCAATTACATGGCGGATATGGATATATTAGAGATTATGCAGTAGAAAGATTAGCGAGAGATGCTAAAATTACTGAAATCTATGAAGGAACTAGTGAAGTTCAAAAAATGGTTATTGGTGGAGGGATTTTAAGATGAAAATATTAGTATTAGTTAAACAAGTACCAGATACTTCAGAAATTCAACTTAATAAAGAAACTAACACTTTAGATAGAGAAAATGCTAAGGCAATCACTAACCCAGATGATTTAGCTGGTATTGAAGAAGCCTTAAGATTAAAAGAAAAACATGGCGGAACAGTTACAACTGTAACCATGGGACCTCTTCAAGCGAAAAATATGATTCAAGAATTATACGCAGTTGGAGTTGATCATGCTGCATTAATTACTGACCGCGCTTTTGGTGGATCAGATACACTTGCTACTTCAACGATAATTAGTGAATACATCAAACGTTATCAACCAGACTTTGATTTAATTATTGCTGGATATCAAGCAATTGATGGCGACACGGCACAAGTTGGACCACAAGTTGCTGAATTATTAGATATTCCTCAAGCTACTTACTTACAAAAAATTAGAAAAGTAGATAAGAAAAATAAAACTATTATCGTAGAAAAAAGATATGAAGATCATGTGGATGTCTTAGAATTACCACTTCCAGCTTTAATTACAACTCTTGCTGATATGAACACTCCTAGACTTTTAAATACTTGGGATATTATGACATCACAAGATAAATTAGATAATGACTTACAAGTTATTACTTATGAAGAAATGCCAATTGATAAATCTATTATTGGATTAAAAGGATCTCCAACTAAAGTAAGTGGCATTTCAAATAAACAAGCAGTTCAAAAATCACCTGCTGAGGCATTATCACCAGAAGAAGCAGCTGATAAAATTGCTAAATTAGTTTATCCATATATCGAGGTGAATAAATAATGAAAAATACTGTATTAATTTTTGTTGAACAAAGAGAAGGAAAAATTCAAACAGTAAGTTTTGAATTAATTAGTGAGTCAAGACGACTATTAAAAGACACTAATTTTCCAGTAAAAGCATTATTTGTAACTGATAAAGCGACTGACGCTCAAATTAATGACTTAGTCTTAGCTGGAGCCCAAGAAATTATCGTTTTAGAAGATCCAGTTTTAGGACACTATGATACTCATAACTACACAAGAGCAATTACTAATTTCTTTGAAGCTGAAGGTAGACCAGAAGTATTCTTAATCGGTTCTACTTTACTAGGACGCGATTTAGCGCCAAGAATCTCAGCTAGAATTAAAACTGGTTTAACTGCTGATGCGACTATCTTAGATTTCAAAGAAGAAGGCGGAAGACCAATTTTATATGCAACTCGTCCAGCCCTAGGTGGAAATATTTTTGCGACAATTTTATGTACTGATCATATTCCACAAATGGCTTCAATTAGACCTGGAATCTTTGAAGTTTCAGGATTTAAAGATAATCAAAAAAATGTCAGAGTCGTTAAACCACAATTAGATGGTGGCTCTAAAGTTAAGTTAGTCAAACGTGAAAAACTAAACGTTCCAAAACAAAACTTAGATAAAGCTAAGCTTATTTTTGCGGGTGGTAGAGGTGTTTCAACGATGTTAACTACTCTTCAAGAACTAGCAGAAGTTGCTGGTGGTGAAGTCGCTGTATCACGTGCCGTTGTTGACGCACAATTAGCACCTAAGAGTCAACAAGTTGGACAAACTGGTGTGACCGTTAGACCAGCTGTTTATGTAGCAAGCGGTATTAGTGGAGCGATTCAACATATCGCCGGAATGGAAAACTCCGAATTAATTATCGCTGTTAACACTGATCCAAAAGCATTAATTTTTGATATCGCAGACGTTTCAATTATCGCTGATGCTAACAAGGTATTACCTTTATTAGTTGACAGATTAAAAACATTAAGACATTTTATGAAATAATTTTTTAAAAGGCACTTTTTATGAAGTGCCTTTTTTCTATTAAATATATAAATATATAGAAATTTTTAAAAAGAGGTCAATATTTTTGACATGAAATCGTTTACATTGTACAATAAATATAAGAATATGAATATTTATTCATATGTGGAATATGAGTTATTTAATTAAAGTTTTCGAGATGTTTTACTTAAATAACTTAAGGAGGAGAATCTATGCTTTTTATACAAAATATTGTCAACGGCTTTATTGACGGGGCAACGATAGCGCTAATGGCATTAGCGCTTGTTATTGTATTTAAAACTGCTTTTGCGAATAACTTTTCTCTTTCCACCATTTCAGTATTTGCTGGTTACGTTACAACTACCATTGTCACGTCAGTAGTCAAAAGTGGTGGAGACGCTTCAGTCGGATTAATTGTTGGAGCGATGTTACTTGCTATTGTCATTAACTTCTTCATCGGATTTTTCATTGACGCAGTCTTAATTCGAAATGCGCGAAAAATCGATGCTAGTGGTCGGCAAATGATTACCATGGGATTAATTTTAGTTTTCAGAGCATTAATAGATATAATATTTGACCCGACAAATTATATGTTTGCCCCTAAATTTACTAATACCGCGTTTGGGGGACAAGGAAAAATTAGCGTTGACGCGCAATCTTTAATTAACGTAATTATTTCACTAACAGTATTAACCTTAGTGTTTATGGCTTTAAGATTTACTAAATGGGGTCTTGGTGTTAGAGCAACCGCCTCGAATGAGAAAGTTGCTTCGATGATGAGTGTCAATACAAAAATGATTACTGGTTTAAGCTGGGCGATTGGAGCAGCAATTAGCGGACTTGCGGCAATTGCATTTTTACAAGCCAAACAACCACAACTTAACCCAACTAACTTAAACACAATGATGATTTATGCATTCTTAGCATTAATTTTAGGTGGTACTCAAACTTTCCATGGACCAGTTATTGCCGCGTTTTTATTCTCGATTACATTAAACGGGGTTTATACACTTACTCCAAAATGGGGAGAAGTTATTACCTTCTCACTTGTGATGTTGGTGGTCTTAATTAAACCAGTTGGATTATTCGGTGAAAGGGTAGCTAAGAAGGTGTAACGATTATGAAAGTAAAAGATATTAATAGCAAATTAAATTTAAAAAATCATAACGACACTAAATCAAAATTTTCAATGACAGCTACTAAAATACTAAAAAGTAGATATGCTGGTTATGCCATTTTAGCAGTCGCAATAATCCTTATCATCTTATTAAATCAAGCTGGAATTGTTAAAAGAAGTACCCTTAGTGCCATTACTAAAATTTTAGTATATTTCATTGCCGTATTAGGTTTTAACTTGTTAATGGGGTATTCTGGATTATCATCACTTGGTACCGCTGGATTTATTGGAATTGGTGCTTACATTACTGGTATTTTAGTAGGTCAACACAAACTACCACTAATCTTAGCATTAGCACTCGTAATTGTCGCCTCAATTCTTTTAGGAACGATCGTGGGATTCGTCTCACTTCGAATTGAAGGGATTTATCTAGCGATAGTAACCTTAGGTCTTTCTGAAATTTTAGCCAGATTATTTACTGAATTAGCCGAAATTACTAAAGGTGATGAAGGGATTAACTTTTTAGCTGAAACCTTAAGACCAATTGCGGGGGTAATTCCACATACAACAACAATCTCGATTGTATTGGTCTTGATTATGGTAATCTTCCTCATGTTTATTACTACCAATATCATGACTTCGCCGCTAGGTAGAGCCTTCTTATCAATGAAAAACTCAACCTCAGCTGCACAATCTATGGGAATTGGACTTTTAAAACACAGATTATTAGCATTTGTTATCTCGACAGTATTTGCGGGAATTTCCGGATTATTTTATGCCGCATATTTTAGAAGTGTTCAGCCGCAATTATGGGACATTATGCTTTCGCTTAATATTCTAGCTGCAGTTGTCATTGGTGGATCCAAATCGGTCTGGGCTTCATTTGGAGGTACGGTGTTAATCTTTGGGTTACAACCGCTACTCCTTGACAACTTAGGAATTGATGAAAAATTAAATATTCCTAACATTATCAATGGGGTATTAATTGTATTAATTGTTATGTTTTTCAATGGTGGATTAATCCAAATGTTTAATATCGCCAAAAAACGGATTGATGCTAGATTAGAAAAACGAAAAGAAGAGAAATGGAGGAATCGCTATGGGTCGCAGTCATACTATAACCAAACACCTGAAGATTTTATTATCGCGCAGCATCAAAGAGTCAAATAATAAAATTAATCAAATTAATGATTTTCTTCCAGTTTACAAACAAGAATTAATAAACAAAAGAGAAGATAAATTAGCTCAACTATCAAGAAAACACTCTAAAATTTTACTTCCATATGAAATTAATAGTATGGGTTATAACTACTTTTTAAAGTCAAAAGAAGTCGAACTTAACGACTTAAAAGATACTCACTATTGGAATTTAAGAGAAATTGATCACAGGTTAAATTCAAAATTACAATATAAAGTTGATTTAGCCAAATCAATTGAATTTTTAAATTCTATTCCAGGACTAATAAGTTTATTTAAAGAAAACTTATCTAAAGGTGCAAAATACAAGCAATTTCATACACCATTTGACTACTTAAAGATGGAACTATTACCGACTCAAAACATACTATTAAAAGAAATAATAGGGTTTTTAAATGCAAGTAATAAATCTATTAAAAAACTTCGCCATAAGCGTTCTCGCGCAAGCGTAAGTAAAAAAGATGAAATTTTATCGCAATTAAATAATGAACTAGAAATCTTAAGACATGTTGAATATTTTGCTAATCAAGTAGCGAAATTGGAAATTATCAAAGATGAGGCTAACGAAATTACTTTAGGTGATGCTAAATATCAAAAGTTAAATAAATTATTGTCTAAATTATTAAACATCTCCGAAAAAAGACTTCTTAAAAATGAAGCAGAACTATCAAGACAAGAAAGCGATGATATCTTAAAAGAAAGAAATCTCGCTGAATTAAAAGTAGAAGTTGATAATTACCGAGCTTTAATTAAAGAAATTGAAGCCAAATATACTAAAGAAAATTATGAAAAATTCTTACTTAATAATAATATAACTAAGGTTAGTTCAAATAAGATTGAAGATATTATTAAATCAAGTCAAGAAGAATATGAAAGACTTTCAAAAGAGTTTGACCAAGAATCAAAAACTTTAGAAGCGCAATTAATCGAAAAAAACGAAAAATTATATGCTGCTAAAGAAGAACAATCTCGTGCAAAAATTGAAAATATTAAACAAAAACTCGCCTTGAAAAATGAAAAAATGGCCGAATATAACGAAGAAGTTTTAGTTGGTTTACAAGGCAAGTTAACGGCTTTAAAAGGAGCTTTTAGTACCGAAAATCATCCACAATTAAAGTCAGAATTAAAAGAAGAAATTCAAAAATATGAAAACATCATTAGTTTATATAACCCTAAAAATGACAATGTATTAAAAATTTCTAATTTATATATGCAATTTGGTGGATTAAAAGTTATTAAAAACTTATCATTTGATATTAAACGTGGCGAAATTTTTGGTTTAATTGGACCTAACGGTGCCGGTAAAACAACTGTCTTTAACTGTGTTACTCAATTCTATAAACCAACTAGCGGCGATATTAGATTTAAAAATTCACATAATGAAATCGTTAATTTACTTGAATTAAAAGTCCACGATGTTATTGATTACGGAGTTGTTAGAACTTTCCAAAACATTGAATTAATTACTGAATTAACAATTTTAGAAAATATGTTAGTTGGAGCTCACAAATCATATCGTAGTAATTTATTTAAACAAATGTTTCACACTAAATCTTTAATGGAAGAAGAAAAAGTAACTCGAGCTAAAGCCTTAAAGATTTTAGAAGAATTTGGCCTACTTGAATATAAAGATAATTATCCAGTTGGACTTCCTTATGGAGTCTTAAAACGAATTGAGTTTGCAAGAACTTTAATGTTAAATCCTGAACTAATTATTCTTGACGAACCAGCAGCTGGATTAAACGAATCAGAAACGATTGAACTGACTCAATTTATTAAAGATGTTAGAGATAAATATAATGTTACTATCTTCTTAGTAGAGCACGATATGGGCTTAGTTATGAACGTTTGTGATCGCATTTGTGCGATATCATTTGGTGAACATTTAATAACTGGTACACCTGATGAAGTTAAAAACGACAAAAAAGTCCAAGAAGCATACCTTGGAGGTGAATAAAATGGCAAAAGATATTTTAGTGATTAAAGACTTAGTCATCGATTACGGTTTAGTTACTGCTGTTAAGGGCATTAATATGAAAGTAAAAGAAGGAACAATTGTTGCTATTTTAGGATCTAATGGTGCCGGAAAAACTTCAACAATTCGAGCCATCAGCGGTGCAGCTAAAGTGAAAAGCGGAAACATTTTATTTGATGAATTAGATATTACTAATTTAGAACCATACAAAATTAGTAAATACGGTTTATATCAATCACCAGAAGGTAGAATGATCTTAAGCGGACTAACTGTTGAAGAAAACTTAAACATTGGTGCTTATTCATTAAAATCTGAAGAAAGAGTCGATGAAAACGGAGAAACTTATACGATTTCTGCAAAAGATTTAAAAAATGAATTGATGGAACAAGTTTTCACTTATTTCCCTATTTTAAAGGAAAGAAGAAAACAACAAGCTTCAACCTTATCTGGTGGAGAACAACAAATGTTATCAATTGGTCGAGCATTAATGGGGAATCCTAAACTATTATTACTTGATGAACCATCGCTAGGATTAGCTCCATTAATTGTTCAAGATATTTTTAAAATCATTGATGAAATTAGAGGTGATGGTAAGACAATCTTGATTGTCGAGCAAAACGCTTTGCAAACGTTAAAAATTGCTGATTATGCCTATGTTATGGAATTAGGTAAAATTTATAAAGAGGGACCTGCAAAAGACCTCATTAATGATGAAGATTTAATAAACGCGTATTTAGGTGGATAAAATTACTAAAGAAAGGAAATGAAGGTAATGAAAAAAATTAAGTATTTATTAGGTTTATTTACAGTTTTATTAACAGCAACATTACTTGTTGCATGCGGTGGAAGCGGTAAAACAATTAAAATCGGTAATACTGCTTCAAAAACAGGAGCTTTTAACGCAATTGGATTACCATTTGGTGAAGCTATTCAAGCGGTTGTAAAATATTATAACGATGGCAAATTTGAAGGTGGCAAAGTACAAGGATTTAATCTTGAATACATTTGGTACGATGACAAATCTGATGCTACTGAAGGCCAAGCAAAAACTCTACAATTAATCGAAGACGACAAAATCGTATCATTTGTAGGACACTTTGGTACTTGGACAATTGAGCCAACAGTTGACGTTTTACGTCAAAGAAAAGTACCAATGGTACATGCTGCTACCGGTACAAACGCATTACTTACTAAGAGCCGTGGTAAAGAAGTTGGTAACTATGTAATGCCAATTCAACCAATTTACTACACTGAAGGTCAAGCTTTATTAACAAGAGCCGTTACTATGGAAATTTATGGTGCTCAAAAGAATCAAAAACTTGCAGCAGACAAATCTAAAAACATCGTAGTTGCTTACTCAAACAGAGCTGATGGTAGAAGTATTAAAGAAGGTATTGATGCATTAGTTGAAGAATTAAACTTAACTACAAAATATAACATTCACTTTGTTGAATTTAGTGAACAAAACGCTAAAGCTAACGCACAAGTTATCCAAGGACATAGTCCACATGCAATTATTATTGCTTCTAACCAAGTATTCTTCCAAGCCTTAACTAATGAGTTAAACATTTTAAAAGTATCAGCTCCAATCTTTACATCATATGTTAACGCTGACGCTTCACATATTAAACCAGACAACGTTAATAACTTAGGAGATTTATATTTTAATGGTTGGTATGATATGAGTGGTAGTGAAGAAAACAAAGCTGAACTAGCTTTATGGAGAAAGATTGTTGACCATATGTGGCCAAATGATAAAGCTAAAGCTGATTCAATTTATGGTTCAACTCACTCTAAGAGTGGATTAGTTGCGATTACTACATTCATCGAAGGATTAAGAAGATTAGATAAGAAAGGTTACAAGATTGATCTTTCTAAAGTTCAAGATTTTAGAGATGAACTAGTTAAAGCACTAGAACAAGCTCCAATCAATTTACCACTTGCTGGTACCGTTGATTTTAGTGGCGGACAAAGAGTTGGTACCCAAGACTTTATGTTATGGGTATATAACAAGAAAGATAAGAAATTAGAAGTTGCTGAAGGATTAGCAAACGCTGGACAATTAATTAATTCAATACGATAATATTGAAATAAATAATTAAATTTCACCTAAATAACCTAAATATTAAAATGTTAGCACTACGCTAACGATATAAAAACGAAAAGAGCCGAACCATACAAAATGGAATGCTGCTCTTTTTATATCAAAAATAGTGAAAATAAGTTATTTTTAAGGAATTATAATATGTAACATTATCTTTTTATATTTAAAAAGGCGAATAAACTATCAAAATAGGCGAAATGTATTGACTGTAAACCGCTTTCATGATAAAATATGTGTGTACTAATGTGAACATTTATTCATATAAGAAGGGAGAAATACAAAATGAAAAAAGTTTATATCGTTGCAGCCAAAAGAACTGCAATCGGATTTTTTCTAGGAACTTTAAGTGGCGTACACCCTGCAGAGTATGGGGCTAACACTTTGAAAGTAATGTTAGAAGAGGTAAAAGTTGATCCAAAAAATTTGGATGAAGTTATTGTCGGAAATATCTTACCAGCAGGTTTAGGTCAAGGTATTGCTAGACAAGTAGCATTAAAAGCAGGAGTTCCTGTTGAAGTTCCTGCGTATTCACTTAATATGGTTTGCGGTAGTGGTATGAAGAGTATTGCTAACGCTTATGCTAATATTAAGTTAGGTTTACACAACTTAGTTGTAGCTGGTGGTGTTGAGTCAATGTCAAACGCTCCTTACTTAATTCCTGCACAATCACGTGGCGGATTTAAAATGGGAGATAGAACTATTACTGACCATATGATTGGTGATGCATTAACTGACGTATTCAATAATTACCACATGGGTGTTACTGCTGAAAATATTGCAGCTAAATACCAGTTAAGTCGCGAAGAACAAGATGAATTTGCTTGGACTTCACAACAAAGAGCAATTAACGCAATTGATAGTGGCTTATTTAAAAAAGAAATTGTTCCTTTTGTAATTAAGACTCGTCGTGGTGAAACAGTATTCGATACTGATGAATTTCCTAATAGAACCACTTCACTTGAAAAATTAGGCGGATTAAGACCAGCGTTTATTAAAGATGGTACTGTNACTGCTGGTAACGCATCAGGAATTAACGATGGTGCAAGTTTTGTTTTAGTTGCTAGTGAAGATGCAGTTAAGAAATATAACTTAACTCCTCTTGCAGAAATAGTTGCTGTTGGTCAAGGCGGAGTTGATCCATCAATTATGGGTATGGGTCCAGTTCCAGCGATTAGACAAGCTTTAAAGAACGCTAACTTAAAACTAACTGATATTGATGTATTTGAATTAAACGAAGCATTTGCTGCTCAATCTTTAGGTGTTTTAAGAGAATTAACTAACGAACACGGAGTTTCTAAAGAATACATGTTAGAAAGAACTAACTTAAATGGTGGTGCGATTGCCTTAGGTCACCCAGTTGGAGCCAGTGGAAATAGAATCGTTGTTACATTAATTCATGAAATGTTAAGAAATAATAAGAAACTAGGACTTGCTAGTTTATGTATTGGTGGCGGTATGGGTGCTGCTGTAATTTTAAAGAAAGTATAAAAAATAAAAAAGGAGAGTATTTAAAATGAAAAGATTAGAAGGAAAAGTCGCTGTTATTACAGGCGGAGCTAAAGGTTTAGGAAGAGCAATGGCTGAAACATTTGCTAAAGAAGGAGCAAAAGTAATCGCTGTTGATATGGCACAACCAGAATATACGTNCAAAAATGTTGAGTTTTANNANTTAAACATCACTGATGAACCAGGCGTTGAAAAATTTAGAGACTATGCTGTTGAAAAATACGGACATGTTGACATTTTAGTTAATAATGCTGGTATTACTAGAGATGCAATGCTTCACAAAATGACAACTGATCAATGGAATTTAGTTATTGATGTNAACTTAAAAGGTGTTTTCTTAATGGGTAGAGCTTTTGGAGCTCACATGAGAGATATCGGCGGTGGATCAATTATTAATATTTCATCNGTAGTNGGTGAATTTGGTAACATTGGTCAAACTAACTATGCCGCTACTAAAGCTGGTGTTATCGGAATTACTAAATCATGGGCTAAAGAATTAGCAAGATTTGATCGCGCAACTCAAAAATATATTCCAGTAAGAGTTAACGCAATTGCTCCTGGATATACTATGACTGACATGATGAAAACTGTTCCACAAGACTTACTTGACAAATTTGCTGGTCAAACTATGTTAGGAAGACTTGGTCAACCACAAGAAATTGCTGATGCTGCACTATTCTTAGCATCTGATGAATCATCATATATAACTGGTCATGTATTATCAGTTAATGGTGGAATGAGACTATAAAAACGTCAACAAATATCGTATAATAGAAAGGAAGGATGGTTTGATGAAAAAACCTGTTATTGGAATAAAATCAATTGGTATTTATTTACCAAGAAAGAAAATGACAGCTAAACAAGTATCAGAAGCTACTAATGGTTTTTGGACTGAAGAAGCAGTTATTGAAAAATTAGGAATCGTTGAAAAACATATTCCTGGTAAAAAAGATGGCTCTCAAGAAATGAGTGCTAAGGCAGCCTTAAAAGCTGTTAAAAATGCTAAGATTGATCCAAAAGAAATTGATTTAATTTTAGACATTACTGAAGAATGGAAAGAATATCCACTTACCACTTCAGCATTATACGTTCAAGGTGTTCTTGGTGCTGAAAATGCATGGGGAATTGACGTTCAAAACCGTTGTTGTACTGCAATTAGTGCGATGACTATTGCTAAAAATATGATGTTAGCTGACGATGAAATTAATACCGTTTTAATTACTGGTGGATATCGTAACGTTGATTATGTTAATTATACTGATAAACCAATGTCAATGATGTATAACCTTGGCGCTGGTGGAGCCGCAATTATTCTTCAAAAAGGATACAATAAAAATGTTTTATTAGGTTCACACATTATCGGTGATGGAACTTTAGCGAGAACTGCTGGNGTTGAAATTGGTGGACAAGCTAATCCAATTAACTCAAGAAACTGGAAAGAAGCTAAAAAATCACTAAGATTAATGGATGCACAAAAAATGAAGGATAGATTAAACGCAGTATCTATGCCTAACTGGATTAAGTGTATTGATGAATCTTTAAGAAAATCAGGATACACTAGAGAAGATTTCTCTCGTGATGGATATTTAGGAATTTTACACATTAAACGTTCAGGTCATGAATGGATGATTAATGAGTTAGGTTTAAAACCAGAACAATCAATCTATTTAGAAAACTATGGTCATATTGGCCAGTTAGACCAATTTTTATCTCTAGATTTAGCCATGAAGGCTAAAAAGCTTAAAAAAGGAACAATTGCTATTTTATTAGCTGCTGGAATTGGTTATGTTTGGGCAGCCAATGTTATTAAATGGGGATAAAAAGGAGTTTGAATGATAATGAAAAAGAAAGCAAAATATATCAAAGTTGATGATTTTTTAAAAATGCTGAAGGATGGAGATAAGATTGTTGGTGGGATGGCGGCTAACGAGCCTCAACTTATTTTAGCTAATCTCCACCGCGCATTTGATGACTATGATGTTAAATCATTAGAGTTTACTAACTGTCTTGGAATTAGACAAGATGCCCCAATTTACACTGAAAAATATAGTGATAAAATTGAAATTTCCTCATGGTTTTACGATCCAGCAATTAGAAAAGCTCATCAAAATGGAAATGCTTCATTTATTCCTAACTACTTACACTACGCTCATACAAAGAGATTTGAGCGTGTTAAATATGACTATTTCGTAAGTGCGGCTTCCATGCCGGATGAACACGGATATATTTCTTTATCAACATGTAACGTATATGAAAAAGCGGCTGTTAAAAATGCTAAAGTTACTGTTTTAGAAGTTAACCCTAATTTTCCAAGAACATTTGGTGACTTAGAAATTCATATCAGTGAAGTTGATTATTTAATTGAAACTGATTATCCATGTCCAACATTACCAGATATTCCACTAAATGAAAAAGATATCGCTATTGGTAAATTTATTGCTGATAGAATTGAAGATGGTTCTTGTATTCAATTAGGAATTGGTGGCATTCCTAATGCGGTTGCTGAACAATTAAAAAACAAAAAAGACTTAGGTATTCATACTGAAATGTTTACTTCAACGATGGTTGATTTAATTGAATGTGGAGCCGTTACTGGAAAGAAGAAAAAATTATATCCTGGTAAACACGTAGCAGCATTCGCTTTTGGTAATCAAAAATTATATGATTTTATTAACAATAACCCATCAGTTCTACTTATTGATGGAGCTTGGGTTAACGATCCATATGTTATCGGTCAAAACGATAAACAAGTATCGATTAATGCCGCATTAGAAGTAGCTTTAGATGGTCAAGTAGCTAGTGAATCAATTGGTACGCGTCAATTTAGTGGTGCTGGCGGACAAGTTGATACCGCAGTCGGGGCTCAAAATTCTAAAGGTGGTAAATCTTTTATCGCACTTTATTCAACCGCATTAGTGCGAAATCCAGAAACTGGAGTTAGAGAACCTAAATCAAAGATTGTTCCATTTATTACTCCAGGCGGTGCCGTTACTTTATCAAGAGCCGATGTTGATAATGTTGTTACTGAATATGGTGTCGCTGAATTAAGAGGCACCACATTAAAAGAAAGAGCAATTGAATTAATTAAGATTGCTCACCCAGATTTTAGAGAAGAATTATTTAATGAAGGTGTTTCAATCGGAATCTTATCTGAAAGAGAGCGTCCTAAATTAGTTAAATATTTTAAAAAATAATCTTTTAAATTAGACTTAAATTATTGACACAGAAAGGGGCGAGCGCCTTTGCAAATTATTTTAGATAGTTTCTCAGAATCAGCAGTATTGATGCTTGTAACATTAGCGGTCGTATTGATTTTTAAAACGTCAACTACAACTAATTTCGCTCAAGGAACAATTTCGACAATGGCAGCATTTTTTATGGCTGCCTTTACCAATGGAAAAGTTGCTGATGGAACATCATTATTATCATATGGTGCACTTCCAATTATCATTTCAATTTTAGTTGGGGTCGTTAGTGCGTTTACAACGAGCCTATTAATTGATAAATTACTATTACGAAAAGCTAGATTTAAAAACCCTGCCGGTACTCAAATGATTACCATGGGTCTAGTTTTACTTTTGATGGGAGTAGTTTCAGTTGTTTTAAGTGAAAGAGGGCAATACTATGCCTTATCAATTATTAGAGGTAGACAGCATTTTTTAGGGATGACAATAACTAATCACTCGATCTTATTAATTTTATTAGCCGCACTAATTTTGGCAACTATTTTTATACTACTACAAAAAACTAAATGGGGCTTAGGCGTTAGAGCTACTGCCGCTAATGAAATTATGGCTGATGCTATGGGGGTTAATACTCATTCCATCACCGCAATTACTTGGGGATTAGCTGGGGCATTAGGTGCGATTGCCGCGATCTTTTATGCACCAATCGCGATTAAAGAAAATGCGATTAATATTGCCACATTAATGATTATTATGCAAGTTGATGCTTTCTTAGCATTAGTCGTAGGAGGCGTTAGCAATTTCTATGGACCAGTAGTGGTCGCTTTCTTCATCCCAGTTACAAGAGCGTTAATTGCCGTAGCCATTTCGCCACTAAAATTAACTGCATGGTCAAATGCATTTTTGTATTTATTAATATTGGTGATCATTTTGTTATTTCCAGATGGTATATTTGGTAAGAAACGAATTAAGAAGGTGTAATTATGAACAAGAAGAGTTATTTATATAAAATTTATCAATCAATTGTTAAAGTATTAAAAACACCTTCATTTAGATACATTTTAATTGGCTTAATTATGTTGTATCTTGCCTTTAATCTAAGTGGCGGTAAAAAAGATGCAATTATTTCCACGGCAATATACTTTATCGTTGGTCTTGGGTTTACTTTATTGTTAGGTTATGCTGGATTAGCTTCCTTGGGAACTGCTGGATTTATGGCTATTGGTGTTTATTTATTTGGAATATTAAATGACCGCGATTTATACGGTCTTCCAGCACCATTAGTGTTTATTATCATTTTAGGAATTGGATTGGTTTTAGGATTAGTTATTGGGTTTATTTCACTAAGAATTGAAGGAATATTCTTGGCGATTGTCACGCTTGGTTTGTCTGAGATTGTAGTTGAGATTATGAAAAATTTAGCCCGAATGTTAACTGGTGTTGAAAGATGTACCATTTCTACCTCAGCCTTATGGTTTGGTGATCAAAATATTCCAATTTACGCTGATGGCATTAAATATTTAACGATTTTCTTAATGATAGTCGTCATGATTTTAATTGCCAATATTATGAAAAGTGCTACCGGAAGAGCGATGTTATCACTAAAAAATAGTCAATCAGCTGGTCAAATGATGGGTATGAGCTTATTAAAATATCGCCTCAGTGCTTTTGTAATTTCAACGATATTAGCAAGTCTAGGTGGAATCTTGTTTATGTCTTATTACCACTACACTGAGCCAATTGATTGGGGATTAACCACATCATTATTAATTTTAGCAGCAGTAGTAATTGGTGGCGCTAAATCAATTATTGGGGTATTGCTAGGAACAGTTGCAGTATTCACCATTAATACCTTATTCCTACAACAAATCACTTTCTTTAGAGAAAACTCAAACTTTATTAATATTTTTACCGGAATATTAATTATCGTTATTGTTATGTTTTTCCCAGGTGGATTATATCACCTAGGTTTAATCTTGAAAATGAAATTCATTGATTTAAAGAAGAAAATAGTAGAAAAATTGAATAAATCTAAACTAGAAAGAAAGGAGCAGTATTATGGAAAAGACGAAGAATATCGACCTTTTGAAACCATTTCTTACTGAAAAAAGAAAAACTTCTAATAAGATTTTAGCGTTAAATAATGCTCTTGATTATGAGTTTGGATATATTCAACTTAAATTATTCAATTATACCCAACAGAAAAGTTCTCGTGATGAAAGTTATTATTATCATGTTAAATCGAAACGAAACAAAGTAAGTTTAAATGCAATAAATAAACTATTAGAAGAAAAATATTGGAATCTCAGGAGTGCTCACGAACTCTACAAAAAGTCAATTAAAAACGAACAAGACTTTGAAAAACTTAGTGAAAAGCACCTTAAAGAATTATATAAAGACTATGACTTATATAAAAAAGAATTAGAATCATCTTTAAATAATGCCCCACTTGAAGTATACAAAAAAGATTTAGTTAAAAGAGTCAATGAAGATTATCATTTAATGTTGAAACAACTTGATAAAATTTCAAAACATGAAACTCTAGTTAACGAATTATCAATTCGCATTATGAATCGTGAATTAATTGAAACAATGGTTTCACTTCATAAAGAAGAAGTGCTTAATTCAAAAGTGCCAATTCATGAAACGCTTCAACAATCAAGAAACAATATTATAGCTCATAATGAAAATATTTTGTTGTATATAAAAAGATATAAAAGTATCACTAAATATCAAAATGAAATTAACAAACTGAATAATCGCTTAGAAGAATTGGATAAAAAAATTCATGAAACAACTAGATCCATGGAAGGCTTAAAAGATAATCAATTTGTTTATATGCAAAATAATCAAGATATTCACCTAAGTATTAAAAACCTAAAAATGTACTT
>JGI24710J26742_10002286_pt1 | contig 17022 bp, 13 predicted proteins | sample BioPla2DNA2_FD_26742 | JGI IMG/M metagenome (IMG submission 26742) | reverse complement strand
GTAATGACTGAAGAGCTGGCTCTCTTCTGGAATTATGGCGGGGTGATCCGGGATAGAAGGCCCCGCATCGCTTTGCCACCCAACCTCCCCGCTCCCCGGGATTGCCAGACCTCTCACCTTCTTTCCCTCCTCCGGTCAGGGGCATGAGGGAAAGGGATCCCCCGTAAAGGTACCGGGGGTGATCAGCGCTACCGTTAATACCGCCGATGCGAAATTCATTCTACCTGCCACAAACAGGAACCCGGATCAGATGTCGACATCATCCAGAACTCCACGAAAGAAGCCTGATCCTGCTGTGCAGGACGCGGGTGCACAGGAAAGCCCTGCAGAGCCCGGACAGTCCCACGACGACCGGATCCGCGAACTCCAGGCTGAGATAGACACTCTCCGCCGGGAGAACGAGGCGCTCAGGCTGGCCGATGCCGGGCACAGGAGGAGCGAAGAGGCGCTACGTCGTGAGAATGAGCAGGTCGGCGCCATCCTCTCCGCGCTCGATACAGGGCAGTCCCTCATCGACCAGGATATGACGATCGTGTGGGTCAACCAGAAGACACGGGATCTTTTCCCCGGACATGACCCCATCGGCGACAGGTGCTATCGCCTGTTTGAAGGCATGGACAGGCCGTGCGAGGTCTGCGCATCCCGGATTGCCCGTTTGACAGGCGAGGTCACGAAGACCGAGAAGTACGTCCCGTACCGCGGGCGCTGGCTCAGCATCGTCGCTCAGCCGGTGAAGGATGCAACCGGCCGGGTAACCCATATCCTTGAGAGTTTTGCGGATATCACCGAATGGAAGGAGGCCGAAGCAAAACTTCATGCCGCCGTGGAGGAGGAGCACCTGCGTGCCTCCATACTGGACGCGACCCTTGCATCGATCCCGTCCGCCGTCTTCATCTACGATGCCGACGGGGTCATCATCCGGGTGAACGATACGGTGCGCCAGATGATCCGTGGAGCGTCGGGCTCTTTTGATCCCGCCAGCTTCGAGAAACGCCGGGAGATCTTCGGGATCCTGCAGATGGATGGGACGCCGATGCCCGTCGAGGCAGCCCCCTACTATCGGGCGCTGCAGGGAGAGACGGTGCAGGGAGAGGAGATGATGCTCACCAGGCTGGGCGAGGAGGTTCTCTGGGCGGATGTCTCGGCAGCCCCCATCCGCAACTCCGACGGTGCCATCGTCGGGGCCGTTTCCATCCTCACCGATATCACCGGGCGCAAACGCGGTGAGGAGGCGCTCAGGCGGCATACTGAGGAACTCACCCGGCTTCATTGCGACCTGAAAGCAGCGAACCGGGAGGCAAACCTCTACCTTGACATCCTCACCCACGACATCGGCAACACCGAGAACGTCTCCCGTCTCTACGCCGATCTCCTGCTCGATACGCTTGGTGGTGAGGCAGCCGGATACGTGGAGAGTCTCCGGCGGAGCATCAACAGGAGCATCGAGATCCTGGGGAACGTCTCCACCATCCGCCGGATATACCGCGCTTCGCCAGAACTCACCCCGATCGATCTCGATGAGACGATCACGGGGATGATCGCGGGTTTTCCCGCCGATATCATCCACTACGGCGGAACCCGCCACCGGGTCCTCGCCGACGATCTGCTCCCCGTGGTCTTCAACAACCTCATCGGGAACGCCGTGAAGCACGGCGGATCTGATGTCGAGGTCGAGATCAGGGTTGATGAGGTGGACGGCGAGGTGCAGATCTCGGTCGAGGATACCGGTCCTGGCGTGCCGGACTCTGAGAAAGACGCGATCTTCCGCCGCTACGAGCAGCAGAAACGGGGCGTCGGGGAGGGGCTCGGCCTCTACCTTGTGCAGATCCTTGTTGAGCACTATGGAGGCCGGATCTGGGTCGATGACCGGGTACCGGGCCACCCGGAGGAAGGCGCAGCGTTCAGATTCACGCTACAGATTGCGCAGGGGGCAGAATGAACAGCAGGGCCGGCATGGACGTCACTCTCCCTCCTTATCATGTAAAACCAGGTATGTGTTCATCATCGTATGATGGGGCACCTCCCCGAGGAGACCGGCCTCTGCGAGATCATTGAGCACCCTCTCGTAGCACTCCATCATCTCTTTCTCCTTTCGCTCCTCATCCCCGGGGATATCCGGGTTATAGCTGTACATCGACTCAAGGGTATCAAGGTCTTCAGTCGTCCCGTCCTCCCATATCCGGGTATGTTCATCCCCGAAGCGGTGGAAGCGGTAGAACTCCAGGTACTCGTAGCCATTGACCTCTCCAAACACCCAGTTGAAGCGAAAGGTTGCAACCTGCATCGACCCGTTCTTTCTCTCTCGCAGCGCCTCCTCCGGTATCGCAAACAGCACCTGGTACATCTCTTCAAAGCGACGGTTCATCTCGATGAACTTCGCGCCTATCTTATCGATCGATCCCTTCTCCATGTCTGGTAAGACTCCGGGCTATTATGTAAACATTACCCCGGCCCGCTCTTCGCCATCCGCCCCGGGCCCCGGGGTAAACCTGGAAACCCCCGGGCTGTTATCGCACCGATCTTCGGGGAAAACCGCCATCTTCGTTCTGATCGCACCCCGGCCCCGGGGGTATATCAGAAAGCCCTGGATCAAGAGATGCAGGGACGGCCGCCCCCTGTCACAATAGATATATCCGCCCGGGTATCACACTGTGACATTGAGGTATAGCGATACGAAGATCCCCGTGGCAGAGGAGCCACTCAGGGAACCCGGAGATCCATGGGAATACCCACTACCCGAGGCGACCCGCAAAAGAAGGTGAGGCGACTGTAGTATGGCCAGACGAGAGGCAGAACCGGGGCAGAAGGGAGACATTGAACCGGAGGAGACCACAGAAGAACCGCCCTTCATCATCGCCGGCATCGGTGCATCCGCCGGGGGGCTTGAGGCCCTCGAGACCCTCTTCGGGAACATGCCCCCTGACACCGGGGCAGGGTTTGTGGTGGTCACCCACATGGATCCCGGGCATAGAAGCCTGCTCTCCGAGATCCTCCAGCGGGACACCACGATGCCGGTGGTAGAGATCGAGCACGGCATGGAGGTCCGGCCGAACTCGATATACGTGATCCCGCCAAACACCAACCTCACCATCCGGAAAGGCATCCTCTACCTCGAAGAACCGTCCCGGCAGAGGGGGATGCGGCTACCGATCGACCACTTCTTCCGTGCACTGGCCCAGGACCAGGACTCCAGGGCGGTCGGCATCCTCCTCTCCGGCATGGGGCATGATGGGGTGCTGGGGCTGCGTTCGCTAAAAGAGCGCCTCGGGATGGTGATGGTCCAGGATCCGATCACCGCAGAGTTCCCGAGCATGCCCCGGAGCGTCATCGTCTCCGGGCTCGCCGATTACATCGCGCCGGCAGAAGAACTCCCGGAACTGCTCGTCAACTACATCCAGTCCTTCCGGGGCCTCCACGAGGCGAGCCTGGAAGAGAAGAGGTACGCGAACACACGCACGAAGATCCTTGCCATGATCCGATTGCAGACAGGCGAAGACTACTCCATATTCAAAGAGAGCCTGATTCGCGGCCGGATAGAGCGGAGGATGGGAGTGCACCAGATCAGCGATGGCGAAGAGTATGTGCGTTACATCCAGGAGCATCCCGAGGAGATCGATATCCTCGCGCGGGAGATCCCCACCGGACCGAACTGGTTCTTCCAGGATCCAGGGGTATGGAAGATCCTCCGCGAAGAGTTGTTGCCCGGGTTGATCCGGGCGAAAGCAGACGACAGTACGATCCGGGTCTGGGTCCCGGGATGTGCCACCGGGGAGCAGACCTACAGTATGGCCATAACACTCGAAGAGGTGCTCCAGTCATCGGGCAGCGATATCCAGTACCAGATCTTCGCGACCGATATCGACCAGGAGAGGATCATCGAGGCGCGGGAGGGGATGTACATAGCGAACATCGAGGTGGACGTATCTCCGGAACGACTGGAGCGCTTCTTCATAAAGAGGGATAGTACCTACCAGATCCGCCACGATATACGGGAAAAGACCATCTTTGCCCAGCACAACATCCTGAGCCACCCACCGTTCCTCCACCTGGATATTCTGGATGTCCAGGCCCTCCTCCTCTACACAGGTCCGGATGCGGTGCGAAAGCTGATACCGCTCTTCCAGTACGCCCTGAACCCCGACGGGATCCTCATCCTCGGCACCGATTACTCCGCCGGAAAACCCCCCGGGTATTTCGAACCCATCGATAAAACCCTGAACATCTACCGGCGGGTTCAAACGCCCGAAGGGGGTGGAGTCCGGGTGAAACTCCCCTGCTCGCTCACCCCCACTCCCATGATCTCGGCGGCCGAATCCCGGGCCAGGGAGGAGAATGAAGCACCATCCATTGCTGCACTCGCCCGGGAGTGGTTGCTCGCGCAGTACGCTCCTCCGGCGGTGATCGTGAACGAGAACGGTGATATCCTGTACTTCCAGGGGAGGACCGGGAAGTACCTGGAACCGCATCCCGGCAGGGCGACCCTGAACGTCTACACGATGGCACGGGAGGGTCTTCGCTACCCGCTCACTTTCGCTGTCCGCGCCGCTGTCCAGGAGAACCGTACCATCACACGGGGACCGGTCTTTGTGCAGACGAACGGAGGCGAAGAGGCGATCCGCCTGACCGTCCGCCCGATACACCCGGTTGAGGGCGCAGAGGATCTCTTTATGATCGTCTTTGAACCGGCACAGGCCCCCGTCCTGGAGACCAGACACAGCGAAGAGGCTACCCCGCAGTCTGACCTCGATAAAGAACTCATGGAGACCAGGGTCCAGCTCCAGCGCACGATCGAGGATATGCAGGCCTCCCAGGAGGAACTCAGATCGATGAACGAGGAGCTCCAGAGTACGAACGAGGAACTGACGAGCATGAACGAAGAGCTGACGAGTTCCAAGGAGGAGCTCCAGTCTTTAAACGAGGAGCTCCTCACCGTCAACGCCGAGCATCAGAGGAAGATCGAGGAACTCTCGGAGAGCCATGATGATATGCACAACCTCCTGCAGAGCACCGATATCGCCATGCTCCTCCTCGACAACGACCTCCGGGTGCGGCGGTTCACCGATCCCATCCGGCCCATCATCAACCTGCAGGCAGGAGATACAGGNAGATCNATCACNGATCTCCGGATCGATATACAGGATGAGGACCTCGCGGAGGATGTGCTATCCGTGCTCGGCACCCTGCAGATGCAGACGAGGCGGGTGCAGACGGCGGATGGAAAATGGTACCTGATGCGGATCCTCCCCTACCGGACGATAGAGAACCGGATCGAGGGGGTTATCATCACCTTCACCGATATGACGCCGCTCAAGGAGATGGAGGTCTCCCTCGAGGAGGCCCGGAGGTATGCTGAGAACCTCATCGCCATCGTCCACGAACCCCTGCTGGTGCTGGATAGCGAACTCCGCGTTATATCCGCAAACAGTTCGTTCTATGCGGCATTCCAGGTCACGCCGGAAGAGACGGAAGGAAGACTGATCTACACACTGGGGAACCAGCAATGGAATATCCCCCGGCTCCGCGGCCTGCTCGAAGAGATCCTCCCCGGGCAGACGGAACTCGACGGTTTCCTGGTGGAACACGACTTTCCTGTGATCGGGCACCGGGTAATGCGGCTTAACGCCAGGGCGCTATGCTCCGAGGTCGGACCCGGGAGGATCCTCCTCGCAATCGAGGACGTAACCGATCAGAGAGAGCAGGAGGAACCAGGGACCCCATGACCCGGGTGAGGGCTCACCGCCGGCCATCAAGGATATCCACAGGCTGGCCTGCACCGCACGACAACACCTGCAGGGGTGGAGGAGAGATCGGGNCGATGGCGGGAATGGGCNGTGCATGACGGCGGTGACGGGTGAGATGGGAGAGAAGAGATCCATGGAGCATGATGAACACAGGAAGGAGGAGGCGAACAAACCTCTGGCGATCGTGGGCATCGGTGCATCCGCGGGCGGACTCGAGGCGTTCGAGCAGTTCTTCAGGAGCATGCCACCGGACACCGGGTTCGCCTTCGTGCTGATCACGCATATGGATCCCGCTCAGAGAGGGCACCTGCCGGAGATCCTCCAGCGGTTCACCAGGATGCCCGTGCGGGAGACCGCGGACGGCATGAAGATCGAGGCGGACACGGTGTACGTGAAACCCGCCCGGGCCGATCTCACCATCTTCCATGGCACCATCGGACACCTGGAACCGGTCCGGGCGCGTGGCCTCCGGATGCCCATCGACAGTTTCTTCCAGCACCTCGCTGAGGACCAGGGAGGGAGGGCGGTGGGGGTCGTCTTCTCCGGGACGGGAAGCGATGGAACACTCGGGATCAGGGCTATCAAAGAGCATATGGGCATGGTGATGGCCGAAGATCCGTCTTCGGCCCGGTTCAGCGGTATGCCCGGGAGTGCGATAGCTACCGGGCTTGTGGATTACATCGCTCCGCCCGGGGAACTTCCCGATCTGCTCATCCAGTACATGAAGTTCTCCACCACCGATCCCGCAGGCGGCGTGCTCACCACGCCCTGGGTGGAGGCTGACCTGAAACGGATCTTCTCTCTTATCCGTCTGCGAACCGGTCAGGATTTCTCCCGATACAAGCGCAACACCGTCCGGAGGCGTATCGAGCGCCGGATGGCCCTGCACCATATCCCGGGTATCGGGGGGTACATCACATTCCTTCACGAGAACCCACAGGAGATCGATGTCCTTGCACACGACCTCCTGATCGGGGTAACCCGGTTCTTCCGGGATCCGGGCGCCTGGGTTGTGCTGAAAGAGGAGATCCTCAAAGACCTGCTCCCCGCAAGAGAGCCGGGAGGGACGATCCGGGCCTGGATCGTGGGCTGCTCCACCGGCGAGGAGGCTTACAGCCTCGCCATCCTTCTCAGGGAATGCCTGGATGTCCTTGAGCGAACGGATACGATCCAGGTTTTTGCGACCGATGTGGATACGAGGGCGATCGGAGTCGCACGGCGCGGTACCTACCCGGCGAACATCGTCGCTGATCTCTCTCCCGGGCGACTGAAGCGCTTCTTCGTGAAGAAGGATAATACCTACCTCGTGAGTAAGGAGATCCGGGAGTGTGTGATCTTTGCGACGCAGAACGTCCTCTCGGATCCCCCGTTTACTCGCCTCGACATCCTCTCCTGCCGCAACCTCCTTATATACCTCTCGGCGGAACTGCAGAAGCAGGTGATACCCCTCTTTCAGTATGCCCTGAACCCGGGCGGGCTTCTCTTCCTCGGTACGGCTGAGTCGATCGGTGGGTTTGATGCCCGGTTCAAGACGATCGATAGCAGGTGGAAGATCTTCCAGNGTCGGGAGGGGACCCCACCGCAGGCACCCTGGCTCGATACACNGGCCGTAATCGCACAACCCACAGTAGCGGAGGGGAAGGGGCGAGAGTTCGCGAGAGAAGAGGCGATCGTAACCGCACTCGCCCAGGAGTGGCTGCTCACGCAGTACGCTCCCCCGGCGGTGATCGTGAACGATGGCGGCGATATCCTGTACTTCCACGGCAGGACGGGGAGATACCTGGAACCCGGGCCTGGCAGGGCGACCCTGAACATCCACACGATGGCGCGACCTGCGATCCGGGATGCGTTGACACCCATCCTCCAGGCGGCCACCTGGGGGGAGGAGAGTTTCGCCCGGGCGGCTGTTCCCGCGCGAGTGAGCGCCGGGGAGCGGCAGGTCCTGCTCACTGTCCGGCCGGTCGGGAGGTGGGCGATGAGAGGCGGCATGCTCTATATCGTCATCTTCCAGGATGAAGAGGAGGTATATCAGGAGCATACTGGAGGTGAGATGGAGGAAGGCGCGGTGCCGGCCCCTGTCCCGGAGGCGGACCCGACGCATACGATCGCCCGGGTCCGCTTCCAGCTTCAGCATTCGCTNGAGGATATGCAGGCCTCTCAGGAAGAGCTCAGGTCGATGAACGAGGAGCTCCAGAGCGCTAACGAGGAGTTGAAGAGAACGAATGAGGAGCTGACGGGTTCCAGGGAGGAACTTCAGTCTTTAAACGAGGAGCTCCTCGCCGTCAACGCTGAACACCAGAGGAAGATCAGTGAACTCTCGGAGCGCAACGACGATATGCGCAACTTCCTGCAGGTAACCAATATCGCCATGCTCTTCCTCGATAACGACCTCCGGGTGCGGCGGTTCACCGCCCCCCTCCAGCCCATCGTCAACCTCCAGGCGGGGGATGTGGGGCGGCCCATAACCGATCTTGCGGTCAACCTCAGATATGCGGAGTTCCTGGGCGATATCCGGGGAGTGCTCAGGACCCTGCAGATGCGAAAGAGGCCGGTGCAGACGAGAGGGGGGAAGTGGTTTGAGATGCGGATCCTGCCCTACCGGACGATAGAGAACCGGATCGAGGGTGTAGTGGTCACATTCGTCGATATCAACCGACGCAAAGAACTCGAGTCGTCTATCGAGCGGGCGCGCGTTTACGCTGAGGAGATCATGGCCGTCGTCTGCGAGCCCCTGCTGGTGCTGGATGGCGAACTCCGCGTTATATCTGCTAACCGCCCGTTCTATGCGGCATTCCAGGTCCCGCCCGGTGAGGCCGGGGGGAAATCCATCTACGCACTCAAGGATGGGCAGTGGGATATTCCCCGACTCCGCATCCTGCTCGAGGAGATTCTGCCCGGAGAGGGAGAGGTCGAGGGATTCCTGGTGGAACACGATCTTCCCGGGATCGGGCACCGGGTGATGCGGATCAATGCACGGATAGTACGCTCAGAGGTCGGATCTGACCGGATCCTCCTCGCCATCGAGGATGCCACTGGTTCGCCTTTGTAGAGATTCAGGGGACTTGAACCCAGAACAAAGCCCGGTCCGGTGAGATGCTGGCTGAGACACAAGCGGCAGGTATATTGACTTGCCTGTACAACTGTCAAAATATTACCGGTTATCACCGTCCTCCTGTAGTGAGGATCCGGCGGGGACCAGGCCATACATGAAATCCAGTGTGACGCAGCGCAAGAGAGATGAGTACGTGCAACAGTTGCAGGCGATCTTTCAGAAAGACGGTGACGATCCTGCCGCGCTCCATGTTGCCGTGCAGGATCTCTTCACGGAACTGACTGCGGACTGGTCACGTGTGGTCGAGGAGCTCCAGCAGGAGAACGCTATACTTCGGAGGGAGGTGGAGGCCCGGCAGGGTCTCCACCGGGATGCCTGTACGGTGGCCCTTGAGCAGGCTCAGACCTACGCCGAGGAGCTCGCTACAGCGAACGAGGAGCTTGAAGCGGTCAACGAGATCTTGAACAGCCAGAACGAGGAGTTGACTCTCGCTCAGAAGATCGCCGAGATGGAGCGGGAGCGCTACTACGAGCTCTTCGATGCCGCCCCGGAAGGCTATCTGGTGACGGACGGGAGTGGAAGGATCCTTGAGGCCAACCGCACCGTGGGGGTGCTCCTCGCCGTCCACAAAGAGAGCCTGATCGGGCGGAGTCTCCTCAACTTTGCCCGGGCCGGGACCCGGGCCAGACTCGAGGCCATGATGGACCGGGCGCTCCGTGGGGGAGAGCGCCAGACCTTTGAGACGGATCTCCTGCCGCTCATGGAGGAGCCCGTGCATGTCTCCATGAGTATCATATCGGCCAGAGCAAAGGAGGATCTGGAGCCATCGCTCCGCTGGATGATCCAGGATATCACCGGGCGCAAACAGACCGAGAAGGCGCTCCGGCGCCTGAACCGGGAGGTCGAGGCGGCGCGGGACGAGGCGAACCTCTACGTGGATATCCTGACCCATGACATACGGAACACCGAAAATGTCTCGAATCTCTACGCCGAACTGCTCGCCGATAGCCTGGAGGGAGAGGGGGCCCGGCACATGGCGAGCCTCCAGCGGAGCATCAGGAGGAGTATCGAGATCCTCGAGAATGTCTCCACGATCCGCCAGATCCACCAGACGGTCTCCGAGCTCAGGCCGGTTGACCTTGATGCGGCCATCCGGGGGACGATCGAGGGCTATCCTCACAGCACCATCCGCTACGAAGGGGTGAATTACCGGGTCTTCGCCGACGATCTGCTCCCTGTGGTCTTCAACAACCTCATCGGGAACGCGGTGAAGCACGGTGGCCCGGGTGTCGGGATCACCATCCGGGTGGAGGGGGAGGAGGGTGAGTCTGTCTGTGTCTCGGTCGAGGATACCGGTCCAGGTGTGCCGGATTCTGAGAAGGACGCGATCTTCCGTCGCTACGAGCAGAAGAAACGGGGCGTCGGGGAGGGGCTCGGCCTCTACCTCGTGCAGATCCTCGTCCGGCGCTACGGTGGCAGGATCCAGGTCGATGACCGGGTGCCGGGCCACCCGGAGGAAGGCGCGGCGTTCCGGTTGACGCTCAGGAAGGTGGTTTAGGGGGCCGGCCTCAACGTCCGCAAGGTAGCCCGGGGCCTGGACGAGATCGGAGAGGTCAGGGCCGCAGGTTCTCCATCACCCGCCTCGCCGGCAGCCAGGTCAGGGCCGATCTGAAGACGCAGTCGCCACACCGCCCGGTCCGATCAGCTCCGGGGCATCAGCCGTTCAGGGAGCAGTTTTTCCTGTGTCGGAGGATGCGGTCGCGTATGAAGACGAGGGCCGGGATCGGCGTGCTGCCGTTCATACCGTGCTCTCGCCCGGCGCCGGGGCCGGAGTATCCATATGAGGTTATTCGATGCGCTGGCGGGTATGCTTTTTGAGAGGGGAAATGCCGAGAGATACCCGGATACAGAAAAATGGTAGGTTAATATAGTCCTGATCTAAAATTGATACCTGGTATGCTACGGCAGGCGGAGACGGATGATCTACAGGAGAAAACCGTCTTCCCGTCCCCTCCGTAGCGCTCGAACAACCCTCTTGAGGTCTGACAATGGACACCACGACAACATCCCTTGCCCGGCTCGAATCCCACCTCTGGGAAGCCGCCAATATCCTGCGTGGGCCTGTCGATGCAGCCGACTTCAAGACATACATCTTCCCGCTGCTCTTCTTCAAACGGATCTCCGATGTCCATGATGAGGAGTATCGGGCAGCTCTCACCGAGTCCGGGGGCGATGAAGAGTATGCCCGGTTCCCGCAGAACTACCGGTTCCAGATCCCTCATGAGTGCCACTGGAACGATCTCCGCAAGGTGACGACAAACGTCGGTCAGGCCCTGCAGAAAGCAATGCGCTGCATCGAGACGGCAAACCCGGATAAACTCTACGGGATCTTTGGTGATGCACAGTGGACAAACAAGGATCGGCTCTCCGACGCCATGCTCCGCGATCTCATCGAGCACTTCTCCTCGCTCGACCTCACCATCGCCAATCTCCCCGAGGATGAACTCGGGAACGGCTACGAGTACCTGATCAAGAAGTTCGCCGACGACTCCGGCCATACTGCGGCCGAGTTCTACACTAACCGCACCGTCGCCCACCTCATGACCGAGATGCTGGAGCCGCAGCCGGGCGAGACGATCTACGACCCGACCTGCGGCTCCGGTGGGATGCTCCTCTCCGCCATCGCCCACCTCCGCTCCCGGGGGCTCGAGTGGCGCAACGTTCGCCTGTACGGCCAGGAACGGAACCTGATGACCTCTTCCATCGCCCGGATGAACTGCTTCCTCCACGGTATCGAGGAGTTTCAGATCGTGCGCGGCGACACCCTCTCTGCGCCCGGATTCGTGGAGGGCGACCGCCTGCAGCGATTCGACGTGGTGTTGGCAAATCCACCCTACCCGATCAAGCAGTGGGACCGGTCCGCCTTCGCCGCCGATCCCTGGGGGCGGAATGTTCTCGGGACCCCGCCGCAGGGCCGGGCCGACTACGCCTTCTGGCAGCACATCCTGGCGAGCATGGACGAAGAAACCGGCCGGTGTGCGATCCTCTTCCCGCACGGGGTTCTCTTCCGGCAGGAGGAGGCGGAGATGCGGCGCAGGTTGATCGAGGCGGACCTGATCGAGTGCGTTCTGGGGTTCGGGCCGAACCTCTTCTATAACTCGCCGATGGAGGCGTGTGTGGTCGTCTGCCGGGCGAGGAAACCCGAGGAACGGCGGGGCAGAATCCTCTTCATCAACGCTGTCAACGAGGTCACCGGGGAGCGGGCGCAGAGTTTCCTCACCGACGAGCATATCAAGCGGATCGTCGGGGCTTACCGGGCGTTTTCGGATGAGGTGGAGTTTGCGTACGTGGCGACGCTTCTGGAACTCCGTGCCAATAATGGAAACCTGAGCATCCCACTCTACGTTGCGCAGCCGGCGGGGATGGTCCGTGAAGAGCTGGCACTGTATGGGGGAGAAACCCTTCCCGATGCGTTGTCGGCGTGGCTGGAGAGTTCCGCTGAGGTCCGAAAAGCCTTATACACAATTCTCTCAACAGGGTATGAGGAAAAGCCGCATGATCGGGGAGGAAGGGATGCAGGACAGTAAGAAACTCACAGTTATGGTATCCTCTACGGTGTATGGCATCGAAGAGCTCCTGGACCGGATCTACACGCTTTTAACCATGTTTGGCTATGAAGTCTGGATCTCCCACAAGGGAACTGTTCCGGTTTTTTCAAACCGTTCCGCCTTTGAAAACTGCATCGCGGCCGTAGATAACTGCGACCTATTCCTCGGGCTGATCACCCCCCATTACGGGAGCGGGAAAGATGGGGACGGGCCATCTATCACCCACCTGGAGTTAAAGAGAGCCATCGAACTGAATAAGCCGCGTTGGCTCCTTGTCCACGATCATGTGGTGTTTGCCAGGCAGCTCCTGAATTATATTGGCCATAAGGGGGAGGCGGGCCGGGGTAGACTCACTCTGGAGAAGAACCGGATCATGGATGATCTCCGCGTCATCGATATGTATGAAGAGGCCATTCTTTCCGGGAAACCCCTGCGGGACCGGCAGGGCAACTGGGTTCAGATGTACAGGTCAGACGATGACGCAGCCCTCTTTGCGACCGCACAGTTTTCACGCTACCAGGAAGTTGAGGCGTTTGTGAAAGAAAACTTTGGGGATAGTGCCAATGTTTCCAGGGCCATTCAGGACAGGAGGCGTCGATCATGAAGGTGGAAGCAGTTAGAAAACTCCTGTCGCTCGGGGAGGGACAGAGTGTTGAGTTCAAATCTGATTGCCAGGAGATAGGAGTCATCGGTCCGACGGTCTGCGGTTTTCTGAACACTTCCGGCGGCTATATTGTCTGCGGTGTAGATGAGAGGGGCGAACTCACCGGTATCGATAGTGCCGCCGGGTTGGCAAAAGATCTCGAAGTGAGGCTGCAACGAAGTCTTTCTCCCGGAGCGCTGGTCTCGGTTCAGGTACACGAGGTTGAGGGAAGGACACTGCTCGTCGTTGAGGTGCCGGCCGGTAAAGATCTGCCGTACGCATTTGAGAATGTCATCTATATTCGGACCGGGGAGGCCAACACCCGGACAGGGCAGACCACCCAGAAAGCGGATGTCGAGACCATCCGCGATATGGTGCTCCGCAAGCAGGTAGAGCCCGAGCGGTGGGAGCGCCGCTTTTCTTCCGCGGATATGAACGCGGATCTAAATTTCAATGAGGTTCGGTCCACCGTAAAGGCTGTGGTTGAATCAGGGCGGTTCCCATTCCGTGACGGTGACAATCCGATCATGATTCTTGAGGATCTCTCGGTCTCTAAGTATGGTCGTCTGACAAATGGTGGCGATGTCCTCTTCGGAGCAAATCCCACCATTCGATATCCACAGACCCGGGTTCGGGCAGCGGTTTTTAGGACGGATAGGGCTGGCGATACGTACCACGATATGAAATCCTACGAAGGCCCGTTGGTACCAGTATTAGAGGATGTATATGCTTTTATCCTGAGGAATACTCCTACAACATCACGTTTCAGGACTACAGATTTAAAACGCCAGGACGAACCCCTCTATCCATCGAATGCCATTCGTGAAGGTCTGGTCAACGCTTTCGCCCACCGTGATTATAGTGACTTTTCCGGCGGAATCATCATTCATATCTATCCTGATCGTCTGGAAATCTGGAATTCCGGAAGGTTTCCAGAAGGCGTGATACCGAGCAGGTTTAAAGCAGGAACACTATCCGTTCTGCGCAATCCGGACATTGCTCATGTGATATACTTGCGCGGATATATGGAGAAAGTTGGGAGAGGTATCGCACTGATTCAAAAGGCCTGCGCCGAACGCGGTCTACCGCCGCCGCAGTGGTCGGAGGACGACCGCGGCGTTACCCTGACCTTCTTCGCCCCGGAAGTTACCCCGGAAGTTACCCCGGAAGTTACCCCGGAAGTTACCCCGGAAGTTACCCCGGAAGTTACCCCGGAAGTTACCCCGGAAGTTACCCCGGAAGTCTTACGGATGCTCAGTGTGCTTGAGGGCGATCTGTCACGGCAAGACCTTCAAAATCTTCTCGATCTGAAAGATAGAGAACATTTCAGGCAGGCCTACCTGCAGCCGGCTCTCCGGGAAGGCCTGGTCGAGATGACCCTGCCCGACAGGCCGCGCAGCAGCAAGCAGCGTTACCGTCTCACCGGGAAGGGGCGCTCCGTGCGTGGAGGGGGTCGCTCATGATCGCGCCCGGGCCGGCTCCCGACTGGGCGAGCCTCCCGCTCTTCGACCGGAAGGGGTGGAGACGGGTCCGGTTTGGTGATGTCGTGAAGAGCGTGAGGGAGACCGAGCGGGATCCTGTGGAGGCGGGCATCGAGCGGTTCACCGGCCTCAAACACCTCGAACCCAGCCCCAGGACCGTTCCCTGAGATCTTCGAGGGTGCCATGGCCTTTGTCATGCGCAACCTGCGCAAGGTCCAGGCCGGCAAAGGGGTCAACGCCCCGGGGGTTCCGGAGATCCCGCCGGCGGTCTTTGAGGAACTCCTGGTCAATGCTCTGGTGCACCGGGACTATCTGATCAGTGCACCTATCCGGCTGTTCGTCTTCGACGACCGCATCGAGATCATCAGCCCCGGCCACCTCCCGAACAACCTGACGGTGGAGAAGATCCGGACCGGCAACTCGAATATCAGAAACCCCATCCTGGCATCGTACGTCGCAAAAGGACTGCTACCCTACCGTGGCCTCGGTTCCGGAATCAAGCGTGCTCTCGAAGACTGGCCGGATATCGAGTTCACCGACGATCAAGAGGGTGATCTCTTCACCGTCACGGTTCACCGAAAGGAGGAAGGAGGTCCGGAGAAAAGTTCCCCAAAAGGTTCCCCAAAAAGTTCCCCAAAAAGTTCCCCAAAAAGTTCCCAGAAGATCATCGAAGTCATGCAGCATGATCCAACCGTGACCATTGCTGAACTCGCCCGGATCATAGGCGTAACCAACCGGGCGATCAAGAAGCAGATCGAAAAATTGAAACAACAAGGCCGGCTTCGCCGCGTCGGCCCCCCACGGGGCGGCCACTGGGAGGTTCTGGAATGACCTTCACCAAAGCAAACACCGTTGAGCGGCTGGTCCTCGGTGCTGTCATCCGGAAGCGGCGGGCCGCCCGCCTGACCGTGCAGGAAGCCCCCGGGCCGGACCGCCTGGCGACATCCACCCCGCCGGCTGGATCTGTGTGCCCGCCGCAGAGATCCCGCGCCGGCCGGGCGACGTGATGGTCGAGTCATGACTGCGGGACGCGCTCATCCGCTTGAACCCCGGGATCGACGCCGAACCCGGCCGGGCCGATGAGGTCATCTACAACCTCCGTGCCATCCTCCTCGCCGTGCAGACCGACGGCCTCGTCCGGGCAAGCGAGACCTTCATGTCCTGGCTCCGGGGCGAAAAACCATGCCCTTCGGAAAGGAGAGCCCGGGCAATAAAGTGCGATTCCCCCTGGCAACATACCTCACAGGGTGAGCGGCCGGTACAGAAGGAGCTCCGGCGGACGCTCCTCAAGTACCGGCTCCACACGGACCAGGAACTCTTCAATCGGGCCTATGCCTGCATCCGGCAATATTACTGGGCCCGGTCACTGCGCCGCCTTCTTCTCCTCCACCGGGGGGTTCTTGATGGTAACGTTAAGCGCCTTTGTATTCTTCCCGCGGACCTCCACTCTGTAGGTGCCCGGCTCCGGGAACTTATGCGCGAAGAACGTGTAGGTCTGGGGGCCGCTGCCTGCAAGATCCTCTTTCTTAGCAACGAACTCGCCGTTGATCCACAACTGCGCCCTGAAGAACGTGTCCCAGTTCGAGGAAGGAACGCCCTCGTTGTCGAACCAGTAGCCGATGCTCACCGAGACATCCGGAAAGTAGTAGGGATTGCCCTTCTCGTCGCGGCCGCCGCCGGTGCTGCCACTGACCGTAGCAACTGCTTCTACGGAATTGATGGTTGCATCACGGTATGTAGGTGCCATAGCCCCTCATGTATAAAAGAAATATAATAAATTATGTGTCTGGCAGGCATCCCTGCCAATCCTGCAAGTACCTCATCAGGAGGTCTGCTGGCCCCACGAACGAGGAAGCGGGTGAGTTCTCTACCCTGTGCCCCCGGCGGCGTGGCTGATGGTCAATATTCCTGACCCCCGTGAGGGTGAGAAGGGGGAGATACTCACCTGCGGGTATGGGAAGAACAGCGGTTTTGGGCTGGCGTTCTCCCGGGACGTTCTATCCGACAGATATTGCTCCTTGCGAGGCCGGGACAGTGGGCCGGGGAAGCACGGTTTGAGATCCTCACCCCCCGGNGTGGAGGTGGGTCGAGGGGAGGGGAGAGGTCGCACCGGCGGGGGGGNGCCTGAAGCCCGGGCAGCCGGGTGATCGCNCCTGCTTGAGAGAAAGAGCCGGCAGGGGAGCCGTTCAATCCAGCGGAGTCATCACAAGGTTCTTATGTTCATATAGAGACCGCTACATGTGGTGATAGCATGGAAGTGAGCTCAAGAAACCAGTTGAAAGGCACCGTCAGGATGATCAAGAAAGGCCCTATCAACAGCGAGGTGACGGTCACCCTCCCCGGAGGAATCGAGATCGTCTCGGTCATAACGACATACTCAGCTGAGAAGCTGGACTTGAGGGAGGGAGCGGAGGTCTATGCACTGATCAAGGCCTCCGAGGTCGTGATCGCCAAAGACTGAGTGATTCTTCCCCTCTTTTTCCCTCGCAGGCTTTCA